>Ga0193738_1001014_pt1 | contig 12000 bp, 10 predicted proteins | sample L2a1metaG_FD_144927 | JGI IMG/M metagenome (GOLD analysis project Ga0193738, IMG submission 144927) | Soil microbial communities from a riparian zone of the East river system, Colorado, United States - L2a1 | ecosystem: Environmental > Terrestrial > Soil > Riparian zone | place: USA: East River...
TGATGAACTATACGTATCCGGCCCACCGAAGACTTCAGCAATAAAATGCGCTACATGCAACTGATGCTTTGGGGACATGTGCTGAAAGACCGGAGCCAGCAACTCATCGTTCAAAACCTTTTTGTAGAAAACGTCTGTTAACTTTTCGAACACTGGCATGCCACCAGCCCAATCATATAGTGTGGGTATCTCATTCATATTTCAGGATGTTATTTTAAGTGTTTGAAAAATCCCACCAAACCAACTCAGTCGAACAAAACATGGGAAACATTTTCTAATTTAGGTCGAACATCGTAGATACTTATGTTTTTAACGTTATTTCGTCGACATGGATAATTCCCCACGGAAAATTATTCTGCCAGTAATTGTAGTTTCTCAATTCCTTTGCACTTCACTTTGGTTTGCCGGTAACGCAATATTGGGGGACATTATCAAAACGTTCCAGTTAGAAGAAAGTTTTTTAGCGAATCTCACAAGCAGCGTTCAATTCGGGTTCATTAGCGGTACTTTTGTGTTCGCGGTATTAACCATCGCAGACCGGTTCTCGCCGTCGCGGGTATTTTTTGTAAGTTCCATATTGGCAGCATTGTGCAATCTGGGAATAACAATCAACGGCATTGACTCTACCACCCTTCTCTTCTTTCGATTTCTAACAGGATTTTTTCTTGCGGGTATCTATCCCGTGGGAATGAAGATCGCTTCTGATCACTATCAAAAAGGTCTGGGGAAGTCTCTTGGTTTTTTGGTTGGCGCACTGGTTGTTGGAACCAGCTTCCCTCATCTTCTAAAAAGTATTTCTGCTGATCTTCCGTGGAAAGCTGTAGTTTTTTCCACATCGGTACTTTCGGTTGTGGGAGGAGTTGCTATAATATTGCTCGTTCCGGACGGGCCATTCAGGAAACGAAGTTCCGGGTTAGATCTTACTGCATTCCTTCGGGGCTTCTCGAACAAAAATTTCCGCTCAGCTTCACTGGGCTACTTTGGCCATATGTGGGAACTGTACGCGTTCTGGGCATTTGTACCTTTCATGCTTCAGGCGTATAGCGATCGTCATGGTAATACAGGTTTTAATGTTTCATTGTTATCCTTTATCATCATCGGCTCTGGTGGATTGGCCTGTGTAACAAGCGGATTACTCTCTCAGAAGTATGGACCAAAAAAAGTTGCAACCCTCGCCCTGGCGCTCTCAGGGTTATGCTGTATCCTTTCTCCCTTTTTCCTTTCAATGGCTTCTCCCCTTACATTAATTGTCTTCCTTTTCTTTTGGGGATTAGTGGTAATCGCGGACTCACCGCTATTTTCTACGCTCGTCGCCCAGAACGCGGCGGAAGAATCAAGAGGTTCCGCACTGACGATCATGAATTGTATCGGATTCACAATTACTATTGTTAGCATCCAGCTCACAAGCATGTTGACGCATTACATGAACATGGAATTTGTTTTCACGGTGTTGGCAGTGGGACCATTCTTCGGATTGATTGCCCTGATCGCGAACAAAACTTCATGATACTAAATAGCGGCCATCAACTATGGACTATGGACCGTCAAACTATGGACTATTGAAAATTGTCAATACAACGTCCAGCCGTTGTATTCGATGACAGTGATGCAAAGATTATAAACGAAATGACCTACAACTCCATACCAAAGCGTGTTGTGTTTCCAACGCAACCAGGCGAAGATCAAGCCGATAGGAACGAGCCACAACAAGCTGATAATAGCGAGGTGAATGATCCCAAATACAAATCCTGTGATGTAGATGGCGCTTCTGGGAGTCGCAATGCGGGATACATTGGTAAAAATGAATCCACGAAACGTGACTTCTTCAAAAATAGCCGGATGTACGGCGATAAAAAGCACTGCAAAGAGGAATGGATGACTCGTGTCTTCAAATAGATAAGTGCTATAAAATACATCGTCGCTTATAGAAATATTTATGATGTCTGCAACCACAGACACAACGACACTGCCGACCATTGCGCATAGCGCGGTTAGTGCTACCAACTCTGGCTTAACATTTCTAAGCGAGAAAAGCGGCAGGAGCTGACGATAGAAAAGCACACAAAAAGTCAGTACGATCAGCGTGTCAATGATCGTGATCGCAACCATTCCGTCAAACCCCTCTGGAAACACAGAAGTAAGCTTGTAAGTAGCGAGTAGCAATAACGTAATGCCATAATAGGCGAGTGTGGGTTGCAGAACGGTGAAAGCATCTTCACTGTGATCTACTGAGTGGACCAGCTGTAATGCAATGATTTCTTTACCACATGTACCGCAAAAACTGTCATCAAGCTGGACAATTCCATTACAATGAGGGCACGTAGGTTGTACAACTTCAGCGCTATTCATTAATAGGAGCAGCCTTTAATTTTTCAAGCTCGCGAAGGTGCTTTTGCGCCTCCTGGGCCGATCGTATACCTTTTACCAGCGCCGATATGATAATAATTTTTAAAATTATCCCGCTGGCGATCGTCGTTGGATCTACAAATACATTCACCACGACGATAGTGCCGTAAATGATGAGTGCCGTCAATGTTGCGCCGAAAGGATTGTGAGTACACCACGCAGCAAGTATCAAGAAAACAATGCTGAGGAAAATATTCGTGACCATGCTGGCAAAGTCGTCTGAACTAAACCCCATGATCAGTCCGACGATCAGGAAGATGCCCGCTAGCACGAACATAATAGTCTTACTGCTTTTAGTCTTCTCCTGAGCCTCTCTTAAAAAACGCTTGCGGCTGCTTACATGAAATCTGAAGCTCCTTTGTTCATCTTCAGATCCGTTAACGGGGAAGCTGCACTGAGAGCAAAATTTTTGGTTGCTGACTACTGCATTAGAACAATTCTCGCAGGTCGACGGCTGCGGGTCAGCAGTTTCGTGGATAGCGTCCATCTGGTTAGAGTTTTGGTAACAGCAATTACCTGGAAGTTGCTGACAATAACAAGACCTTGTTTCTTTTTTCATTAACTTGGATATCTGGGGGTTACCAACGAACGTTATTCAGAATTTACTCTTCATACTCATTCCGATTGCCCAATGAAAAATCCAATTTTACCGTTAGCACTACTTGTGATCGTTGTTGCTTGTAATGAGGAAAAAGATGTTACACCAATAAAAGATGTTGTACCATCAAAAGATGTTACACCAACAAAAACAACACTCCTCACCGTACGGGTTGACGCCTCGTTCCCTACAGAGACTATTGATGATTGGATAGTGGTTCATAGTGAAGATGGTGAGGTTCTCGCGTTCGAAAGTTTCGAGACCAATAGTGTAGTGGTACTTGAAACCGAAAAGACAGTTAACGGGAACATCACCACGACCCAGATCAGACATAGTAAGGTTTCTAACTTCGATATGTATTCCGTAGAGAGCCATACAGATATCCAAAAAGGGAAGACGATAGTACTTGACTCTTATTCAATCACTCCGCTTTCTAAAACAGGCGAACTCAACGTTTCAATAAGCAACGTCAACGCGATTGACCAACAAGCATTGTCATCGAGAGTTGGCTCGGGCGGGAGTTCCTCATGGAGCAGTGACACGAATATTCTCGAAATGAATACCAGTACCTATCCGGGAGTAACTAAATACGTTGTATCCATTGATGACGGTTCCGCACTGAAGTATAAAATTCTTGACAACGTGAAGCCAAACGACAATTACAGTTTTTCATTTCTCGATATGTCGCAGTTTGACAATACAATAACTTTCAATTTTCCAACGTCTCCTCATGCTACATTGTTCATCTCCGGAAGTGACCCGGATCCAAGTCTCGAACTTAACAGGTACGTTTTACTAGCTCACTACAACTTTGATACACACTCAGAGCTGCGTGCGGGTTATCTCAATAGCATGACCAACTACACAACACGACTTGCGATGACATATCCCGACTATGGACTTGAATATATGAATGTGGGCTCCATCCCAAATCCGAATATCGTGTGGCCATCGAAATCTGACTTCTCTATTACCTCATCAAACATTGACAACTTTAAGGCATCTGCTTCGAAGCCGTTTATTTGGCGCCTAAGTACATGGAGTTTTCTCGACGGTCAAAATAATTTAAGTTGGAATGTTTATGGACCATCCGATCAACATGTTATCGGCGAGCTTCCTTCAGAAATTGTTTCCCAGTTTCCCGCGCTTGCTTTTTCGAAATTGACGTATAACTCAACGGTGTTTTTTACGGAGGCCATGTCCTATGAAGACTATATCAATTCTGATTTCGCGGGCGAACCGGTGACACAGGGGACCAGACTTGGTATTAGGATACTAGCTAAGTAATTTTGCGTAGCCGGGAACGACAATAACCTCGGCGCCTGGTTTCAAAATTTAAAGACCTCTGCTCAATGGAATCCATTCATTTTATCGGAACCATTCATACACCGCTGAAACAAATCGGCGATTGCCCATTGCAGGAATCTGAAGGCGCCCCTGCGGGGATAGTCCGCATTCATGAAAAATACTTGCAGGCGATTTCCGGATTAACACGCGGGTCTAAAGTGATCTTACTAACGTGGCTTCATCAGTCCGACCGGAATACGCTGACCACCAAACCGAGAAACAATCCCAACGCAAAAACTACGGGCGTATTTGCCACACGCTCACCTGACCGGCCTAATCCAATCGGACTGCATGAAGCAGAAATCTTAAGCATATCCCCCAACGGCGAGATCATTGTATCTAATCTTGAGGTTCTGGATGGGACACCGCTGATTGATATAAAACCGGTGTTGGGAATGAGGAATGACGAATGAGGAATGATGAGTTAATGACCAATGATCAATGATCATCCATGGTTGCTATTTGTCTTTGACCACAACCTGAATTTCATCAAAATCCACCTCGCCTTGGGTTCCGCCCATAACTACCACAAAGATGACCAGGTAAGTTATTTCCCTGGTATAACAAGGGATTGTTAGCTCTTCAGTGTGATCAACCAATTGACCTGCTATAGGATTATTGGCAGTGGTCAGGTGCAATAATTGTTCTGAATAAGACCCCTGTTGACCCAGCGGCGCATGATATGCCCTAACCGATATTGCCGCCCCTTTACCCGTAAGCATAGTTGAATTCATCCTGACTTTCAATTTCACTTCAGAACATTCCGGAATAGCAGGGCTTTGAAATTGTTTGTACCAATACCCATTTTTATCTGTATTGATCGTTGGACTGGTCGCGATCGACAATACATTATCATTAGGTCCCTGTTCACCCGAATAATTTCCACTCACGGAATCAAAAAACCAGTCCTTGTCATCCTTGTCAAAGGTGTAAAGCACCGTGTCGACACTAAAATCCTTACCGTAGTCAATGCACTTATCAAGCGCTACCAAAGGATCAATTAATTCGGAGATATAGTATGTTCTCTCCTCATCTTCCGAGCCATATATCTTCCAACTGTTTGTAGTCGAATTCATCAGCGACAAAGGAGATCCATCACATTGTTTTGTTTCGTCATGCGATCGTAGAAAAAAGGAATGCCCTATCTCATGAAAGAACAAGTTTTCTCTTTCGATATCACTCCTTCCCGCCCAATTGCATTGCCCTGACTTTGATATCTCAATTCGCCTCAATCCAGCTCCATCGTAATTCGAGTAACCGTAGCCACAGTAAGTTTGATTGTTGATTTTGATTTCATCGACATAAGCTACCTTAATCTTGGATAGATCAAAGTCGTATCCAAGCTTGCCCGCTTCTTGCTCAAAACGATCCAGGTAATTCGTTAGATCAGGATAGTCGGACGGTTCGTCGTCTTCCGAACAAGAAGACAGTTTGATCATGGTCAACAGTAACACGCAGCTGAATAAATAATATACTTTCATACAACGGATTTTACTAGATTATCAAGATCGCATTTTTTTTGATTTTAAGGTATTCTTTTGCACCGTTTTTTTTATTCCATTGCCAATATCCGTTTCAGTTCGTTTCTATAGTCTTCGTTGTCGGTCATTCCGTTATGTCCTTGTCCAACTAAAGTCACTAACCTGTCCTTGCTTTTGAACTCGTTTTTTAGTTTTAATGAAGAACCATAATAAATAACCTCATCCTGGTCTCCGTGAAATAAAACAACTGGCATTTTACATTCTTTCAGATGTTTGTTTGTTTCAAATTTGTATTTCAAAATGAATGTAGGAATAATTGAATAGGTATGTCTCATCATATCTGTCAGGCTGTAATATGGCGCCTGTAGAATAAGAAGTTTGGGTTTGTTTTCCGAAGCAACTTTGGAAGCAGCTCCTGTTCCAATAGAATAACCCAACACAATGGTCTTATCTTCTGAATATTCCTTTTTCAGCTCCTCATAAACAGTTTGAATGTCTTTATAGAATTGTTGTTGCCCGTTTATTGCTCCTTCGCTTTTCCCGTATCCACGATAGTCTAAGATAAATACATCATAGTTTAGGTCTGTGTACGTCTTTGCAACGTCCCCCCAGGAACTTAATGAACCTGCATTTCCATGTAAGTAAAAAATTAGTCCTTTTGAACTGTCAGCTTTAAATAGGAGTCCATTTAACAATATTCCGTCATCAGCCTTGATATTCCTTTCTTCAAATTTTTGATCAAATTGAAATGGATATTCCTTGCCTAATTTCTCTGGAAAAAAAATTATTTTCTCTTGAAAAATGTATAAAAGTCCACACACTAACATGTAGATCGCTAACATTATAATGAGTGAAGTCATGAGAGATCTTTTCATTTTGTGAAGACTACTTAAAAATAACCCAGGTGAAGCCCGCCTAAAAACCTCACCCTCGAATAAACATCGTGTTGCAAAATGACACTTTTTCCAGTCTATCGGAATTGCAATGTATTTAGAAATGAACTTTTCCGTTTTGTGCGTTAATTTCTAATATGTTGTTCTCCTTGTCTACGAATGACAGCCGTGAAAGGTAGGTCCTTCCTTTTTAGTACTGTCTTCCTGAGCGACACTCCTTATCAAAGACCTGCACCAAAGGAATGGGTTTTGCGAACGAAATTAATGTCGGTGTACCTGGGCGCGAAGGATCTGCCCGAAAGGATCTCTGCAAATGTCAACCATGCTGCTCTTGTTCCGACAGATCCCTCGCGTGAATTATCATAGGTATCTATACAATTCACAAAACCCATTCCATTAGCCCAGTTGTTTGATAGCAAAGCAAGCGCTCTGGAGGACACCACTAAAGGGGAGCGAATGGAAGCAAAAACCTCCTTTCATCTGTCATTCAGAGCGCATTCTCTTTTACTTAGGCTTGCACAAGAAATGGAGGCACACGCTTAAGAACGCATTCTCTCGCGAAGAACCTGCCTAACGGAGGAAGAATCGGAGAGTAGAATCATCGCACGAGAGTCCGACAGATCCTTCGCGTGACAATTCACCGGTCGTAATCTAATTTGCAAAACCCATTCCGTGTGCGCAGGCGTTTGACAAAGAACCAAGCGCTCTGGAAGACAGTATTGAAAGAGTTGGTCGAAGATTTTAACTCCTTTGTCTAAAAAGATTGGGGAACAAAGAACACAAATGGATTTTGGGTTCTGAAAAAATGTGACTAGCTAAAAATTCAATATGAAATTCTTTATCCTCCTGCTTCTCCTAACAATTTCAGCTTCAGCTTACCCGCAGAAACAACCGTCAAAGCCCTCTAAGACGCTCTCCTATTGCACCAACGTTGGCCCTGTTAAAATCACAATTCATGGCGATTCTGCAACGGGCAGGTACCTGCTCACAGTTACGCCTGAACTGAAGAAAGGAATTATCAAGGGCACGTTCTCCAAAGGACTGTTCGAAGGCACCTGGGACGATCCCGATGGGGTCGGTCGTATAATCATCGGATTTAACCCAGACCTTACCAGGTTCATCGCTATGTACAACACAAGTAAAGATGCGTCACATTGGTACAACGAGTGGAAAGGGTACTCGAAAGACATCATCGCTCAGCTGAGTGCAGATGAAAAAAGGAACCTCGAGTGCAATTGGAAATGAAGAAACGACCTAGTAAGCGCATGCTGAGTGGGGTTTCAGCAACGTTACTGATGCTGCTCTCCGTTTTCGCGTATTCACAACAACGTATTATTGTCGGTGAAAATATCAGGATCAGGTTAACGAAGGATTACAACTACTCATTCGAAAATACCGTCATCGCTGACCCTTCATATCCAGAACATCTTGTGGGTTGTGTGTTGACAATGTGCCCCGACACGGTTAAGAATTGCACTAACACTCTGATTGAATCTACTGACGGAGGAAAGACCTGGTCATCTGAGAATATCCCCTGGGGCGCTAACCCCTGGTGTGTAACACTTCCAAACGCAGATATCGCCGTATCTTATATCTATGGATTGAACTATATGCTGGGGATAAAAAGTGCATCGAGAAGTAACTCCATCAAAAGCCGGCAATGGACTTCGGAACTTCTGCTCGGATCGGGATACGATCACAATATGCTTTTGCTCGACGAATCCAGAGGTCCATTCGAGGGACATATCTACCTGATCGCAACGCAGAGCCTGCGGGCGGATGATCACGACCCGTTTGTTTTAGTCGCAAGATCACTAGATGGTGGCAAAACTTTTGAGCAGCGGACATTTTACCAACCATTCAAGAATGTCGATATCAATGCAAAAACTCCAGTGATACTGGAAAACGGCACTCTTGCAATCCCAATCCTTCTACGAGGGCAGTTTGTACAAGGTGAAAGCAAAGCCGATCCATTTGAAGATGCCAGTAATTGGTTGATCACGTCCAACGATGGAGGCCAGACATTCTCTGCACCAAAATTTATAAGTTCCAAGTCCGGCGATGGTTATCACTCACTCACCCTGAACAGATCACCAAAATGGAGGGGCCGTTTGTATTACACTTTCAATGGCAAAAAAGACAAGGGGATCTACATCACTCATTCAGATGACAATGGCGAAAGCTGGACAAAAACATTGAAGATTGACAACAGTGTAATAAAAACTCAAGAGGACATCGCCGCGGCGGCAGCTGTCCACGAAAAGAATGGAACAATCGGCGTTCTGTACTTATCGCGCGTACAGTCAAACGATCACGAATGTTATAGTCTCTTTTTTACCACATCGACCGATGGTGGAAATACTTTCATTGATCCCGTAAGGGTGAACTCTGAAGATAGTTGTCCCGACAAAACTAAAGCATGGTACATCAACGCGTGGCCCCAGGGCGGCGACTATTGCAGCTTAATTGCGAAACCCGATGGATCCTTCCTTGCAATATGGTCTGATGCGCGAACGGGTTCATTCAAACTTTATCAATCGACAATAACGATCAAATGATAGAGCATTCGCTCCTTCCTTTTCTGTCATCCAGAGCGTATTCTCTTTTTACTATGGGTTGCTCACTCGAAATGGAGGCACACGCTTGCCGACAAAGAGATGCATTCTCTCGCGAAGGATCTTCCTAACGTGAGGAGGAAGTTTGTAAGTAGAATCATTACGCAAAGTTCCAGCAGATCCTTCGCGTCACGATTCATCGATTGCAAGTCGATTTGCAAAACCCATTCCATGTGTGTAGTTGCCTAACAAAGAACCAAGCGCTCTGGAAGACAGCACAAAAAGGGAAGACAAAAATGCATTCTCCCGCGAAGAACCTACCCAACGTAGGAAGAAATGCTTAGTCGAATCATTGCACAAGGTTCTGGCAGATCCGTCGCGTGATGATTCACCGGTTGTATCTATTTTGCAAAACCCATTCCATGTGCGCAGGTGTCTGATAAGGAAGCAACGGCTCTGGAAGACAGTCCTAAGGGGGAATGAAAGAAAGCAAAAATCTCCTTTCATCTGTCATTCAGAGCGCATTCTCTTTTATTAAAGCCTGCCCACAAGAAATGGAGGCACACACGTGCCGACGAAGGAACGCACTCTCCCGCGAAGAACCTGCCCAACGTAAGGAAGAAATGCTCAGTAGAATCATTGCACAAGGTTCTAACAGATCCTTCGCGTGATGATTCAGTGGTTGTAAATTAATTTGCAAAACCCATTCCATATGCGCAGTTGTCTGACAAGGAAGCAACCGCTCTGGAAGACAGTCCTAAGGGGGAATGAAAGAAAGCAACCGCTCTGGAAGACAGTACTCAAGAAAATCGTAATTTCACCGATTCCGCATTTATAAATGGCCAATCCGTATGTATCGTTGATGAAGACTGCTTGGGTCTACGCCAAGAAGGAAAAGAAGCAGTATGTAATCGTGTACTCTCTTTTCATTCTTGCAAGCGGAACCTTTGCACTTTTTCCTTTGCTATACGGATGGTTCATCAATACACTACAGAAAGAAGGACTTAATCATTTGCGGTTTGCATGGCTTTATGCCGGCGCGTATCTGTTGCTAAAACTTATTGAGTGGGCATTTCACGGGCCCGCCAGAATTCTCGAACGAAAGCTGGCCTTCAACTTAAGCCGCAATTTTTTAGAGGAACTTTATCATCAGACTCTGCACCTTCCTGTAAAGTGGCATCAGGATCATCATAGTGGTTCCACCATTAACAGGATCAGAAAGGCTTACGAGGCATTGAAGGAGTTTTTTCAGAATGGCTTCATGTACATGTACGCGTTGTCAAAGTTCTCTTTTTCCTTTGTCGCCATGATAATTTTCTCGCCTTTGTTTGGGGCGATAGGTGTATTACTGGGGATAATCACCATATGGGTGATCTTCAGGTTCGACAAGCCATTTATCAAGGCGTTGGACGAAACGAATGAAAAAGAACATATTGTTTCAAGTACTTTATTTGATAGTCTTTCCAACATCAATACAGTGATTACGCTGAGACTGGAGAAACGTATGGAATCCAGTCTGTTGAAAAAAGTTGGTGATATATTTCCTCCATTCATGAAAAATGTCAGGATCAATGAATGGAAATGGTTTGTTGCGGACATGCTCGTTGGATTGGTGTATGTTGTTACTGTGGTAGGTTACATCTATCAGCACTGGGAACAGGGCAAAGTCTTTATGGTCGGAAACCTTGTCGCACTTTTGGGATTTGTTAACCAATTCACCAGCGTATTTCATGACGTCGCATGGCAATACACACAGATCGTTCAATTCAATACCGACGTGCAAACGTCACGCTTTATCACACAAGCTTACAAGGAACATCACCTTCCCGATGACGTTCGTACGCTGCCGGAAAACTGGAAGCGTATCTCTATCAGCAAGCTGAACTTTTCCCACAAAGAAAGTTATTCCTTAGACGAACAAACGTCCAGTCTTCACGACATCTCTATTGTATTAGAGAAGGGTAAGCGCATTGCGTTTATTGGCGAAAGTGGAAGCGGGAAGAGTACACTCATGGCGCTGTTGCGTGGCCTTTTTGAGCCACAACCTGGAACGGTGATCACAGTGGATGACAAAACGAATGTTTCCATCAATGCCATATCCAGTTCGATCACACTGTTTCCACAAGAGCCTGAAATATTTGAGAATACCATCGAACATAACATAACCCTTGGTCTCCCATTCGATGAGCAGCAGATCATGGAGGTATGCAAGACTGCACAATTCGATGAAGTCGTAGAACAGCTACCTAAAAAACTGCAATCAAACATCCAGGAAAAAGGTGTGAATCTTTCCGGCGGACAAAAGCAACGTCTTGCTCTCGCCAGAGGAATTCTCGCAGCTAAAAGCAGCGACATCATTTTGTTGGATGAACCCACCAGCAGCGTCGATTCAAAGACTGAGAATCAGATCTACGAAAAGCTATTCGAAGAATTCGGAGACAAAGTGGTGGTATCAAGCCTGCACCGCCTTTATATGCTTACACACTTTGATTACATCTACGTCTTGCAGCACGGAAGCATCGTAGATCAGGGGACCTTTGCAAAGCTGCGCTCAGGAAGTCTCATCTTCCAGGAGCTGTGGCGTCACCAGGAAGAAAAAAAGAATGTCGTTGGATAAAGCACTAACGCAACTCCTTACGTCTCATTGCATCAAAAAGTAGTTTTGTTGAGCGATATTTTGACAATTGGATTATACTATCCGTTTCTAAACGAGTAATAAC
>Ga0193738_1001015_pt1 | contig 11988 bp, 11 predicted proteins | sample L2a1metaG_FD_144927 | JGI IMG/M metagenome (GOLD analysis project Ga0193738, IMG submission 144927) | Soil microbial communities from a riparian zone of the East river system, Colorado, United States - L2a1 | ecosystem: Environmental > Terrestrial > Soil > Riparian zone | place: USA: East River...
AATTGCTTTGCCAGTTGTTCATCCAATGTTGAAAAGGAAAACGAAATGATAACCCCGCGTTTTAATGTTTGTTGTAAATCTTGAGGAAGTGTAGCGGCTTCATCAATTTGTTTCAGCAAATCAAAATCTCTTTTTATTAATGTTGATTTAGTAGAAATAAAAACCGGGAAACGATGTTTTAAGATAACTTGTAGTAGCTCCCTTGTCAATCCTATTTCTTCTTCCACTTGCATATAAGCATCCGTAGCTGAACCAACAGCTATTATTCCATACTGGTTTTTCTTTGCACGGTTGCATAGTTGTTTGTCAAGAATAGCAGCAGCATCTTTTTTAATTACAATTTTTTCAGCAAGGTTTTCGCTGTATTTACTTCCGTGGACATAACAGTAAGTACAATTAAACCCGCAGCCTTCGTAAGGGTTGATGGAGTAATCATCAAGAAACCAACTGTCTCTTTTCTTATGTTTATTAAGAATAGATTTGACTTCTTTGTAATTAATCATTTCTTTTTTATGGCGAAATGTTCTTTGGCGGCTTTATCTAATGCATTATAAAAATCTTCCCCATATTTTCTTGTTATAGATTCTTTTAAAAATTCGTAAGTGGGAACTTTTAATTTTTTGCCTAATGCACATGCAGGATTGCATAGTTTTTCCCGTGGCTCATAGTTCATTCTCTCATAGCCGCCATGCTTACCTTTTTTAGTAATAACCGGATATAAGTGACAACTGATTGGTTTTTTCCATTCAATAATCCCGTCGTAATAAGCTTGTTCAAATGCACATTTAATGACTCCATCTTTCTCACGTATACCATATACACATATTTCAGAGTCATTACCAAGAGTCGGCGTTACCCATCCAAACTCCTGGTTGTATACATATTTACCTTTGGTCTCTATTTCTTTAAGTGACGGCTTGGTGAGATAGGGTTTTACTTTTTCGCAGCACCCACCTTTGCATTTTGCCAGGTCACAAACAAATTGTTTTTCCACTATGTCATCGCTGATTATCACATTATCTATTACTATCACGTTGTTTCTTTTTGCAAATGTAGGACTAACTATTTTCTTCTTTTCTTTTAAACATACTTCTAAATTTGAGCATGTGGTGTGATGTAAGGAAATGAATAACCTTATGTTCCAACCAGTGGTGCAGCGGAACAAGCAAAGCCGCTAACCCAATGAGAAACAATAAATCTTTCCACGGTTCACCTTGTGTAATGCCGTAAATATTTTTTTTGAATATCAGGAAAATAAACTCGAAGAATAATAAAAAAGCAAAAAAGCCAATTGCTTTAATGGTGCCTGCTGAAACTTTAAAAAGCCCCATCATCACCAGCCCGACAAACAGAATGGCAATAGCCAGTGTAATAGCCATGTATTGAATGCTGAATCGTTTCTTTCTCTTTTCCTCGTTTTCTTTGACAATTCGATCCAGCCTTATCAGCTCGTCAGTTGCTTCTACCTGCGCCAATTCTTTTTCTTTGCTGAGTTTTTCAATACTGTCTTTGTATAAATGATAAGTGCTGTTGTATTGTCTTGATAAGACAATATTGCCAGTTCTTGCATAAAGGCTATCCAGGTGTTTCGCCGATCTCATTACATTATCCAGTTGACCATTTGCTTCACTCATTTCTTTTACTCTTAAATAATAATCAATTGCTTTTTTTGTATCACCACTTTTTTGATAAAAACCTGCCAGCTGGCCATAAAAACTTGCTTTGTTCAGGTTATTGCTCTTTTCAAAAAATGGTAATGCCTGATTAAAATATTTTGCAGCAGAATCAAATTGGCTCAACTCAGAATAAATTACCCCATAAGCCTGATCAATTGCCCCTGAAAAACCAAATACGGAAAGTTGCTTTTTTAAACTTGTACCTGAAGCCGAGTTAAGATATTCCAATGCTTTTATTGGTTGATCCATCCGCAGGTACTGGTTTAAAAGGCTGATATAGCCGGGGATTTTAAGTGTAGAAAATTTAAGTGAATCTGCCATTGCAATGGATTTTTCAAAATGGCTGATCGCAATATCATAACTCTTTTTTTGTGCGTATAGGTTACCAATCGAATTGTAATCAATAGCCCGCTGATAGGGAGTATTTTTTTCTTTTATCTCATCGAGCTTTTTGTAAGCCAACGTATAGTAGTCAATGGCTTTATCGTAGTCTTCTATCTTTGAATAAAAACTTGAAAGGTTTGTATAGCAATTACGAAGCAGTTTTATTTTTCCCTGTTCAGTTTTTTTATCCGTTTTCCATTCCTCAGCAATACGCAATGCATTGAGGTAATGGCGAAGTGCAAGAATTTTTTCATTACGAGCTAAATAAACAAGTCCATATGTGTTATTTGCTTCCGCTTTCAAACTATCACTATCAAGCGTAGAAATAAGTGAGAATGCCTGGTTAATATATGTAAGTGCTTTGTCATTGTCCGGTATAGAAAGATGAATAGTGGCTAATCTTAACTGTACACCTCCAATATGTTTTTCAATACGGTTTTGACGGGCAATTTCCAGCGCTTTATTATAGTATTCAATGGATCGGCTTATATATACTTTGTTCCCGGCTAAATAGCTACACCGCACACCGTTGGACGTATAAGCTTTGATCATTAGTTCCCGATCTCTTGACTCTTCTGCTACAGCAATTAATTTATTCCCATATTCTTCAGCCTGCGGCAGATTTACATTCATTAACGTTCTTGACAGATGATCCAACCACTCGACTTTTTCAGCCGGTGTTTTTGCTTTTGCCAATTCGGCTTTTATAGAGTCAACTGCCGCGGCATCCTGGTTAAAACTTGTTTTTACCAGCGATAAAAAGCCGATAAGGAGGAATATTTTTTTTATAATGTTCATTATCCATGGTGTTATCCCGGCAAATTAAGAAAGATTCTACCGTCAGTAAAAATTCCTTTAACAGAGTTCTAACAAGGTTTATTTATGGATTGAAATTGCTGCTTGCATCCCTAAAGAACAAAATCAGCTGTATGCAAAATTCCCGGATGCTCACTCTTCAGCAATCAATCCGTTTTTTTTCTGCAATGCTTTTCTGGCTACCGGTCTCAGTATTTAGCCTTTTATTAATCTATAACACGATTCCTTATTTTTCATTCAGCCCCAATTTTAGTTTTATTGAAGAAAGAAGCCTGTTGTTTAAAAACAACTTTTACTATAGCTGTTTTTACATACACATATTTGCCGGCGCCTTTTGTATACTTACTGCACTTGTTCAGTTTTCCCGCATTGTTTTAAAAAAAGTAAAAGCAATTCATAGATGGAGCGGAAGAATTTATGTGTTTGTTGTTTTATTTCTCGGCGCACCTACTGGTTTATATATGTCCTTCTTTGCTAAAGGAAGTATTTGGGAAAGGTCCTTATTTATGTTTATGGCCATTTTTTGGTTCATCACTACATTTTATGGTCTGCAAACAATTTTAAAGAAGAATGTGCTGGCTCACAAAGTCTGGATGATGCGCAGCTATGCCATGGCCATGACGGCAGTTACATTCAGGGTTTATCATATTGTTTTTTATCTGTTGGGATGGGATCACCTTAGCAATTATGAACTATCACTTTGGATAAGTGTGATTGGCAACATGCTTTTTGCAGAATTGATGATATACAGGAAGAGTAAATCGTATTTAAAATCATTTGCAACATCTTAATCACTAAAAATATATAATCATGAAAAAGTTCCTCTTAGTCGGCGCTGTGCTGATGGCCGGAGCCAGCATTTATGGTTTTGTTGATTACAGCAAAACAAAACAAAGCAAAGAATTCAGCAAAATGTATGATGAACCCTCCATTCAAAAACCAGAAGACATCAAAACAAATGACGAACCTGTTGTTTCAAAAGAAGAAATTGTTGTGGAGAAAAAGGAAGCAGTTAAGAACAGCAATGTTTCAAAGCCTGCATTTGTAAAAAAGCCGGTTAAAAGAAAAATTCAAAAACCAAGAAAGGTCAGCTATGAATCTTTTAGCCGTGCTCCATTACGTGAGAAGGTTGTAATTGTGAAAGATGATTCAAAGAGTGAACCCCGGAAAGCAGTTGTAAAAGAGCAGCATTAAGCATACAATTTCAGCTCTTACCCTGGATATAACGACCGGGGTTTTTTATTTCCATTTCAAGGTATTTATCAGGTGATATAAATCTTGTTTTAGAAAATCATTTACAATGCTTAATGAATCTTCGTTGGGTGTTGCATCAAAATACAATGCACCACGTAGAAAATGTTTAGTAGAATCAGTAAGGAAAAACTGGTTGGCGGTAGCGGTATTGCCATACAGTTTGAAAAAATACCCTTCAGCTCCATTTTTAGTTTTCATTAAACTGTCATCTCGGCCGCTGGCAATATTACTATGCCGCATATAAGTTAATTTAAAAGCATCATTGACTAATGAGTCAAACCTGTTTCGGCTATTGATTTCTTTATAGCTTACATATACCCGGCCAGAGAGTTGAGGTACATCTATATTAATCCACCATGGGTTTTCTGCTACATCATTAAAAAAAGTAGAGTCCTTTAACACATTTGCATAAACAGGATACTCAAATGTGTAAGGATAGCCTGGTGCATCAAATGTTTTGTATTCTTTCTTTGGAAAATCAATTTTAAAATAGCCGCGTTTTTTGTATGTGTAATTACTGTTGCAGGAAAAAAAGAAAGCAGCTACTAACAACAGAAAAATTGAAACCAGATTTTTCATGGATAGATTATAATATTATTTTCGGAGTGTTGTGATTTTAACCAATTGAATCCTGTTTTCATTTTTCTCCATAACAGTAAAACGGAAATCACCACTTGCGATAACTTCGTTCTCTGCTGGAATCTCACCATAAAGCTCCAGCACCAACCCCGCCAATGATTCACTTTCTCCTTTTATTGCATCAAATGTGCCCTGCGGCAACTTCATCGTTTTGCAAATATCATTGATCATTGTTTTTCCCTCAAACAGGTAGTTGTTATCATCTAATTTTTGTGCCCTGCTTTCTTCAATATCAAATTCATCTTTTATTTCACCAATAACTTCTTCCATAATATCTTCCAGCGTTACAATTCCGCTGGTACCACCAAATTCGTCTACTACTACAGCAAAATGAATACGTTTTTGCTGAAACTCTTTTAATAAATCAACAATTAGTTTTGTTTCGGGTACAAAAAATGGCTGGCGCATTAGTGTATGCCAGTCAAAATTTTCGGGATCATCCAAATGAGGAATTAAATCTTTTGTGTTGATGATGCCAACTACCTCATCAAAACTCTGTTTATATATGGGAAGCCTTGAATAATGAAGTTCTTCCACTTTTTGCAGCAGGTCTTTGAAAGAGCTATTATAATCAATGCCATTAATATCCAGCCGGCTTTGCATAATCTGCTTAACTGAAATATTTCCAAATTTCACAATGCCCTTCATTATATTTTTCTCTTCAGGTGATGCTTCATCATCCGGTCTTATATCAATTGCTGCATCCAATTCACGAATGCTTACGGCTTCGCTTTTGTCAGCTCCCAACCTTTTCCCAATGCCATCTGCCAGGGAAACCATCCATCTGCTGATGCGGCGGAATAAAAGATGAAGTGCATCAATAAAAAAAGAGGAATCATATGCAAAGCGTACATTGTTTTGTGTAGCCATAACCTTGGGCAGTATTTTCCCAAAAAAAATAACTACAAAAGCAATTGATATAACTTTTATGGCAAATAAAACCCAGAATTCAGTGTTATCAAGTGATATCAGTTTATCCAGTAAAAAATTTGAAAGTACAATGATGCTGATATTGATAAAGGTACCTGTAATCAATAGTGTGGCATAAAGCTCTTTGGGTTCTTCCAGCAGGTTGATGATTCGTTTAGCAGGGTCATGCTGTTTTGTTTTCAGCATGTTTATGTCTTTGCTGTTTAAAGAAAAAAATGCGACCTCCGCACCCGATACAGCAAATGACATTAATAATAAAACAGCAAGTAATATTACAGGCAGTATTAATGCATTTGGGCTGCCTGCCAGTAATATAAAAAGTGGTTGCAGGTAAATCCAGGAAATCGAAAGATAGCTATCCAACAGAATTGAATTTGGTTTTAGTTCTAAGTATGAAGGCAGGTAACACCCGCCTTCATTTATTTCACAAAAATATGATATTAAAAGTTTGTAAGCTAAAAGCTAAGATCTCCCGTTGGATCGTGTGCCGGGGGAACTTCTGTTCCTTCAATACCGGGTTCATGATGTGCTGCCCCGGTTCCATCAGTTCTTTTATCCAGCATAATTAGATTATCGCCTACTACTTCTGTTGCAAATTTATGCCTGCCTTCTTTATCTTCCCAACTGCGGGTACGCAAGCGGCCTTCAATATATACAAGGCTTCCTTTATGCAAATACTTCGAAGCAAGATCAGCCAATCCCCGCCAAAGTACAACGGTATGCCATTCGGTCTGGCTTATAAGTTTGCCGCCACGATCTTTAAAAGTTTCTGTAGTAGCCAATGGAAATTTAGCAACACCAATATTGCCTTCCAGAGTTTGCAAATCCGGGTCTTTGCCCAGGTTGCCAATCAGCATAACACGATTAACGCCACGCATAATTTTAAGTTTAAGATTTAAGAATGGTTGGAGCTATTGATTGTGTTTTAAAATTAACCCGTTTTATAAGGGAAAACAAAAATTTTTCTGCAATTAGAACCTAAACGTGGATTACGTAAATAGAGTAGCCTTAAGGATATCCAATACTGCTTAAGGTTTTGCAGATTTCAGAAACTCTCTTATTATAACAGGAAAAGCAAATTGCTTTAGTTTATTCTTTTTTATCCAGAAACCGGTTTCTGTACCCTGAGGTTTTTGATTTAGTTTTTTAGTTATAAAAAAAGCATTTATCTGTTGATGTGATAATTGCTGTATGAACATGCCAGAGAGTCCAAATTCAGTGCCAGTGATATTGTATTTTTTCAAAAGAGTTAACGGGAACCTTTTATCCATTTTCTTTTTTTGTTCAAACAGTATGAACTCATGTAAGTGGTGCCAGATATCTTTTGATGATCGCTGCCGGATAAATATTTCATCATCGCATTCTAAAACCATGTAATAAAACCAGCGATCTTTTTTTACTATCGTTTTTTCTTTTACCGGCAGTTCATTTATTTTATTTCCGGAAAACACATGCCGTACATAGGGGAGAGGAAGGCTTGCAAATGATAGCTCCAAAATCCATTATGGCCTGGTTGTAAATGCCGGGTTGTTCTTTACTTAGCAATTCATTTGCTAAGCCATTAAAATATTTTTTCCCTTCTGTTGAGTCGACAGGTTTTTTTATTCCAAAAACTCTTGACAGCACACGATAGACATTTCCATCTACTACGGCATGAGGAAGATTAAATGCAAAGGAAGAAATTGCAGCTGCCGTATAAGGCCCAACTCCTTTTAGGGAAATTATTTCCTCATAAGTTTGAGGAAAAACTCCTTTTTTCTCTTTGACAATAAACCTCGCAGTGGTTATAAGATTTCTGCACCGGGTGTAATAACCGAGGCCTTCCCAGAGTTTAAAAATTTTTTTATCAGGTGCTTTTGCAAGTTTATTTATCTCCGGAAAAACTTTTACAAAACGGTTATAATATTCTAATCCCTGCTCTACTCTTGTTTGCTGAAGTATAATTTCACTCAACCATATTTTATAAGGATCCTTTTCACCTTTCCATGGCATTACCCTTTTATTTTCTTTCTTATTCCACTTTATAAGCAGTTCTGCGAATCTCTTTTTGTTATCAACTAATGCCATAAACGCCTAAACACTTTGCATCAATATCAACTGATCGGAACAAATTGTCAAAAAAAATCTGCCTATCCCTTTGAAAATCACCAATTTTTACCTTAAATTCGAGTAGTAAAGAGTAATAAATTTTCCCTTTAAAACCAATTAGCAATGAGAAAAGCCGATCTGGTCAATCAGATTTCCGAAAAAACCGGCATTCCCAAGGTTGATGTGCTGGTTACTTTAGAAACCATGTTTAAAGAAGTAAAAGACACTTTAGCCGCTGGTGAAAATATTTATATCCGTGGCTTTGGTAGTTTTATTACTAAAAAACGGGCTGCAAAAATTGGTCGCAATATCAAGAAGAACATTGCAGTTCATATCCCAGAACATTTTATTCCTGCATTTAAGCCGGCAAAAGAGTTTGTTGCGGAAGTGAAAAAACTCGTTACCGTAAAACCTGATCCCGGTCCCGGTGATGAGGCTGATGGCCTGTAATTTTTCTGCCAATAGTTTCTCCTTTTGTTCAGTTGCTTTGCGGTACATTTGCCGCTCTCAAAGAAGCGTAAAACTTTGAGACATTTCTTTTGTGAAAAGACCTCAGCTTATTACAGCATTTTTTGGTATTTGTTTAGTCGCATTATTATACTTTTTTGGTAAAACCGAACCAAGTAAAAAATCATCTGCTCCACAAACTGAAAACTTGTCCGCAATCAAGGCTGTTTCATTTTATAACGAGGATAGCGCACTTGCCGAGGCTAAATTAAAAATTAGCAGCGAGCAGGTTTTACGGCTGAATGAGTTGGAAAACTCAATCAGCAGAGGGGATGTAAAAGATCAGCAGTTAAAGGTTTATCACCAACTTGCTCATTTTTGGGGAGATTCAGCCCGGATCTTTGAACCTTATGCATGGTATGAAGCACAGGCAGCAAGATTGGAAAATTCGGAAAAAACCCTCATTTTTGCTGCCCGTTTATTTTTAGAGGGAGTGAGGCAGGAGAATGATCCGAAAAAAAGAAAATGGAAAGCCTTTCAGGCAAAGGACCTGTACGAAAGATCTTTGAGCATAAATCCTTCTAATGATTCTGCATTGGTGGAGTTGGGAATCAGTCATATCTATGGTGGAATTTCAGAAACTCCGATGGAAGGAATCGAAAAGATCAGGAAGGTATTGGATAAAGACAGTATAAATGCATCTATTTTTTCAGGCCAATATGATAAAGCAATTGAGCGGTTGAAAAAAGTGAATGGTTTGGAACCTGCAAACCTTGATGCAATTCTAAAACTGGCAGATGTGTACACGATGACAGGTAATAAAAAAGAAGCTATTGACTGGTACAATAAAAGTTTGAGCCTTATAAAAAGACCGGACTGGAAGCAGGAAGTAGAGAAAAGAATAAGCGAATTGAAATAAATGTGCGCAGCACGTTGAAATAATTGAACCTTATTTAATTTATTAATTTTAAAAAAAGTATTTAGTATGCCTTGTGGTAAGAAAAGAAAGCGTCATAAAATTGCGACGCATAAGCGTAAGAAAAGATTGAGAAAGAACCGTCACAAGAAAAGAAATAAATAATCATTTCTTTTTCTGAATAGAATTGCCGGAGATTTTTATTTCCGGCAATTTTAAAAGACCGGTTGTTTGCTGTATTAGTTTGCTCCCACCAATTTGCTGCACACTTATTCCAGGTTCAAATCATGCATTCACGTACAGTAATTATTGCTACCGGTTAGGCATTCAGGAGATGAAGCCATCGTTGAGAAATTAAATGAACAAAGAACTTATTATTAATGCTGCACCGCAAGGTGTGGAAATTGCCCTGCTGGAAGATAAAAAGCTGGTGGAACTGCATAGCGAAAAAAGCGATGGCCGTTTTGCTGTAGGCGATTTATACCTTGGAAAAGTAAAAAAACTTATTCCGGGATTGAATGCCGCATTTGTGGATGTAGGATTTGAAAAAGATGCTTTCCTTCACTATACTGATCTAAGCCCGTATGCAAAATCTTTACTGAAGTTTACGAATATCTCCATGCAGGATAAGACAGAGAGCATTATGGACTTTGGAAAATTTGAAGTGGAACCCGAGATAGTAAAGACGGGTAAAATAAATGATGTGCTTGGTGGCAAACCAAATATTCTTGTTCAGATATTAAAAGAACCCATTGCAGCAAAAGGCCCAAGATTAAGTTGTGAAATTTCACTTCCAGGGAGATTTATCGTTATTACGCCATTCAATAATATCGTTGCAGTTTCAAGGAAGATTCATTCTTCTGATGAACGCAAAAGATTGCAGCGTATAGTTGAATCTATAAAACCAGGAAATTTTGGAGTGATTGTGCGTACGGCTGCTGAAGGAAAAAACACAGCTGAGTTGCATGAAGATCTTTCTTCTTTGGTTGAAACATGGAAAGCCATCCAGACTAACCTGAAAGGTGCTGTTGCTCCTGCAAAAATATTAAGCGAACAAACAAAAGCGACCAGTATTCTCCGCGATTTATTGAATGAAGATTTTAATAAGATTGTTGTAAATGATAAAAATATTTATAACGATACGAGAAATTATATACAACGGATAGCACCGGATAAAACAGACATCGTTTCGTATTATAATAATGGCTCAACCATTTTTGATTCTTATGGAATAACCAAACAGGTGAAATCATCTTTTGGGAAAACGGTAAACCTTAACAGTGGGGCTTATATTATTATTGAACACACCGAAGCATTGCATGTAATAGATGTAAACAGCGGGTATAAAAGTGTAAGCAATAACCAGGAATTAAATGCGCTGGAAACAAACCTTGAAGCTGCAGAAGAAATAGCAAGACAGTTCAGGCTTCGTGATTTGGGTGGTATTATTGTTATTGATTTTATTGATATGAAACTTCCGGATAATAAACGCAAGCTTATTGAAAAGATGGAAGAGTTTATGGCGCCGGACAGGGCCAAGCATGCAGTATTGCCGATTTCAAAATTTGGCCTGATGCAGGTTACCCGTCAACGGATGAAACCAGAAATGAATATTAATACACAGGAAGTTTGTCCAAGTTGCAGTGGTACAGGAAAAATTTCATCAGCATTGTTGTTGGAAGATGAAATAGAAAAAAACCTCAGCTACCTGATTACACATAAGCACAGCAATCTTCGGTTGATTGTACATCCTATTATGTATGCATACCTTACTAAAGGATGGCCATGGTCAACAAGGCTTGCAAAATGGAATAAGAAATTTAAACAAAAAACAGTTCTTCAGCAGGACACCAACTATCACCTTACAGAATTCCGTTTTTTTAATAAACATGAAGAAGAGATAAAGCTTTAGCTCTTTAGCTTTTACAATATATTAGTACAATTAAAAACCCTGCATCAATAAATGCAGGGTTTTTAAATTAAAGTTGTTATATGAATTAATATCCTTCGTTCTGAACGAGTTTTTTATTTACATCAATTTCTCTTTGTGGAATCGGCAGTATCATTTTGGGAGAGTTCCATGCAGTTGCCGATTGGGTGCCCCGTAATCTTTTTATATCCTGAAGCCTGCCACCTTCAAATGCTGTTTCAAGATATCTCTCTTTTAAAATTGCATTAAGATCGACCGTAAGAAGACTTAATAAGTTAGATCTGTTTCTGATGGTATTCACATCGGCAAGCGGTGTAGCTCCGGTTGTTGTTCCAAGACGAAAATTTGCCTCAGCCCTGGTAAGAAGCATTTCCCCGAGACGGGCTACGCAAACATTACCATACCGATCTAAATGCTTACGCGTATAATTATTACCTCCTACTACGCTAAAATATGCTCCTCTTGCATCACCTGCTTCATATTTTGCCAGGTGCGCAGGAAATATTTTGCAATCACCACGGCCTGCAGTACCGGCACCGGCATTTATGCCAAAATAAGTATTCATGCCATTAGCGCCATCCTGTGTCGTGACTTTCATCGAGAAAATATATTCAGATGGGCTGTTTCCAGCATTATTGATAAAAGTATACCAAAGACCATGGAAAGTTGTTGAAAGCGTTTGTCTTCCTGAAGTGATAACCCTGTTAGCCGCATCACGGGCTGTTGCATAATCTCCTTGCATCAATGCTACTCTTGAGCGAACAGCAGCAGCTGCATTTTTGGCAGCATAAATAGAGTTTGTTGCCGGCAATAAAGTTTCTGCACGGGTTAAATCATTTATCACCTGCGTATATACTTCAGCTACACTATTTCTTGCTTTATAATCAGCCTCTGTTATACTTTTTGTA
>Ga0193738_1001016_pt1 | contig 11983 bp, 9 predicted proteins | sample L2a1metaG_FD_144927 | JGI IMG/M metagenome (GOLD analysis project Ga0193738, IMG submission 144927) | Soil microbial communities from a riparian zone of the East river system, Colorado, United States - L2a1 | ecosystem: Environmental > Terrestrial > Soil > Riparian zone | place: USA: East River...
CTTTTCGTCTTCTGTTGTTGCCAATTAGCTGCTTCGCCACGCAAATTGCTCACTTGTACATTCTGTTCGCTATTCATCTTGCTCATCAATTGTCACCCTGAGCTTGTCGAAGGGCTTTCAGCTTTTTGCGTAAGTGATCTGAACACATCTTCCAGGCTTTGACTATCGCTTTGCAAAGAAACGATGTTGAGATTATGCAGCAATGAGAGTTCAAAGATTTGTTTGCGGAGCTGTTCAGGGTTGTCGGTCGCTAACTGCCAGTTGTTTGCATCAATTTTATTTACTGAATTTGCACTTGGCAGTTGATCTAACCAGCTTTTATCTATTGACTCTTTGAAGCTTACTTTCACGGTGTTTGATGAAGAAGAATGCTGGCGAAGATTACTGAGTTTATCATCGGCTACCAGTTCTCCTTTATTAATTATTATCACCCTGTCGCAGATCGCTTCAACTTCCTGTAGAATATGAGAAGAAAATAAAACTGTCTTATCCTTTCCCTGTTTCTTTATCACCTCACGTATTTCAATTATCTGGTTGGGGTCAAGACCTGAGGTCGGTTCATCCAGGATCAATACTTCCGGATCATGAATAAGAGCGGCAGCCAATCCAACTCTTTGTTTATATCCTTTTGATAATTGCCCGATCCGTTTCTTGCTTTCAATCGTTAAGCCTGTTAACTCTATTACACTTTCAACTTTTGATTTTTGACTTTTGATTTTGTGCAATTCAGCGATAAAACCTAAGTACTCTCTTACATACATATCATAGTACAAAGCATTCAATTCAGGCAGGTAACCAATTTTCTTTTTTGTTTCCAATGGTTGATCAGCCACATTCATTCCGCATACAAAGGCTTCGCCGCTTGTTTTTTCAAGATAGCCGGTAATGATCTTCATGGTAGTTGATTTTCCGGCACCATTTGGTCCAAGAAAGCCAACGATCTCGCCTTTGCCCACTTTGAAAGAAATATTGTTTACAGCTTTTTGCGCACCATAAACTTTGAGGAGATTTTTCACTTCAATTGACATGCTGCGAAGGTAATGTGCTAATATGCAAATTTGCAAATGTGCTAATATAAGTTTGTGTATTTATTTGCACATTGGCACATCGGCATCCCGATAGTTATCGGGACATATTCATTTTATAGCGACAGCGATCTTAGAATCAGCGGTGCCATAATATAAAAACCATTTCCCTTTATACTGAACTAACCCTTCCACAAAACAAACATGATTTACCTGGCCAGTTATTTCATAAGGCTTATCCGGTTTCATGAAATAGGTATCCATTCGATCAATCACCTTTGTTGGATTGTTTTTATCAAAAAGGATTTGCGAAACAGCATAAGTTCCTTCAGCTAAACTTGTATCACCCTTTGATAGAATATTCATGCTATTATAAATAAGAACAATTCCTTTTTCAGTCAGCATAGCGGGGGGGCCAGGCTCTACAAGTCGACTGTCAAATTTTTTTAGGCGTGGACCAAATACTGTTTTCTTCCCATCTTGACCGATTAAAACCTGAACCCAACTGATGAGGTCATCAGAAACTGCCATGAAAATATCTGTATCTCCCCAATACATACAATATTTGCCGCCGATCTTTACGGCGACCGCTTTTCCGTTTTCATACTTGCAAACAATGGAACCGGATTTACTCCATTTATTTACTTCAGCAGTATCATTTTTAAAAACATGCCCATGTTTTGTCCAATGATAAAGATCTTCCGAAGACGCAATGAGCAATCTTGCTTTATCACCATCATACGCTGTATAGGTCATATAGTAAGTCCCATTTTCATCCTCCACAATTCGGGGATCCTCGCAACCACCTTCCCATTCATAAATTTTTGAAGGATCATTATCAGGGTATAGAACCGGCACGGGATGTTTTGTAAAATGCAAACCATCGGTACTCCAGGCAATGCCAATTCTTGAGGTGCCTGCAAACCTTCCAATACTGTCTTCAGCTCTGAATAAAAGGAAGACTGTATCATTCCTCACTACTGCGGCAGGATTGAATACATCTTTTTCTTCCCATTGCACAATTGTATTTCTTACAGGACAAAGAAAAGTTGAGTTCGTATCAGGCAGTAAAACGGGATTTACTTCATCTGCTTTGGTAAAAGGCAGCAAGGCCCAACTGTATTCTTTACTTTGATCAGCAGTCGGTTTACAGCTTATCAAAACTGCAATAATGAATAGCAGTAATAAGTATTTGATGGATCGCATTTATTATGTTTTTAAAAACAGTCTTAAAGCTAATTCTTATTTTTAGATTGTAATGACTACAATTATCGTTATCATTTTTATTCTGGGATATCTCGCAATAGCATTTGAGCATCCTTTGAGAATTAACAAAGCAGCTTCTGCCTTGCTTACAGGAGTAGTTTGCTGGACAGTCTATGCTTTATGGGGAGGTGATAAAGAATTAGTTTCTGAGAACCTTGGTCATCATCTTTCAGACATTGCCGGCATACTTTTCTTTTTACTTGGGGCAATGGTGATCGTTGAATTGATAGATGCTCATGATGGTTTTGAAGTGATCACCCAAAGAATTCAAACAACCAATAAAAAGAAGTTAGTTTGGATAGTCGGTATCATTACATTCTTTCTTTCTGCAGTACTTGATAATCTTACTACCACTATAGTAATGGTCTCGATGCTTCGCAAGATCATTCCATCTCATAAGGATAGGTTGATGTTTGCCGGACTTATCGTTATATCCGCTAATGCGGGTGGTGCATGGAGCCCGATAGGTGATGTAACGACTACCATGTTATGGATCGGTAACCAGGTAACAACAGCGAATATTATTATTAAAACCGTTATTCCGTCCTTAGTATGTTTTTTTGTACCGGCATTAGTGATCAGCTTACAAATGAAAGGAAATTTGGAACGGGCTGAAGAGATAAAAGACAAACTGCTTTCAACTCCAAATGAAAGAAAAACAGTTTTTGTTATTGGTATAGCGTGTTTATTATTTGTACCAATTTTTAAGACAATTACTCATCTGCCTCCATACATGGGTATTGTTTTCGGCCTTGGGACTATGTGGGTACTCACGGAAATGGTTCATAGTGGAAAAGATGAGCATGAAAAAGGATTGCTTTCAGTAAATCATGCATTAAGAAAAATTGATACCCCCAGTATTTTATTTTTCCTTGGAATTTTATTAGCCGTCTCCGCATTGCAATCAACAGGCATTCTCACTTCAATTGCAAGTTCATTAGACACATCAATTGGTGATATCAGTATCATCACGATCATTATCGGCTTTCTTTCCGCCATTGTAGATAATGTACCATTAGTGGCAGCGGCACAAGGCATGTATGGTTTGGATCGGTATCCAACCGATCATTTTTTTTGGGAATTTCTTGCTTATTGTACGGGTACCGGTGGAAGTATTTTGATCATTGGCTCTGCAGCGGGTGTTGCAGCAATGGGAATGGAAAAAATTCAGTTTGGCTGGTACTTAAAAAAAATTGCATGGCTTGCAGTTATCGGTTATCTCGCCGGAGCCGGCGTATTTTTATTACAGCATTATTTGGTGAGTTTATAGATCATCGTATTCGTATAGCTCATCAATATGTGTTCCCGCTTTCATTTCAAATATTGGATTGATCAATCCGTCTTTTAAACCATACACCCATCCATGCAGATCAGGCCGTTGTTCGTGCTTCCATGCCCGCTGTACAATTGAGGTCTTGGCAAGATGCATCACCTGTTCTTTTACATTTAATTCGCACAGCTTGTCAGCCCGTAGATCTTCATTTTGAATTGCATTGAGTTCTTCCCGATGCAGGCGATATACATCTTTTATATTGCGGAGCCACATATTAAGAACTTGCTTGTAGTCGTGATTTGACATAGCCGCTTTTATGCCACCGCAGCCATAATGCCCGCATACGATGATATGTTTTACTTTCAGATGATTTACGGCATATTCTAAAACACTAAGGACATTTGAATCTGTATTCACAACCATATTCGCAATATTCCTATGTACAAAAATTTCCCCAGGCTGTGTACCGGTGATCTGGTTAGCCGGCACGCGACTATCGCTGCAGCCGATCCACAAAAATTCCGGCGTTTGTAACTGGGAAAGCTTTTTAAAGTACTCCGGGTCAACTTTAAGTATTTCTGCTGCCCAGGATTTATTTTCAATTAAAAGTTTTTCATATTCCCTCATAATTCAAAAATACCAAACTAAGGGGTTAAACTTGTTGTATAACAGTTGTAAGTTTTTTTGAGATAAATGACATTATTTCTATATGAAGGGTTTGGTCAGAAAACACTTATGTACTATTTTGCATCGCTTTTAATGAAGAACACACCACAACCATACAGCTTTTTTAACCATGTTTCGGCTATTATGATGATAGTTGCCTTATCATGGTTGACTATTAGTGCGCCTTTTGTTTTTGAACAGCAGCAAAATATAGCTAAGGAAAACAGTTCTTCTTGTGCTAATCTTCCAATTGCTGCAAATGAGGAAGAAGTCCCTAACCCATTCAACGGTTCCACTGAAGAAAAAGCTCCTAAATCACTCAACACTTTTTCTGAAGAATATCTTCATGATCATCATTATTCAGAATATTTATTTTCTATAGCCTCAAAGTTTCATAAATGTGAGGATGCAGGTACTTATGTAGCCTATCACGGTGAACTGCTTGTGCCACCCCCCAATAAGGCTTAATTAACTCCCCTTTTTCTTTTTTGCTTATTCATGGCTTTTACAAAGCCTGAACACTATTTTATTAATCAAGTAATGTCATCATTACCGATGGCAATTATCAAAAAATATTAACCGATGAGAAAACATTCAAAAGGTTTTTTACAAGACATGACGCCCTACGAAGGCTATGAGCTATTGGTAGAAGGCAATAAGCGTTTTATCAACAATCTTAAATCAGACCGCGATCATCTTGAAATGATCAACGAAACAAGAGAAGGCCAATATCCCTTTGCAGTAATATTAAGCTGCATGGATTCCCGTACTTCAGTTGAACTAATTTTTGACCAGGGACTCGGGGACCTGTTCAGTGTAAGAGTGGCTGGCAATATTGTAAACAATGATATCCTTGCCAGCATTGAGTATGCATTAAAATATGTTGGCTCAAAAGTATTGATGGTGCTGGGTCATACGGAATGCGGCGCTATTAAAAGTGCTAAAGAAGGGGTAAAAGATGGACATATAACTGCGTTACTTGATCGCATACGACCCTCGATCGCTAAAGCCATGCTTAAGGATGAAGATGATCACATTTTTAATGATAACGCAGCATACGCAAATGTGGAAAATAGTCTTGAAGAAATATTGACACGTAGTGAAATTGTAAACGAACTATTTAAAAAAGGAGAGATAGGTCTTATCGGGGGTGTTTATAATATCGAGTCAGGGCAAGTTGATTTCTTTAAAAATCTAACCAGGGGAAAAAGAGAAAAAAAACTATTTGCAAATTCATAGATCCAGAAATAAATAAGCAAGATCTAAAACATTAATATCTGAAAAATGAAACTCAATACACAACATTTTAGAAATGATTTTTTATCCGGCCTGGTGGTTTTTTTAGTTGCATTACCACTTTGTTTGGGTATTGCGGTAGCAAGTGGAGCACCACCATTTGCCGGTATTATTACCGGTATTCTTGGTGGTATCGTTGTTGGCTATCTAAGTAGTTCCAATGTGAGTGTATCGGGCCCTGCCGCAGGACTTATTGCAATAGTATTAGTAGCAATTACAACTCTTGGCTTTGGAAACTTTCTGCTGGCAATAATGATTGCAGGTGCTTTTCAATTGATATTGGGCTTCGCAAAAGCAGGAACGATCTCAAGTTATTTTCCTTCCGGTGTTATTGAAGGAATGTTAACAGCGATCGGTATTATTATTATAAAGAAAGAATTGCCACATGCTATTGGTTACGACAAAGAACATGAAGGTGATTTCTTTTCCTACGAATTAACAGATGCCGCAGATAAAGGTTTCTTTGGAGAGATAATTCACTCTTTCAACTTTGCTCATGTGGGTGCAATAATTGTTACGATCATTTCAATAATTATATTAGTTGCATTTAATAAAGTTCCGGCTTTGAAAAAAATCAAAGTTTTACCCGGAGCACTTGTCGTCGTGATCGTTGGCATCGTCATCAATGAAATTTTTAAATCAGTTAGTCCATCACTTCAAATAGCCAACGAGCATTTGGTACAATTACCAACAGCTTCGTCAGCTAGCGAGTTCTTTGGACAATTTACTTTCCCTGATTTTTCAGGGTTTACCAATCCCGCAGTCTGGGTAACAGCAGCTACTATTGCAGCAGTCGCAAGTATTGAAACATTATTGTGTCTTGAGGCCGGGGATAAAATGGATCCTATGAAAAGATTTTCCAGTGCGAATACAGAATTAAAAGCACAGGGTGTTGGAAATATTCTGGCAGGGTTGCTCGGCGGTTTGCCAATGACATCAGTAATTGTAAGAACAACAGCCAATGTAAATGCAGGCGCAAAAACAAAACTTTCAGCAATAATACATGGGGCATTCCTGCTCATCGCAGTTATTTTAATTCCTGGGTTACTAAACAAGATGCCAATGGCATGTCTGGCAGCTATTTTAATAATGATCGGTTTGAAGCTGGCAAGTCCAAAAGTTTTCAAACACATGTGGAAGGCTGGTAAATACCAATTCATTCCTTTTATTGTAACAGTTGTTGCAGTAGTAGCAACCGATCTGTTGAAAGGCGTGGGAATTGGATTGTTGGTAAGCGTATTCTTTATCCTGAAAGGAAACATGAGACTTGCTTACTTCTTTAAAAAAGAAGAACATCATGAAGGCGAAACAATTCATATCGACCTAGCACAAGAAGTTTCATTCCTTAATAAGGCAGCTATCAAGCAAACATTGGCACACCTGCCACAGAATAGTAAAGTGGTGATTGATGCGGCGAACACTGTTTACATCGATTACGATGTGCTTGAATTGATCCGTGACTTTCTAAACTATGGATCAAAGGACAAGAATATCTCGGTTACACTAAGAAATTTTAAACCGGCTTATAAAATGCAGGCCCTTCACGTTCATTCTGAAAAAGACTTAATAATTCAAACAGCAAATAATGAGTATAGCAATAAAGCAACCAAGCCCGTCAGTACACCGTGATCAACAGGTGAAACACCATCATTTTGATGAGGCACATATCATTCATGAGCTGAAACATTTTTTGCCCTCTCAGCAGGCATTGAAGGACTTTATCCATCATAATTCACTGCATGCATTTCAGCACATGAAATTTTATGATGCCATTTTTAAAGCATCAAAGATCTTTGGCTTCCAGGTACACTTGCAATTGCCGGAATACAGGGAGCTATTTCAAACCGGTCGCATCAGGAGAGATATACTGGAAATGGTGATCACTAATAAAAAAGGAAAAGAAGCCGTTGCAGAATGGCAACAACGACTTATTAGCAAAGACTATGATACTATTAATCATCCCCGAATTGGTCAACTGCGCAAATACTGGAAAGAAGTTCACCATTTTGACCTCGACAACAGTGTTCATCCGTTACTGTTTCGGATTTTGTGTGTTTTTCTTGACCAGGGTATTGCTGTTAAGGATTTCCCGGTTGCAAACAGATCTTTTATTGAAAGTATAAAGGAGTTGGAGCAAAATGGTTTTGTAAGTTTTTTTAAGACAAGAGCAGTTAAGCAGAAATTTTTAGCAGGTAAATATTCAATAACAGAATTATTAAAATCGATTGTTGGTAAAGAGGAATATTTCGAACAGTATTTATTTGATCAGCAATTTACTCATCATGGCTGGAGTGGTTTTGTATCTGCCGTAGAAGATAACCCGCAAACATTGCTCGACAGGAAAAAGATAACGCTGAAAGAATTAATAGAATTTGAATTGCTGATGGAATTGGATGCGTTGAATGATCGATTTGGTAACAAATGGCAACCATTAAGCCAATATATATCGGAACCGCCGCTTGAGTTGTTGGCGGCGGTTCCTAAAACTGAATTTGCCGAAGTAATAGAACTCTGGCAGGATGCTTTTGAATGGAGCTATTACGATTCGGTTTTAAAAGGAATATTATTGGCCTCCCCAAACCCCTCCAAAGGAGGGGCTTCAAAGTCTTCAGATTTGGATTCTATTTCCAAACTTAAAGACTCCGGGATCCTCCCTTTGGGGAGTAGGGGGACCACAAGTTTCCAGGCCATTTTCTGTATCGATGAACGGGAGGATTCTATTCGCCGGCATATTGAAGCCGTAGATAAAGATTGCGAAACATTTGGAGCTCCTGGTTTTTTTGGTGTTGAATTTTATTTTCAGCAGGAAGGAAGTAAATTTTATGATAAGCTTTGTCCTGCGCCGGTTACACCAAAATATTTGATCAAAGAGTTTGACGCAAAAGAACCAAGAAAGGGAGAGCCGCTTTATACAAAACTTACTCACGGATTTTTTACGGGTTTTGTGTTAAGCATGACTTATGGCTTCTGGGCATTAGGAAAAAAAATGCAAATGATGTTCAGTCCAAAAATGAGCCCCGCAATCTCAAATGCTTATGGCCACATGGACAGGCAATCGGGTTTAACAATTGAAAACAAAAGCCCAGATGATATTGAGAATGGATTGCAGATCGGTTATACAATTGATGAAATGTTAACCAGGGCAGAGAATTTTTTAAGAGGCATTGGCATGGTCAAAGATTTTGCTCCAATAGTTTATATCGTTGCCCATGGAAGCAGCAGTGCAAATAATCCACATCATGGTGCTCATGATTGTGGCGCCTGCAGCGGAAGACCCGGAGCTACAAATGCAAGAGTGCAGGCATTTATTTTAAATCATAAAAAAATACGAGAGATACTCGCTTCAAAAGGAATTTTTATTCCAACCACTACTCAATTTGTTGGCAGCATGCATGACACTGCAGCGGATGTACTGGGTTATTATGATGAGCAAAGCCTTAGTGTTTTAAACTATCAACGACATTTGATCAACAAACAAAGTTTTGAAACTGCACTAAATCTAAATGCCAAAGAACGAAGCCGCCGTTTTGCATCAATTGATACAAAACAACGATTGGAGCAGGTTCGCAAAGCTATTCATGATCGGTCTGTTTCATTATTTGAACCAAGACCTGAATTAGGGCATGGCACTAACACACTTGCAGTTATCGGTCGCAGACAAACAACAAAAGGGCTGTTCCTTGATCGTCGTGCTTTTTTAAACAGCTATGATTTTTCAACAGATCCTGATGGTGCTATTCTTACTGCTGTGATGCGCCCGATCGGGTTGGTTTGCGGAGGTATCAATCTTGAATATTATTTCTCAAGGGTTGACAATATAAAAATGGGAGCCGGCACAAAACTGCCTCATAATGTGATGGGGCTTTTTGGCGTAGCCAATAGCAGTGATGGCGATCTGCGACCCGGTTTGCCCTGGCAAATGATCGAAGTGCATGATCCCGTTCGCCTGCTGGTGATCGTTGAGCACAAACCTGAGATTGTTTTAAAAGCAGTTCAATCTTCACCTGAGGTTTTTGAATGGTATAAAAATGAATGGGTACATATCGTGGCGCTGCATCCGGAGGAAAAACAATTTTATTACTTCAGGAATGGAGCGTTTGAAAAATATCAGCCGATCACAAACGCGAAAGATATCGGCACTATTCACAATATGGAAAAGTTTATTGAAGGTGCAAGAGAAATGGAAACAAATCATATTGTGCATGCAACAGAGGAGAATTTGCCAGTGTATTTGTTAGATTAAATGATTATTTTCTGTAAATCCCTGCCTGTCCGCAGGCAGTCGTGTAATCTGAGAAAAATAAAATATTAAAATGAATCAACTCGAAAACATACTCAGCCAGTCACTCAGCTTATTTATCATCATTCCGCTGGTCGCTTTTCTTATCACTATACTTTTGAAAAACAAGAATGAAAAAGTAATTGGCCTGATCGTGAGGGCAGCCAAAATATTTTACATCATAATTTCTGTTGTTTTTTTTGCCGGCTGGCTGCTGAATGGTCTTACTCCAATTAATTACAAACTTGCAACACTTTACCAATCTGAGCATTTTGCTTTTGCTATCCAGTTTTATTACGATGAAGTAACAGCGGTATTCAGTGTCGTTGGGTCGATATTATTTTTTCTCGTGGCAACATTCAGTAAATATTATATGCATCGCGATGAAGGGTTTAAACGATTCTTCAATATCATCCTGTTATTTGCTGCGGGTTATAACTTCATTATTTTTTCCGGCAATTTCGAAACCTTGTTTGTTGGCTGGGAAATAAAAGGCCTTTGCTCGTTTTTACTGATCGCTTTTTACCGCAACCGCTACTTGCCGGTTAAAAATGCTTATAAAACCATTACCAATTATCGCATCAGTGATGTGGCATTAATACTTGCTATGTGGATGATGCATCATCTTACTCATCAGAATATTTCATACACGCAATTAGACCAGGCAAGAGATCTTGCTGCTCAAACAAATCATGCAGGCATGGCCATGTTTATTGTTTGCATGTTCATATTGTCCGCAACTGTTAAGTCAGCGCAATTTCCTTTTACTACATGGTTGCCAAGAGCTATGGAAGGTCCTACTTCATCATCAGCCATATTTTATGGTTCGCTGAGTGTACACATCGGTGTGTTTTTATTGCTGCGTACCCATGCTTTCTGGCAGGATATGCTTTGGGCAAAGATCACGATCATCATCATCGGTGCATTAACGGGGATCTTTGCAACCCTGATTGCCCGTGTTCAACCCAATGTAAAAACACAAATAGCCTACTCTTCTGCTGCGCAGATCGGTATCATGTTTATCGAAATAGCATTGGGCTTTCACTGGCTGGTGCTTATCCATTTTGCAGGCAACGCATTTTTAAGAACATACCAGTTACTGGTGTCACCTTCAGTATTAAATTATTTAGTGCATCATCAGTATTTCCATTATCATCCGCCACAGAGTAAAGTAGTAGGAAAACTAAAGGCCGCATTGTATATCCTTGCAGTTAAAGAGTGGAACCTTGATACAATGATGTATAAATATTTGTGGAGTCCTTTTAAATGGATCGGTAAGCAAATGCATTTATTGGAAAGCAGGGTTGGAAAGATATTACTGATAATTATTGCATTGTTGGCTATAAACGCCGCTTTTATAACGCCAGGCATTTGGGGAGGTGTCGCAGGACTATTACCTGCTTTGTTCCTGGGAATTGCGTTGTTGATCCTTCTTGCTTCATTTGCTTCGCGAAGATCAGCAAGAGAAAGCTGGGATAATTTGATCATTCCGCATATTCTTATCATTTCTGCGATCACGATCAATACAGGACATGCTACCTGGACAGAAGTGATCATGTATATGGCTGGTGCCCTCGTTGCCTACATCATAGGAATAATCTGTTTGCAAAAAACTTACTCGATAGACAAAGATGTCAGTTTGAATAAATACCATGGTTATGTGTATGAGGATAAAGTAACAGCGGTTTTATTTTTAATTGCATCCATTGGCTTATTGGGTTTCCCGGTGACCACAGCGTTTATTGGCATCGATGTTTTCTTTACTTATGTGGGGAGTGGCCAGCCAGTATTGATCGCTTTGCTGGCACTGTGTTTCATATTCATTGAGCTGGCTGCCATCCGTATTTTCCTGCGCATCTATATGGGTCCGCATAAAAAATTATATCATCCTGTTGCATTCCGTTCGTCTTAGTATGAAAAGACTGGTTTCCATTCCATTGTTGTTGTTTGTAATAAATCTTTTTGCCCAAAACGACCGGGTGAATGATTATAATTATCTCAACTGGCTTCAAACTTTTAATAGGATTTCATTAACTAAAAAATGGAGCCTGCATCTCGAATATCAATGGCGGAGGAGCGAAGGGTTGAAATACTGGCAGCAAAGTCTCTTGCGCCTTGGTACTAATTACAAGCTCAACGATAATGTAACTGTCCATGTCGGTTATGCGTGGATCGAAA
>Ga0193738_1001017_pt1 | contig 11971 bp, 14 predicted proteins | sample L2a1metaG_FD_144927 | JGI IMG/M metagenome (GOLD analysis project Ga0193738, IMG submission 144927) | Soil microbial communities from a riparian zone of the East river system, Colorado, United States - L2a1 | ecosystem: Environmental > Terrestrial > Soil > Riparian zone | place: USA: East River...
CTTGATCTTCGTTGCTTAGACTAAGAAGGCTGCCATTTATCTAGTATGGAGAAAATAATACAAATAATGATACTTAATGGTAAGAGATTTTACTATTTCTAATACTATTGAAAATGAATTGATACCTCAGGGTGGAGGCTCTTTAGGTGCCTTTGGCTTGGCCGAAAGATAGTATGGGCAGGAAAAGTGGTATCTGTATGAAAGATCAAATGCTCAAAGTAGCCATTATCCTTGGAAGCACCAGACCTGGCCGTAATGGTGAAGTTGTAAGCCATTGGATATATGAGATTGCAAAGAAACGCAATGACGCTGATTTTGAGTTAGTTGATATAAAAGACTTTAACCTTCCATTGTTAGATGAACCAATTTCTGCAGCTGCTTCTATGGGTCAATACTCCAAAGAACACACCAAGATTTGGTCTGCAAAAATTGATTCTTTTGATGCATATGTCTTTGTGACGGCAGAATATAACCACGGAATCCCCGGAGCGTTGAAAAATGCAATCGACTTTCTTTACAAGGAGTGGAATAATAAGGTTGCAGGATTTGTTGGCTATGGTGGCGCTGGCGGGGTGCGCTCCGTAGAGCAATTGCGTCTGGTTATGGCAGAGTTGAAGGTTGCAAGTGTACGCTCCCAAGTCCAACTATCCCTTTTTACAGACTTTGAGAACTTCACGAAGTTTAAACCTGCTCCCTTTCAAGAGAAATCAGTCAACACTATGCTGGATGAAGTAATTGCTTGGGGTGGTGCTCTGAAGGCACTTAGAACAAAAAAAGATTCGAGTGTACAATAAAGGTTCCACGTGCATAGATATGTGTTCCATATGGAAAACGGAAATGGAGACGGAGACGACAACAAAGATGAGATAGAAATAATTCCAGCTGTTCCACCAGGGTAGTTAATGCAGTAACTGTTACTGTTTTTCCATTTCTATTCTGATATCTTATTCTCGTTCTCTTTTTAGGTCCTGTAGCCACTTCCATTTTCTTGCTCCTATACTTTTCTTGTTTCCATAGACGCTTCTATCAAAACCAAAATATCCTAGTACAGTTTCCGCTGCATCAAGTATCATTTCTCTGTATTTTTTCTTGTCATAATTAAATGGTTCTTCAGTACTACAACAGACCTTTTAAAATATAAAGCAATTAAATTATCTTTGTGGGGTAATTTGATCCTATATGATATTCATATAGCATGCGGAGAAAATAACCAAGTGATGCGGGTATCATGTTAAATCTTGGCAAATTTATTACTTATCAATATCAGCATAATAAATTTCATCTTGGAGATATTATCGTGGGTTTATTTTTTAGTCGTTCGTATTGCAATCGAAAGAGATCTATAATCTTAGGAATATCCTCTTCACTATGAATAATATAACTTACCCACATAGATTCTGGGTAGATAATATGAGGTAATGCTTTCCCTGAAGTTATGATCTCCTTTCGGAGTTTAATAGGAAATGGCAGATCGGCAAGCTTTTCACCATGTATGTGACCCATATCTCTTTTATTGACACGAAACTCAACACCGCCAAATTGATATGGGTTAGATGTAACACCTGGCCACGAGAGGATCTCGTATTTTATATTTTCCGTTATTGCTGTGCCCACGTCGCCTTCTTCCTCCGGTAAATGGTTTTGGCATTTAGGCGGAGTAGTTTTGAACAAGACGACCGCTAATGATATAGATATTATTGACAGAATGGCAGAGGTAAGAAATATGAGGTTATATGATTCAGATGATGGAAAATACTGCGGATTTCCTCCGATATCTACGGCATACTGGTATCCCTGCATAAACATTCCAGAGAGTGCGGGGGCTACAGAACTTCCTACAATCCTTAAAAAGGTCGTCATACCAAGGGATGCTCCACTATTCTGTCTTGGAATAGAGAGTATGATTACATTCTGGGCACCGACGCTAGACAATGATAGGCCTATAGAAATAATTGCAAGATTTAACGATAATAAGAATTCAGTTGAATGGAATATCGCAAGACCAAAGAACCCAATGGTGCTCACTACTGTGCCAACTATGATTGGTTTCATAGATCCTAACTTGGATATTATTAGACCTGAGGCGGGTCCGAATACCAGAAATACAAGAGCGAATGGTAGCTGTACGTTTGCTGCACTAATAGGATCTCCTCCAAATCCAACTGGTTGAGGATTTTCAACTAGTATAGGTATCGTCTGAAATACGATAAACATTGAAAAGCCAACAATTATTATCATGATATTAGCTAGGAGTATTCTCCTGTTCAAAAGTAGGCCAAAGTCAAACAACGGCGATGCTGATCTTTTTTCTACCAATATGAAAAGTGCTAAAGAAATAATTCCTGCAATAAGAAAAATTGCGATTGATATTGTTGAGCTACTACCAGTGGAATTATTATTAGCACCAGTTCCTATTTCCAAGTAGGTGATCACAAGTAGAAATGATGTTATGGTGACTGCAAGTGTTATTGCACCTTTTACATCTAGAGTTCCATTGCTGGTAACAGATTTGCTGTTTTTTGATATTGTTGTCTTTTTTTCTAAATTTTCAGAATTGTTACTTCTTTCTATGGTTTCTGCTTCTTGTCTTTGCCGCTGTATTTGTTGGTCTACTCCTTCCTCGTCTACATGAATGAAACGCCAGATTATAAGTAGAAGTGCAAGGGCAATTGGTATTAGTGTGAAAAATGTAGAATGCCAGCTATAATGCTGAATTATGATTCCTCCAATAGATAGACCTATTACTGCACCACCTCCATACATAGAAGTGATTATTCCTTGACCTATTGCCATTTTTTGCCTAGGAAATTGGGCTCTCACAATACTAAATGCAATAGGAAACATTGACAATCCAACTCCTTGAAACCCCCTTGCAATTAGCATAATGTCTATGTTTGTTGAAAATCCTGCAATGGAAACTCCAACAGTGTAAAATATCATTATTATAAGTAAAATCTTCTTTTTGCCATAGATATCTGATAATTTACCAGCAATGGGAGTCATAACAGCACCTGTAATCAGATATGTGGTAAGTATCCAAGATGATGTGCTATAGGGTATATTAAAATCCTTGATGAGATCAGGAATAGCTGGTACCAGCATAGTCTCAGCATACATAACCATTGTTGCGATTGAGCTTAGGATTGCAACTACTTTCCATGCAGAAGCAGGAATCATTTTTCCAGTAGGCGGTGTAGATGACTGCAACGTAAGGTTAGGTTATTACCAAAGACACTATTATTATCTTCGTGATTAAATTCAAAAATTAAGATAGGGAAGTGATATCATATCTGTGTCCACCTGACGGTCTTTTAAGCATCCTACTTTTGTTAGAAATAGGCGTGTGTTAGAAGTAATCAGCGTTAGTAGAGTTTTTCATGGATATGAAGGACAGGATTGAAGTAGAAGACCTGAGGTTTTACTAGCTAGCTGGCGGAGTAGTCGTTACTATTTTTCTATCATTTCTACTATACATGAGAAGAAGGAGTAAGTATAATTACCCGGTATCATTACTCAAAGATAAATATAATCAAAAATAGTCTACACGCCGCTTGCATGATATTCTCCTAGTCAGTCGTCATGACTCACCTGGCCAGATAGATATATGATATCTTCTACTTTCACTGCCTAGGCATAACCGTACTCTTTTTCGCAGGGCATATCAAGGCTTTTTGCTTCCTTGTTAATTGTCATAATGTGTAACTCGATTTAGAATATGTCAATTTAGTGATTTTACATTTCTGCTATGTTGATTCCCTGCGGAATAAGTCAAAAACATTGGCTGGACACATATTCAAGGAAGTCTCTGAAAAGGAACCAGATAGAACATTGATATATTTATGATGGCTACTATAAAGTTAAAATGGTTGTAGAGAGTCCTCCTCTATGGATATGGGCTGTGATTTTGGGAGTAATAGTAGCAGCTAAATTTACCTATAGATGGTATGCAACAAAGCAATTGGCTAAACAATCTCAAGGGTAATAAAGTAGAGTAGGATAAATAATGCTTAGTACTCGAGTGAATAATCTTGCAAGTTAGCAAAAGAATTGTTTTAACCATTAGTCTGGTAATAGTGGTTATAGTTGGAATATTGTTTTTAAACAGACTTTTAACATTACCTAAATAAGTCCCTATTCTCTACTTACTCCAGCGTTAAATTTTGTACCAATGGACATGATATAGTATGTTTCTTAGTCAGTATAGAAATATTTTAGTTGGCAAAGCTTTTTCTGCTTTCTAGCTTACATTCATACTGTAGGAAAAAAAGGTTTGAAACCCTTCGAATCCGAGTTTATTTCCGACAGTCATATGGAATCTACAAACTTAACGAAGTCATTGGTATGAACATTTTTTGTCTTTTTCCATACAGCAAGAAACTTAGGTATTGACTTCATTGCTTTGATCGCTAATGCCCATCTAAGCCAAAACTGTTCATCTATCGTTCCACTCTTGTACAAGTGGAATAGGAATTCATAGAGGTCCATATACGCTCGAAGGATGTAAAACTGCTCGGGTTTTTCTACTAGTGCAAAACGTTCAGAAAAATATGGACTTTCCGCTGCCATTTTTGTGAAAGCCTGGGTGGTTTCGAGTTTGACCCTTGCCTCCATCATTCTTGCATATATCTGATATTCACTTTGAATTCTTAAGTTCTTCTTGCTCATAAATAACGTCAGTAAAGCCATTATTAACAATCCTGACGTTATTACAGGCAGATACTCAAGTAAGCTCACCATAGTAGAAAATAGAGATCAACATACAAAAATATTGGTCTGAATTGGGTAAAAAAGACTCCTTGATTAGTGTTAATGATACTGTATGTTAGATTTACTAGTGTTTTGCACTCGCTTAAAGTCGTAATGTAATCATTTCAGAACTAAACGAAGGACATCCTTCAGATGATATCCGCCGAAGAACGATCATGAAGATGACTGGATAATCATTTCTGAGTTCTCAATATGGTAATCTCATTCAGTATATGGTGAATATATGGTGAATCTCACTTTCGTCTATATCTATAGAATCGTATTCATTTGAGGTCTATATCGCAGTTATGATCCTGAGGATCATTGCTGCTCCACTGATCATAACATACGACTTTACTCACTTCTAGTCTGGGAAGCCAACCAGCATTTTCCAAGTCGGGTTTATCCGAAAATTCATTTACATATCCCAGACATAAGTATGCTATCGGTCTGATGTGGTTAGGTACTGCCAATATCTTACGCAGATCTTCGTTTGAAAGTATGCTTACCCATCCTACTCCTATACCCTCAGCCCTAGCAGCCAACCAAAGGTTTTGAATTGCACAACACACACTGTATACACCAGTTTCAGCTATAGATGTTCTTCCAAGCACAAATGGTCCGAATCTGGTATGGTCGTATGTTACACAGATGTTTAATGCCGATTCCATTATCCCTTCAAGCTTCAATGACATGTACTTTTCCTTTCTTTGTTTATTATCATCGTTTTCCTCTAGTAATGAAATGGACTTTCTATATTCTTTCAGAAATGATTCTTTAACCTGTATTCTTATCGATTTGTTCTTGATTAATATAAAATTCCAAGGTTGTGAGAAACCCACAGACGGAGCATGATGAGCAGCATTTAGAATTCTAAATAGAACATCACTTGGAAGGTCTTTATCAGCAATGAAATGTGATCTGACATCCCGTCTCGAAAATATGGCCTTGTATAATCCCTCTTTTTCAATGTCAGAAAACGAGTAAGATGGAGAACAGGAATCATCATACTTATTATGGCTAGATATCATATCAGAGGGTTCTGTCTCGGCAGATAAAAACTCTTGGTTATATTTGTACTATTATTCTCTGACAACTGAGGTTCAATACACCGATCGAATTGTAAGGTAATTCTATAATGTCTAACAACATTAAGGCTGATTTATGATAAGAAGTGCTGAAGACATATTGACAAATGAGAAAGTTTTTAGAGAAGGTTCAGCAGTAAGGATTGAAAGAACTCAGCTACCTCAAAGACAAGATAGCGGGTTTTCATGAATAAAAAAAGAATGAATCAAAAAAGACAATGTAAAAGACTTGAGACTCTATTAGCTGGAGGCAGGGCAGGCATGAGTTCAGTCTATCAGGTTGAGTCTTCCTATAAATGAAACCTACAGTAAAAATCCTTGAATCTTTTTACAATATGATATACATATAGCTTACATTCCTATCCTTTAACTTCTATGTTTGATAAGTATAGAAAAACTACTGGTTCCGAACTGATCTGAGTGTGAAATACATGAACAGAGCATAGGTATCAGGTCGGAACCAGTGCTAGCACTATAATTATTGTCTAATGTCACAGCAATTAAGGATTTGGGATGTTTTTTATTTGTCGACTAGTCACATTCAGTTAATGTTCGATTTTTAGCTGCTTTTCATATAATATAATAATAGAGTATATTTTTCGTTTTCCTGTTACCACGAAAATTAGTCAGTTCATTGCTTTCAATTTATTCATACAATGGAAGCTAGTATTGGCAAAGGTATATTGTAGTGGACGTGAACAATAGAAGTTCCACCAAGGTAGATTTTGTATTTGTTGTGGCATGCGGCGTGCGGCATGTAGTTAAGGACTACTATTTCTAGTGATCCCATATACATACAAAGAAATAGAGGAAACTAATTGCGGATTGTTTATAGTTCGAATCTATATTCTGAAATATCTTATCTTTTACTTATATAGAACATTCTCATATTTCCGTAGGATGAACAATAAATCAATCATCATACCAGCAGTCGCTTTGGTCTTCTTGACTGGTATATTTTCAGGCATATGGTCCTCAGCAGATCCGGCCTATGCACAAAACACTAACAACCAAACAACGGCAACAGCAGTAGAACAACTAACATCAAACCTTACTCAAGCAAGAGATGCAGTAGCGGCTGGAAATTCGACATTGGCAACAGCACAACTAACAGGTATAATAGGTGAGCTTTCTGATATTCTCGGTACCGTAACAACTGATACTGTCGGAGCAAATACAGACGAGCATACACACTTCTTCGTCCACAAGGGTCATGTACATAGTGTAACTCACAAACACCCTCACCATCCAAGCCATCATCATGACTGGTTTGAGACACATCATGAATTCAATCCAAGTGACTGTAAACCGGGCCTGATGTGTTAGGGAAGCAAAACCTACCGATCCTGTAACTTTTCTTTTTTTGTGTTTGGCTTTGCATTGGCCAAATATTAGCTCTTTAACAGAATGCTAACTGAATGTTTTAGTTTAAGAGGATGAGGAATATGCCGCAATTTCTAATACTAGAGGACCTTTTTATTCTACAAAATTGTTGTTTATGGCTCTGATATCTCAACAAGAAAAGAGACTCATGATAATCCCAACAACAATATCGGTACCGCCAAATATGATAACTTCTACTAGCATTCTTAGCCTAATCGCAAGAGCAAGTCTGTTAACTGCTCCAAGAAGTTATTTCAATCAAAAATGATTATGCTTTTCATGACCCATAATTGTAATAATAGCGGCGCTTTTTGCAGCGAGTTCTGCTGTTTTTCTAGATATATCGTCACTTCCTATTATTACAGCGTCACCCTCTTCTAGGGGATAAAATCTTTCTATCAATAATGTTCGAATCTGTGGTTCTTTCCTTAAGGGATCGTAGGTCATATTTGAAGGCATTATGAATTTCGCATCTTTGTACAGTAATGTCGTAGCACCCTTCGCCCCTATCTTTATAGCAGCGTCTCTTTGCTCTATCCCAGATTTTATGGCAAAATTAAACTGTTTTAGCAATACAGCATAGTTAAACTTACCCAAGGCAACTGAACACCTTGGAATAATCATCTCGACTGGCATAGAAGTTAGTAGTTGAGAGAATATTGATTTGCCTTTCTCGGTCATTTTCGTTCCGGAGTTGGTTGTATATATCATTTTTTGCATCTTCAAATGTTTGATCAATGTCTTAATAATTCCCTGTCCAAGCCCTAGTTCAATTGATAAAATATCCCTGCTTACATGACCCTTTCGTTCTATGAGTTGTAATGTTTTGAATATGTGCACAACGTCAAAAGAAATGGTCCTACTTGGAGCGTATCTGTCAGTAACCTTGATCAGGGCTTTAACATACATATGCATGTCCTTGAGTTCACATTCCTAGTATTCTTATTTAACAATAAAGCGTAGGTTATCTATATAAGCGTTGGATAATCCATCCATCTTAACCTACCATATGATTCTATATGCTATTGTTACAATGTACCTTAATCAATAGTCAATCAAAGCAAACGATCTCTAATTGCTTTCAAAAAATCGACAATGCTTTTAGATTAGTTATAAGGTATAAAAATAATAGTGAAAGTAAGAGTGTATTTCTGTAGAGAATCAGATATTGAAATCACATTAAAAACTAACAAAATTAGTAGACAAGCATTAGACACCCTCTATGAGTTAGTTTGGGAATCTGAGTTTAAGAATATTCTGATTGCTGGTAGATTCTGGGCTAGATTTAGAGAGGACGAAAAACCATTTGGATTGCCATTGAAGGAAAAGAGAAGTCATAGTAAAATATCTCCCGGAGATCTAATTCAGATAGCAGATGAATTTTACAAAGTTGATCAAATCGGAGTAGAGAAAATAAAAATCGCTGATTAGATAATAGAGTAAAGTTTTTTAGGGTTTTTATTAACATGAGATATAAAAATCGGGAGTAATTTGCTATATCACTCTGGATACTGTTCTGTAACCTATTTAATCGATGAATCACAGCTCGGATACCATAGCGACACGACATTAGATAAGCTGTTGATGTTCGGACCTCTTGCAATAAGGGTTCTGGCTGGAATTGAAAAGAGAAATATTTCCAAGAAGAAAGGGTCTTGTTCAGAAGCAGGACATACAAAGGGGTTTAAACTCAAGTAGACAAGACTAAACATAGTAGAATAAGGAAAATATGACTACTTCCCTAGGAAGCTATTACTTTTATCCTTTTGATATGCGGTCATATTGACATGAACTATTTTGTACTCGAACCCTATTTGATGTATACCATTTGCATCTTTGAACCCGTCATTCTCTATTCGTAATATTTTGTCACCTTCTACTATGATAGACTATTTTAGATTTAATAATAGGAGTAGATATGAGCATACAAGGAAATGAATGAGAGACCATTATCGTCATCTCTACCTTATGAAGATGAGGTAAGAGTGCGGAAGGAAGGAGAAGAAAAAAGTACTAAGGATCATAATAATACTATAACAAGTAAGAAAAGAATTGAAGCAATTATACCATCAGAAAAAACAGATTCAGTTTTATCCACCCTAGAATCTATGAATATTCAGGCAACATTCTACGAATCTAAAGGCATGGGAAAGGGAGAAAAATATTTGATTTCATATGGCAAAGGAGGTAAAACTACTAAAATGCCTTATTCTACAAGACACACAGTTGTGACCATAATTGATGAAAATAAAGTTGGAGAAGTGATAAACGCAATAAGGCAATCGGCGATGATAGCAAGTAAATCAAATGTTGGAATTATAGTTATCTCGTCTGTGGAAGATGTACTCCCTATATAGAATATAAATTATGCTGGGCATAAACGAAAATCAACTTCCTTTAACAGTTGGAATCCTAATCTTTGATCAAGTGGAAGTCTTAGATGTTGCTGGACCCTTTGAGGTATTAGCTGTAACCCGTTTGAATGAAGAACGTAGACAGGAAGAATTATCGCCATTCAGAGTATTATTGGTCTCAGAGAATATGGATCAAGTCTCAGCCATAGGGGGCCTACGCTTTACTCCGGATGTAACTATGGATAACTGTCCAGAACTGGATTTACTTATAGTTCCGGGTGGTTGGGGTACTCGTACGCAGATAAAGAACGCTAATCTTCTAAAGTGGATTTCTAATAAATCTCCTAGGACTAGACTGACTGTTTCAGTATGCACTGGCTCAAGTCTTCTAGGGAAAGCAGGATTGTTGGATGGACGTGAAGCTACTACACATTGGCATAATTTTGATTTCCTCCGACAAGCCGCCCCCAATGCTTACATACGTGAGGATCTACGATTCACTATGGACAATTCCATCTTCACTTCTGCAGGGATTTCTGCTGGAATTGACATGGCTTTGCATATCGTAAGCCACTTTTTTGGAACCAAGATAGGAGAGGCGACAGCCCGCCAAATGGAATATCCCTATCCTCAAAATAACCAACGTAGTAGGAATACTCAAGAGTTTAGTCGAAGTTTAAATAAGACTTTGAAATGATATTAAGTACAGTAAAGCCTATCTGAGACACGAATTAAGACACGAGAAGTTTTTTTGAAAGTTGAGTACTTGATTGATTCTTAATATGTTTCTACTAATGTGTTGCAAATGTAATCTATCTCTATTTGTAAATTAAGTTGGAATTACGCAGGATCTCGGATACAATTAGTTATTTGCGATGGGCATTTTAGTCTTTACCTCATCTTCTTATTTGATCTTACAGTATTATTACTCTAATTCATCAACTATTTCGATGAAGTTATTAACAACTTTGTCTGTAAAGCATTCCCGGTACTTATGAACCATCTGATTTACTAATTTTCTATCAATAATTCGATAAAGGTTATATTCACCAGAGTGAACTGCTACGATTCCATCTTGACACAATCTTTTCAGATGCCATGATATGGTGGACGGAGCTTTTCTCAAATGTTCTACTATCTCGTTGAAAGTAGAGAAATCATGATCTAGCATAAACAGGATTATTTTTTTTTCTGAATGAACTCTAAGATGCGATATGACTTTTAGATCCTGGATTGGAATATCGATAGGATAGTATCTTGTCACATTGCTTTGTTTAAATTTGTTTATACATCTAATTTGCTCAAGTATATTCAAATGGTAAGTCAATACACCATTTGCAAAACCTGTCCGACGGGTAAGCTCTCTGTATCGGATACCGGGACTCTGGTTTATAACTTTCAAAATATTGCTCTGGCTATCACTTAACTGATAACGGTGATATTGGTTGCATCCGAATTTTTCCAATAACCCTTGACTATCCGAGGTAGAACGTGTGTTTGGCAATATTATTTATTCACCTTTATTACTCCTACCCCAAATAAAGTCAGCATCACTAAGAGAATTATATGTGGAAGCTCTATATCAATGAAGGGAATAGAAACCTCCTTTATATCCTCAGTGGCATAAAAAAGGTATATCAGTTCAATTATCGTCAATGAGAGAAATCCAAAAAACATGAACAATACTCTTGCACTGCCGCTTCTTCTATATGCTGCTGCAGATATAGCTGTAAGAAAAACCGCTACGATGAGACTAACTATGTGCAAAGCAATGTGGTAAATCATGGATGGGTGGTTAATGTGTGGGAGAATTACTGGCATGCATAGTACTGCTATGATAATTGAAGAGATTGCAATCAATAATTTTGATTTACTAGTTATTATCTTTTGTATAGAAGGCGTTATGGGTTGCATCTTCCAATACATCCATGTGGGGATTCCAAGTCATCGTACTATAAAAATAGAGTGGTACATACATCGAATTGGTTCGATGCATGTACTAGATGACTTAAATAACACTTAATGATTTTTAGCCAAAATGCTCAATCCAAATCTAATTGTAACCACTACAATTGCTACAGTTGCAATACTTCTGCTTTCTTCATCATGTATTCTGCAGAACGTAGCATTCGCACATCAAAGACAGCTATTTACAATTGGAGATAAAGACTACCTCTTTGTTGTGGGATCGCTAGGCGAACCATTGTATATCGATCAAAAATCTGGAGTAGATTTTTCTGCTTTTTGGCCAGATCCTTCAGATCCTGTAAATTCGAGAGCTAACGGTTCTAAACCTATTGAGGGACTAGAAAACATGTTAAAAGTAGAGGTTGTAGCTGGAGATAAAAATAAGACATTTGATTTTGAACCAGCTTTTATGAATCCAGGTCACTACGAGGC
>Ga0193738_1001018_pt1 | contig 11970 bp, 12 predicted proteins | sample L2a1metaG_FD_144927 | JGI IMG/M metagenome (GOLD analysis project Ga0193738, IMG submission 144927) | Soil microbial communities from a riparian zone of the East river system, Colorado, United States - L2a1 | ecosystem: Environmental > Terrestrial > Soil > Riparian zone | place: USA: East River...
ATTCCAAATCTAGACCGGGATCTTGAGCACCTGCCCCGGCTTGATCTTGTCGGGGTCGTTCAGCTGATCCTTATTGGCGTCGAAAATCTTCATGTAGGTGTTGGCGTCGCCGTAATGCTCCCTGGCGATCTTGCTGAGCGTGTCGCCCGACTTCACGGTGTAGGTGCGGCCGCCGGCGGCGCCGCTGGTGCCGACGGGCTGCTCGCGCTTCACGACGTTGATGTCGGCGACGATGTCGTTTTTCCAGTCAGGAATGGTCTTGAGTGCAGTCCAGATCTGGTTCTTTTCGTCCTCGGAGCCGACCGTTCCCTTGAAGTGAAGCTTCTCCCCTTCCTGCGTCGCCGCTCCCTGGAAACCGATTTTCTTGGCCGTTTGAATTGCGTAGTCGTACTTCCCGCGTAGATCTGCCATCTGTGTGCCTCCTCAAAACAGGAGAAAGCTTCAACTATCGTGCCGCGGCGTCCCACCTCGACCGATGAACCCAGCTTCCCAGCAGAGCCCGGTAGCGGCGCACTTCATCGGCGTGCGCGGACGAGAGGTCGAATGATTCGCCGGGATCGCGCTCGAGGTCGAACCACCGCGTTCGTCCGGAGCGCATGTCGTGAATGATTTTTCGGGGGCCGTCGCGAAGGCCGACGAGCGGCAGCGAGTAGTCGGTGAAGAACAGCGCCATCCGTGACTCACCCTCCAGCATCGAATGCCCTTCATACCCACGGGGCGAAGAAATACCCAGGAGGTCGAGCACTGTCGGCGCGGTGTCAATCAGGCTCACCACGTGGCGCGCGCGGATGGGGGCCGGCACCAGCCCCGGCGCGGCGATGACGTAGGGCACGCGCACGTTCTCGTCGAAGAGCTGAAACGTGTGACCGTAGTTGCCGTCGTGCTGACCGAACGCCTCGCCGTGATCGCCGAGGACGATCCAGAGGGTCTGCCGGTCCAGTCCCCGTGCCTCGAGGCCCCGCCGCAGTTCGCCGAGCGCGGCGTCTCCGTAGTGCAGTGCGTTGCGGTAGCGGCCGAATTCGTCGTGATCGGGAAAGGGCCCGCGGTCCGGCGTTTCATAGGGATGATGCCCGGCGATCGGCAGATACGTGACGAAGAACGGCCGCCCCTCCGGCGCTGCGTCGATCCATCGCAGGATGCCGGCCACCGCCGAGCGCTCGTCGATGCCGAAGCTCGATTCCCGTACGCCGCCGATATCACCCGCGTCCGCGAGCACGTCGAATCCCCTGCCCCGGATGATCGCGTCCATCCCGAGGTAGTCGAACCGCCCCGAGTGAAACAACGCGGTCCGATATCCCTTCTGCCCCAGGACCGATGCCATCGAGTGGCAGGGCAATTTTGCCTGCGACTCCGCCGGTGTGTTGAAGGCCGGCGCCAGCGAACAGAGGACCGACCACAGCCCTTTGATGCTTTCCGGATAGACCGCGTAAGCGTTCTCGAACACGACCGCCGACCGCGCGAGCTCGGAGAGGTTCGGGGCGACATCTTCACCAGCGCCATAGAGTCCGAGATAACGCGCGCCGGTTGACTCGAGGGCGACGACCACCACGTTGCGCCCGGCCGCCGTACCGCGGAGGCGTTGCAGGCGGTCGTCCGCGGGCGCCGCGATCGCGCTGGCCCGCCAGTCGCGCGGTTCGGCCGAAACCGCGCGGCCCACCGTCACGCTGCTGCCGAGTGCGGTGAGTGCGTTGCGCTCCCGGCCTTGCGTATCGACGCGCGCTGCCGCGTGCGGACCGAGAACTGCGCAGGCGAGAAGCGCGAGCAGGAGCGGCCGCGGATGAACTCGGCGGACTGCTGTCGGGCCCAGCCAGGCGACGGCGAGGCCGATCCCGATCAGCGCCACGTTCACCAACGTTGCGTAGTGGCGAATCGAATCCGCGAGCGGCCCGCCGGCGGCGCGCCACATCGTCCACGTCAGCGGCGACGAGAGCGCGCGCTCGATCGGCACGTTGAGCACGGCGTACGCCGCCAGGACTCCGTAGAGCGCCCACACGAGCCTGGGTTGCCGGCGCAGAAGAACTTCGACGGCCGCGAACGTCAGGACGACGGCGGCGTCGTGCCAGAGGTACGCGATCGGCGACCACCAGGACAAGACGAGGGGATGCCCCGCGGTTCCCATCACCCGGACCACGAGCAGCACGAGCGCAAGGCTGATCGCTTTCACGGCATCTACCTCGAGACGAGGTTGAGGCGCTTCAGCAGCGCCACCGAGACGACGCGGCTGGCGCCCCGGCGGCGCCAGATCCAATCGTGCACGATGACGGCAGGCGCCGGCGGATGCTCGTAGACGGCGCTTCGATCGCCGGTGTACGACAACGGAATCACGAGCAGATCGCAGGCGTCACGATGCTCGGGTGAATGACAGGCGTGCACGAACTCGATGCCGGCCGGGTCGAGCAGGGCGCGCGCCCCATCGAGATGGATCTGATTCGCGTCGATGATCGTGAGCCGGGCGTCCGGGCACAAACGGCGCAGGACGATCGCGGTTCGGGGAAAGAGTCCGCCGCCGACGATTGCAATCGAGCGGATCGGCGCCGGCGCTGCCGCGATCAGGGGCGCGAATGCGCGGCTATGGGTCGCGATCACGAAGCGCTGGAGCGCGGCCGAACGCAGCACCAGGCGTTCCAGCCCTTCCAGGCCGAACGCGTCGAGCCAGCGGACTGGCGCGGGCCATCGGCTGCGCCGCGCGGCCGGGTCGCGGTGCCGCGGCAGCCGCGACCAGTGGATGCCTGGCCGCGCGTGATGCTCGACGTGATACCCGTCGTTGAACAGCAGCAGGTTGTACACCCTGCCGTAATAGCTGGTCGTTCCCTGCTCGTGCTCGTAGTACCCGTGCAGCGCGCACAGAACCAGACCTGCCAGGTAGCCGGGAACATAGGTTCGCGCGAACATCTCCGGCGCGCGAACCATCAGCACTGCCCAGACTGCCAGCACTGCCGCGATCTGAATCGTCAGCTCGGGGGTCCACCGGACGCGCGGTTCGCGCCCGGCGTGATGCGCGAGGTGACGCTCTCGCCACAGCGACTGCGGAATGCCCAGCGCCATGCTCAGGTAAAGCGCGAACGCGCGGTTCGCAAGGCCGCCGTGGAAGAACGGCCGGTGAATGAAGTTGTGGGCGACGGTGTTCGAAATCCACCAGACGCCGAACGCGATCAACACCGGCGTCGGCCACGCCACGAGAGCGATGCCGTAGCCCCCGGCGAGCGCCACCATCAGCGCGTCGCCCCCGGCGGGCTCAGCGAATGTCGGCCAACGCGCGGATAGGCGCATAGTCGGTTCGGCCGTTGATCTTGTATACGCCTGATCCGGTCACGTAAGCGTCCGGGCCGGACGGCGCGTCCGTGTCCGGTCGCACCCGGGTCTTCAACTTGAGGCGCTCCCCGAACGCGACGATCTGCCCGGTCCCGGCGACCTCTTTCAGATCGTTCCATTCCCGACGGACCTGCCGCTCGTCCCCCGCGAGGGTGAAGTACAGATAGCCGCGGGCGGCCGGCTCGTAGCCGTTCGGGTCGGTGGTTCTGGCGATCGAAAAGACGCCGAAGACCTGGACGGTCGTCGGCGCGGTCGCGTCGGGCGCGAAGACCACCTTGTCGATGCGGGCGTAAACCCCCACGCGATCGCTGGCGTTCAGCGCGGCGGCGGCGAGGACGGTGAGACAGGCGAACGACAGGGCGACGACACGGAATCTCTGCATAAGCCCCCTTTTCGTCTAGGACGCAGGCCGGACCCCGGTGTTAACCGGATTGTGCCACTCTGGCGGCCGTATCCGGACGATCGCTGATGACCGCGTCCACGCCCCAGCCCAGCAGGCGGCGGAGGTCGGCCTCCTCGTCCACGGTCCAGACCTTCACGAGCAGGCCCGCGTTGTGCGCGTCGCGCACGAACCGTTCGGACACCACCCGCGTGGAGCCGGAGGTCTCCGGCACCTGGTACTCCTGGTAGGCCGGCCGCCGCACGGGCCATCGCACCCACGATCGGTAAAGAGCCAGGCGTGTCTCTTCCTGCGAGGATCCGGTCCGAATGCGCGGCTCGTAGGCTCGGGCGGCGCGCAGGACGCGCGTGCCAAACGATCCCAGTGCGACGCGATCGACCGCCGCGGCGGACCGCACCGTGTCGATGACGCGGTGCGCGAGTTCCGGCTCGTTCAGCTTCAGCTCGATGATGATCGGAATCGAGGGATAGCGCTTCAGGACCTCGTCGAGCCGGGGGACGCCGCCGGCCTTGCCGCGAAACCCGTCGAAATGAAATCCGGCGTCGAGCCGTGACAGCTCATCGGCCGTCTTCGCCGCAAGCGGACCCGACCCGTTCGTCGTCCGATCGAGGGTCTTGTCGTGATGCACGACGACCACGCCGTCCCGCGACAGGTGGACGTCGAACTCCAGTCCGTCCGCACCCACCGAGAGACCGTGATCGAACGCCGCCAGCGTGTTCTCCGGCCGGAGCTTCGCGCCGCCACGGTGCGCATAGACAATCGCCACGCGCCGATTATGAACCCGAACCCGTTGAACCCGTTGAACCCTGCTAATATCGATCAATGACCCCCAAGGCGACCACGCTCGGCGCGCTGCGTAAGGACGTCGAGGCCGGGCGCCTCGCGCGCCGTTCGGTCAAGTCTGAAATCCGCGACAACCTGATTCGGAAGCTGCGCGCCGCCGAGACGCTGTTTCCCGGCATCGTCGGGTACGACGACTCGGTCGTGCCACAGGTCGTGAACGCGATCCTGTCGCGGCACAACTTCATCCTGCTGGGCCTGCGCGGCCAGGCAAAAACGCGAATCCTGCGCGCGCTGACGTCACTCCTCGACGAGTGGCTCCCCGTCGTCCCCGGCTGCGAAATCCACGACGACCCGCTGGCGCCCATCTGCGCCGCGTGCCGCGCACGGGTGCGCAACGAGGGAGACGACCTGCCCGTCGGCTGGCTCGGCCGCGAATCGCGTTACGTCGAGAAGCTGGCCACACCGGACGTGACGATCGCCGACATGATCGGGGATCTCGATCCGATCAAGGCCGCGCGCGCGAGCCTCGAGCTGTCCGACGAGCTGACGATGCATTACGGGCTGATTCCGCGGGCGAACCGCGGCATCTTCGCGATCAACGAACTGCCCGATCTCGCGGGCAAGATCCAGGTCGGCCTGTTCAATATCCTGCAGGAAGGGGACGTCCAGATTAAGGGCTACCCCGTGCGACTCCCGCTGGATCTGAGCGTGGTGTTCAGCGCCAATCCCGAAGACTACACGGCCCGCGGCAAGATCATCACGCCGCTCAAAGACCGCATCGGGTCCGAGGTCCGCACGCACTATCCGGCGAACCGCCAGCACGCGATCCAGATTACCCGGCAGGAGTCGTGGACCGACCGCGAAGGCGCCGAGATCCAGCTGACGATCCCCGAGTACATCCGCGAGGTCGTCGAGGAAGTCGCGTTCCAGGCGCGGCAGGACCAGAAGATCGACAAGCGCTCGGGCGTCAGCCAGCGGCTGCCGATCTCCCTGCTCGAGAACGTGGTGTCGAACGCGGAGCGGCGCGCGCTGGCGACCGGCGAGCCGGTGGCGGTTCCGCGCATCACCGACATTTACGCGGCGATCCCGGCGATCACCGGCAAGTTCGAGCTCGAGTACGAGGGTGAGCTGAAAGGGGCCGACACCGTCGCGCGCGATCTGATCCGCAGCGCGGTCTCGACGATCTACGACGGCTGGTATCCAAACGCGGACTTCCGGCAGGTCACCGAATGGTTCGACCTCGGCGGCAGCCTGGCGATCGACGAGACGCTGTCGGCCGCGGAGCTGATCGCGCGCACTTCCGAGGTCCAGGGGCTCCACGAAGCCGCGCGCGCCGGCGCGATCGGAAAGAAGCCGTCCGATCCGGTCCTCGCCTCGGCAATCGACTTCGTACTCGAGGGACTCTACGCCCAGCGGAAGATCAGCCGTTCGACCGAGGGACAGTTCCAGGCGGCCGAGCCGTCCAAGCCGCGTCAGTCGCGCACGATCGACCCGATGAACGAACGCGAGCTGCCTCTTACCGGCGGCAAGAAGAAGTATTACAACTAGCCCTGCCATGACGTGCACGAGCCGACGGCGACACACAAAGCTCACAAAGCTCACCAAGATCACAAAGAGACTTTGTGGGCTTCGTGGTCTTTGTGAGCTTTGTGACGGAGCGCGACCATCGACAAGTGATGGACGCCTGTGAAGTACAAGTACTCGAAGTTCACCGGCGACGACCTCGACGAGCTCGACCTCGAGGAGCTCCTGTCGAAGCTGTCCGACCTGTTTCTCGGCAGCGGTTTCGACAATCCCTACGGGCTGCCCTACGACGATGACGGCGAGTCGGGTCACTCGCGGCAATCGCTCCACGACGCGATCATGGAGGCGATCCTCAACGGCGGCATGCTGTCGGAGGAGACGCTCGAGAAGCTGCTCGGCAAGGACTGGCGTGACGCGGACGACGCGGAACAGAAGCTGGAGCAGCTGATCGACAAGATCATCGAGAAGCTCCAGGCGCAGGGGTACCTGAGCGGACAGCCCGATCTCGAGGCGGAGCGACAGCGCCGCGAGGCGTCGGGCGGCGGCATGGGCAACACGGAGCAGTACCGATTCGAGATCACCGACAAGAGCCTCGACTTCCTCGGCTACAAGGCGCTGCGCGACCTCCTTGGTTCGCTCGGCAAGAGCAGCCTCGGACGCCACGACACCCGCGAGATGGCCACCGGCATCGAGGCCAGCGGTGCGTCGAAGCCGTACGAGTTCGGCGACACGATGAACCTCGACGCGAGCGGGACGATCCTGAATGCAGTCCTAAGGACGCGGAGGGCGGAGGACGGAGGTCGGAGGCCGGAGAATCCCGGATCCGGTATCGCCGTCGACTACCAGGATCTGATGGTGGCGCAGGGTGAGTACCAGAGCTCGTGCGCAACGGTGCTGATGCTCGACTGCAGCCACAGCATGATCCTCTACGGCGAGGATCGCTTCACGCCGGCCAAGCGCGTGGCGCTGGCGCTGGCGAACCTGATCCGGCTGCAGTATCCGGGAGACGCGCTGAAGGTCGTGCTCTTCCATGACTCCGCCGAGGAGATCCCGCTCGGGCAGCTCGCCCGCTCGAAGGTCGGCCCCTACTACACCAACACCCGCGAAGGGCTGCGCCTCGCCCGCCGCATCCTCGAGCGGCAGCAGAAGGACATGCGGCAGATCGTCATGATCACCGACGGCAAGCCGTCGGCGCTGACGCGTCCCGACGGCCGGATCTATCGCAACGCCTTCGGCCTCGACCCGTTCATCGTTTCGGAGACGTTCGCCGAGGTCGCCGCGTGCCGCAAGGCCGGCATCCTGATCAACACCTTCATGCTGGCGCGCGACTACGATCTGGTGAGCTTCGTCCGCAAGGTCGCGGAAATCTGCCACGGCAAGGCCTACTTCACGACCCCGCGCACGCTCGGCCGCTACGTGCTCATGGACTACATGGACAAGAAGACGCGCACCATACACTGATGACTGGCGACTGCAGATTGCCGATTCACGGATTGTCGATTGAGGATTGGCGATTGGCGTCAATCGTCAATCCCATTCGTCAATCCTCAATCGGCAAGGCCCTAATCGCCAATCTGCAGTCTGCAATCGGCAATTGAGATGCTTCCGCCAACCATCCCGATCTTTCCGCTCCCCAACGTCGTGCTCTTCCCCAGCGTGTTTCTTCCGCTGCACGTCTTCGAGCCGCGCTACCGGCAGATGGTGGACGACGCACTCAACGGGGACCGGATCATCGGGATGGTGCTGCTGCGCTCGGGCTGGGAGGGGGACTACGAGGGCCGTCCGGCGGTGTATCCGATCGGCTGCGCCGGTGTCATCACCCATGCCGAACGTCTCCCCGACGGCCGCTTCAACATCGTCCTGCGAGGCATGGAGAAGTTCCGGATCACCAGCGAAGACGACGACCGGCTGTACCGCGTGGCGCACGTCGAGCCGCTGCCGGAGTGGCCAGCGGATCGCGTCCGGACCGAAATGCGCGACGAGCGCCGCCGGCTCGAGACGCTCCTCGTGCCGCAGCCGGAAGGCCCGGCCGAACGCAAAGTGCCAACGTCGATGCCTGACGAGGATCTGGTCAACGCCCTGGCGCAATACCTGGAATTCGACCCGGTTGAGAAACAGGCGCTGCTCGAGCGGGACGGCATCCTCGAGCGTTGCCGATCCCTCATCGAGCTACTCGAGATGAAGGTGATGGTCGCCCGCCACAAGTGGGACGGCGACAGCAACTAGCGTTTGACGGGCGCGGGCCTGAACTCGAACAGCAAGTTGCTGACGATCGCCACCGGCCGGCCCGGCATCACGACGGTTTCGTGCCCAGCCGGGGTGATCGCGTCGAGGACCTCCCCCAGCAGGCTGACCTGGTCCACGTTCGCCGGGATGGTGATGAACACCTGTTCCCGTCCGGCCGGCGCGACCGCTTTCAGGCTGCCGGGGCCGGCACCGCCGCCGATCCGATCGAAGAGATCGGTGGCGCCGCGGAACTCAGACTCGATCGCTCCCCGCGACAGCAGATCCCCTTTCATCGACAGCACGCCGATGCCGGCGCGGTAGCGGGCGTAGACCTTGCCACGCTTCATCTCGTCCTCGGAGTAAACGTGGCGGGCGTGCAGGTCGAAGCTGAGGGTCCCGGTTCCGGTGTGAGGCGGCAGCGTCACGACGATGCCCAGCGCCGGATCGCGACCCGCGGGCACGTCGCAAAAGCTCCTCACCGTCTTGACACCCATGCCGATCAGCGATGGGCACTTGATCTCGGGCGTCGCGGTCTTGAGCGGGACCTGGACCGGCTTCGGCGCGGGTTTGCGGGGCGGGGGCTTTTTCGCCTGCGCAGTGAGCGGCTCAAAGCCGGCCAACGTCGCCAGCACCGCAGCGATCAGGAACGATGTCAGGACGCGACGCATGTCTTGAGTATAGCGTGCAGTTGCGAGACACCTTCGGTCAACGAGGCCGGCCCCGGTTGCAGGATGTAGGTGGATTTGATCTCGAAGATGCGATCGTTCCGCACCGCGGCAATCGCGTCCCACCCTGGCCGCTCGACGATCGTGCGCCTGCGCATCGCCTTACCGCACCACGACGCGACGATCACGTCAGGATTCCGCGCGATGACCCGCTCCGGGTCCACGACCCGGTCCTTGCCGAGCGACTTGTCGCGGAGCTCCGGAAAGATCGGATCGCCACCGGCGATCTCGACCAGTTCCTCGACCCACCGGATCCCGGAGATCAGCGGCGCGTCCCATTCCTCGAAGAACACGCGCGGTCGCCGCGGGAACGCAGCCGCCTGCGCCTTGATCTTCTCGAGGCCGGCCTCCAGTTGCGATGCCAGCCGGTCGGCGTCGGTGGCGCGGCCCACCAGGGCGCCGACGATCCGGACCATCTGGAGGATCTCGGCGACGCTGCGCTGGTTGAAGGTGTAAACGGGATAGCCGCGCTTGATCAGCTCGCGGGCGATATCGGCCTGCAGGTCGGAGAACGCCAGCACTAGGTCCGGCTTCAGCGCCTCGATCTTCTCGAACCGCGCGTTGATGAACGCCGAGACCTTCGGCTTCTTCCGCGCCTCGGGCGGACGCGCGGTGTAGCCCGACACGCCGACGACCCGGTCCCCTTCGCCGAGAAGGTACAGGGTCTCGGTCGTCTCTTCGGTCAGGCAGACGATGCGGGATGGGTAGGCTGGCACTGCGAGCCGCGCGAGTTCAGTTCGGGGCGGCGAATCAGCTCGAGGAACTCTGTGCGCGTACGCGCGTCATGCTGAAAGCCGCCGAGCATCGCGCTGGTGATGGCGTAGGAGTTCTGTTTTTCGACGCCTCGCATCGCCATGCACAGGTGCGTCGCCTCGATGACGACGCCGACGCCGAGTGGCTGGATCTTCTCGCGGATGGTATCGGCGATCTGGCTCGTCATCCGCTCCTGGATCTGGAGCCGGCGCGCAAACACTTCGACGAGCCGCGGGATCTTGCTCAGGCCAATCACCTTGCCCTTGGGGATGTAGGCGATGTGGCACCGGCCGAAGAACGGCAGCAGGTGGTGCTCGCAAAGACTGTAGAAGTCGATGTCCTTGACGATCACCATCTCGTTATAATCCACCGTGAAGAGGGCGTTGTTGAGCACGGTGTCGACGTCGGCGGTGTAGCCGCTCGTCAGGAACTTGAGTGCCTTCTCGACGCGTTTCGGCGTATCGAGCAGCCCTTCGCGCGCCGGATCTTCCCCCAGCTGTGCGAGCAGCTGGCGGATTAATTCCTGCATGATCACATTGTATCTGACATGGATCGCGCTGATCCTCGGCGCGGCCGCCGCCGCGGCAGCGCTCTATGGACACTACCGCGTCCTGCCGGCGTGGCTGACCGGCCCGGAGGTCTGCCTGATGGAGGACGGCGGCTGCGCGGTGCTGTTCCGCAGCCCGCGCTCGCGGCTGCTCGGCGTGCCCAATGCCCTGCTCGGCGTACTGCTCTACGCGCTGCTGGCGATCGGTCTCGTGCTCCATTGGAATCCATGGCTGCTGCTCATCATGACGCTGCCGGCCGTGGCGATGAGCGCTTTCCTCGGCTACAGCCTCCTGTCGCGCGGGCTGCAATGCCGCATCTGCTGGACGGGGCACGTCGCCAACGCGATGCTCGCGCTCTTACTGTTCGTAGCGGCTTTCGGGGCATCGTTCGACTTCGCGATCGGTATCGTTGGGCAGGGCGCCGATCCCGATGCGCTCTACAAGCAGCGGGAGAACATCGCCAGCGCGCAGCAGGCGGAGGGCATCTGGGCCGATCGGCTCGCGAAAGACGCGAAGGACTTCGAGTCCGCCTGGAAGCTGGCGCGCGCCCGCTACTGGCTCGGCGGGCACGCGGATGAAAAGAAACGGAAGGCGTATCTCGAGGCCGGCATCGCCGCGGGGCGCGCGGCGGTGTCCGTCGCGCCGAACAAACCGGAAGGGCACTTCTGGATCGCCGCCAACATGGGAGCCCTCGCCGAGTCGTTCGGCCTGGGCCAGGGGCTGAAGTATCGCGGCGACATCAAGGACGCGCTCGAAACCGTCCTGCGGCTCGATCCTGCCTACCAGCAGGGATCGGCGGACCGGGCGCTCGGCCGCTGGTACTTCAAGGTCCCTGGGTTATTCGGCGGCAGCGACCAGAAGGCCGAAGTGCACCTGCGCAAGTCGCTCACCTACAACCCGAACAGCACCTCCTCGCTGTTCTTCCTGGCCGAGACGCTGATCGAGCTCGGGAAGAAGGTCGAGGCACGCGCGATGCTCCAGCAGCTAATCGACAGCCCGGTCGATCCAGAGTGGGCGCCCGAGGATCGCGAGTTCAAGCAGAAGGCGTCAGTACTTATAAAAACCGTGTCCTGACTTCTTGCCCAGGCGTCCGGCCAGGACCATCCGCTTCAGCAGCGGCGGCGGCGCGTAGGCCGGTTCGCGGTACTCCTCGAACATGATGTTGGCGATGTAGTACGTCGTGTCGAGGCCGACGAAGTCGAGCAGCGTGAACGGCCCCATCGGATAGCCCGTCCCGAGCTTCATGCCCTTGTCGATGTCCTCGATCGTCCCGAGCCCGTGCTCGTACGACCGGATCGCGTCGAGCAGGTAAGGCACCAGCAGGCGGTTGACGATGAAGCCGGGCTTGTCCGGCGCGGTGATCGGCTCCTTGCCGAGCGACTGCGCGAACGCGAAGACCTGCTGATACGTGTCATCGCTGGTCGTCAGGCCGCGGATCACTTCCACCAGCTTCATCAGCGGAACCGGGTTGAAGAAGTGGAGGCCGGCGAACCGGTCCGGGCGCTTCGTCTTCGCCGCAAGCTCGGTGATGCACAGCGACGAGGTGTTCGAGCAGAAGATCGCGTGGTCGCCGACGACGCTGTCGAGGACGCCATAGGCCTTCGCCTTCTCGTCCACGTTCTCGATGATCGCCTCGATGATCAGGTCGCAGTCCTTCAGCTCCTCGAGCTTCGTCGTCCCAGACAGGTTGCCGAGGATC
>Ga0193738_1001019_pt1 | contig 11966 bp, 21 predicted proteins | sample L2a1metaG_FD_144927 | JGI IMG/M metagenome (GOLD analysis project Ga0193738, IMG submission 144927) | Soil microbial communities from a riparian zone of the East river system, Colorado, United States - L2a1 | ecosystem: Environmental > Terrestrial > Soil > Riparian zone | place: USA: East River...
GTTTGCGCATCCCCCGCTTGCGCATGAACCACCACATCATCGCAACTGACGCCCAAGCTCTCTTAGATTGTCCAGTCATGCTCCTGATCGAGTGTGACCGCTACGACCGTGTTCTCGATTCCAGTGTCATCTCACGTAACTAACAAACGAATATGCCCATCCTCCACACCAACCTAATAAACCCAAACACCCTCAATCTCACCATTGAGTGCCCCAAGTGCAACGGCCAAACAGAAATGCAAGTCCCTGCCGAACAGTTTGTTAACTGGCAGAGAGGCCAATTGATTCAGGACGCATTCCCCAACCTCACCACTGATGAGCGCGAGGCCATGATGACTGGCATCTGCCCAAAGTGTTGGGAGGCCATGTTCGCCGACGAGGACGATGATGACCTAGGCGAATGCACAGGCACCACTTCTCCTGACCCTGCCAACTACACCGCCGCAGAGGACGCCCACATAGACCAATCACGGGAGTAACATCCCACTCATACGAAGACCCACACCGTAATTGGTGTGGGTTTTTTCGTGCCCATATTTTCCCTCCGCCGTCAAGGAGAAGGGAAAGATGCACGATTGCAACGTTGCAAATTAGTGCTGTTATCTATCTACTTTCCCCGACCTTACTTGGCACGATTCTTGCGTATTACTTCTCCTTAGCCCTCCTACCATCAAATACAAAAGAAACTTTAATTATATATTCAATTATAATTGAATATAATATTTTATATATATCAGTTACCATCTGTGGTGGGCTAAGGTAAAGTAATACGCATAAATCGTGCCAACCACTCTCGATCTAATAACGAAGATAACAGCTATAATTTGCAACGTTGCAAACCGTAACTTCCCTATTGACAAATGCAATCCAAAGTGGTAGTATAGTTACTTATGCTACCACCACGTGACCTCGTTGCTAAAGTGATTCGGTTCCAACGCAAGCGGCTCGCCATCAAGGCCCGCCATTTGGCCCCTCTCGATCCCTCCCGTCATCCAACGCATGATCAGATCATGATGTTAGTGCGTCATTGCCTAATCATTCGATGGGCATGGGCACATCTGCAACTCAAACCCTCTGACGCATACCACTATATGCGCCGCCCACAGAACAACCACCTGAAGCCCATCCACACAGCCGCGATTCGCGCACTCAAGCCTTCCCCTGTGTTTCGCAATCTCCAATGCGAAACCAATCTCCACTAACCAACTAAGGAATTGCAACGTTGCAACTTATGATCCACCATATCACCATCGACGGCGTCCCCTATTGTGAGTGTGAATGCCAGCACTTCTCCATTAGTCTGCCCGGTCGAGCAGGCATACCCTATCCTGCTAATTGTGGGCACGCCACAAAGGCTGACGCAGAGGAGGGCAAAGGCGCAATCTTAAACGCATTTGCCAACTTGTTAGATCTGCCGCATGACGTGCAGGTGGTGCCCGGACCATGTCATGACGATCCATATTGGATCGACAACCCACCCTATGATGATGACGAGGATGCCATAGACGCTGATTAAATGAAATGAACCTGATCACATATCTCCCATACCCGTCCCTCCCCCTCAGCGCATCATGTCTTCATACGGACGATCTTGAACACACCCGTCATCATGCGCTCACGATCCTGAGAACCATAGTGGAGCCAAGTGATGTGCCGGTGCCGCTGCGCACCAAGGTTCTATCTCATCCCGCCCTATGGATGTGGCAAAACTATCCACATAAGCTCGCACGCTACGCCCTCTGCATGAACTGTGAGTGGATGCGAAGGGGCAATGAGGACAAACTCACCCATGAAGTTGCAACGTTGCAAAAGAAGATCATCAATGGTCACGATGAACCGTGGTGGTGGTATCTTCCCGCTATATCCCGATCCCATCGGTCCCTGTTGAGCGCCCGGCGTCGGGGTTGGTATCGCTGTTGGTTCAGTGAAGTGTCGGACTACGCTCCCGCAGAACCCACGTTCTGGCCTGTGGGTCCGAAACTAGAGCCACTACCATTCTAGGTCCAATGTGGCGCAAAACACCTAACCCATTCTGGCGCTTAGAGTTCATCCTAACAACTCGCTGGATATGCGCTAGTGCGCTGGACGCGAGATATCTGTTGCGGTCGCAGTCACGGGTTTTCCAACAATCTCCCGCACCTGCTTCAGAGCATCCCCAAGAGCCTTAAACTCTCGGAAATTGATCGTCTTTGGCATATTCTCACGCTGCGACCGCAGATTTCCCATGGTTTCAACCAGCAATTTTCCGGCAAACACTGCCTCTTTCGCGTTCATTTCATGCATCTTTTCCTGCACAATCATCTGACAACCCAATGCATTCTCACACACCAGACCCTCTAACGCCTCCAACATCGCCTCTTTGCTCCCGAATCGGCGCATCATTGCCTGTCGTATATAGCCACGGCTCAGGCCATATTTATTCTCAACCTCGATCACAGGCGTTCCTGCTGCCCATTCCCGCGCGGCCTGCAATACGACCTCCTTGCTTACTTGTTGGTTGTGATGCTCCCCCACCGCAGGTGGTTCAAATGTCCCCGGAGGTTCGATGGCCAATCCGGCTAATTTCTCAGGTGAAGCCACAGTCCGAAGTTTCCGAGGAATCGCATCCATCCACCAATACTATCACAACCCAGCCCTAATTGCAACGTTGCAACGCCATGATTGTTACACTAACTAACGAGTCAGACCTTGGGGGAACCCAAGATTTCCTGAACATCCCACGAAAGAAATGCACCATTCCATTCACCATCAGGTGTATCGCTGAGTTCTATTCAGAGCATGAAGAAGTGGAGATACAGATTCACCGTGATCTGTTCCCGCATTGGTCCTCATACAAAGTCAATCCTGCACAGCTTGCGAAGAACGCGAATGTCACGCTGTTCCCTCACGTCCACGGTGCCACCAAACCACCCTATGTCGTTGTGTTATTCACACGCAAGCCCAAACCCCTCGGATTTTGGCAGCAGTGTCTCGACTATTGCCGGATCGAGGGCACCTATTCATTCGCCCATGATGAGGTCCCCCAGACCTACCGTCACACCCCTTCACTCCTTAGGTGGCGCTTAAAAGAAGCCACGGGCAAAAAGATCAGGGTCATTCGAACTCCAAAGCTGTTCCGCCTCGTCGTCCCCCGCTCAAAGCAATGAGGCCTCCAAACTATAACTTGACATAACACCCAACTGCTGCTATCATAGTCTCTTATGATGAACGTCCAGCTACCTAATTGCAACGTTGCAATCGATCAACCACCACTATTCAGTCGCTACGGCAACGTGATCCCGGAACTCTACGCCCTTGTAGTGCGATTCGACGAGCGCACAGATGAGGCCAAGCGGCTATTCACGGAAATCTACAACATGCAGCATCCACGCAGCGCACCACTCACCTACGCCGAAATCAAATTGCAACGTTGCAAATCCACACCAAAGAAATGACACCATTCAGACGCCCGATGCTTGCTGCGTCGGAGCAACCCAATGAAAGGCAGCTTAGAAATCTTCTCAATCAAGGCCCCCTCCTTGCCACACCCAAGTATGACGGTATCAGGTGCCTTACCGGCGATGACATGGTCGTCTCTCGAACGCTTAAGCTCATCCCTAATGAGTTCGTTCGAGCACAGGTCACACGGCTCGCATGTGGTCATCGGCTCGATGGAGAACTTGTATCCCTCGCCACTGATGACACACCGCTCCCGTTTGATGTTACCCAGTCAAATATTATGTCGCGATGGCAATATCCGAGGTTCAAATATTTCATCTTTGATGCGTGGGACATCAATGACGATTACCAAGGCCGACTCGGATGGCTCTTTAGACGCGTTCAAAGTGAAAGCCCATACCATCAGGTGGTTATGCCTATATGGGTATTCACTTACGAAGAACTCATGGAAACCAATCGTCAGCATCTGCTCGACGGCTACGAGGGAACCTGTGTGCGCACTCGCACATCCCCCTATAAGCATGGCCGGGCAACGCTGCGGGAAGGCTACCTGCTCAAGATCAAGCCATTCGAAGATGACGAGGCGCTCATCACTGGCTGGACGCCTTTCTATCGCAACCTGAACCCGGAGGAAACCAATGCACTCGGCCTACAGGAACGCAAGCATCGGATGGAGAATAAAGTTGTGGACCCGGACCGTTTCGGTGCCTTGGTTGGCATCAGTAAGAAGTGGGGCGAAGTCAGCATTGGCACCGGCTTCACTGATTTGCAACGTTGCAATCCAGCACAGTTCCTCAACAAGATGGTCACCTACAAGTATCAACCTAATCACAGTATGGACAAGCCCCACGCTGCCACCTTTAAGTCTGTCCGCCATGTCGATGCATAAGATGAGGCAGAAGGCTATTCGCGACTTCTACTGTCGCACCCTCGCGTTCATTGCCAATGTCAATTGCTTTGCTGCTGCGATCATGCGCACGTCATCTAAAGAAAAGTTCAGTCGTTGGCATGATGGAGTCAAACCAAAAACGCTTGATATCCCTCTCGACTGTTACAATCGCTCAAAATCTAAAAATAAGTCTTGACTTCCCTCCTTATTTGTGTTAAGCTAATACCTCAACGATGAGCCATGTTCAGTTCAAAACAGAATTGCAACGTTGCAAATCACAAATCCAGAAACCAAATCAGACAGAATGAAACTCATTAACCGCCACAGCATCCTCACCACCAGCATCATGTTCATGCTCGCCTCAGACAAGGGTGGAGGCACCGCCACTGCCACCGCTCCCACTGCGAAGGGTGATTCGCCCAAGCCAACCACGGACGGCGGCGCAAAGACGAAGTCGCAGCCGGAGGCGAAGGTGCATGACGCCCTCCTGAACAAGATCAAGGCGTATGACGAGACCATGCAGAAGGCCGAGTCCTACTACGTGGACATCATCAAGATCATTCAGACGGAGAAAGTCAGCCGTGCTGATGTGGTCGCCACCCTGATGCGTGCTCGTGGCATCACGTTCGAGACCGCGCAGAGCCAATACAGCCGCATGAAGAACATCTGGCAGAACCCAGAGATTCTCAAGCAGCTTGAGAACGGCGAAATCACTCTGCGTGTGGCCCGCGAGAAGACCACGAAGAAGCAGGAGGGCACGGAAGTTGCCGCTGCTGGCACCGCTTCCACTCCCGGCGCAGGTGGGGAGAAGGAGGGTAAGGAAGCGCGCTTCGACCGTTGCCGCAAGGCGTTCGTCGCCTCGGTCAAGGAGTGCGGCTACGATCTGAAGTCCACCCTGCTTGGAATCGAGTCCGACCTGAAGGCCGCGGGCATCAAGTAGCAAACCAATTTGCAATGTTGCAAGTCACTATAGGCAAAGTAGCTCCGGGTAAGCTCGGGGTGCAGCGAAGTAGTGCGCGCACAAAAAGTTGCTAGTAGGTTCGATTCCTGCCTTGCAACGTTGCAATCTTCTTGGTTGGGTATGATAGCGATCATCCATTCTGTAGGTAAGACGACGAGTGGACCGCCGGGACTCATACCCAACCATTCACTTTCCGGCAGATGGCGTGGTGGTGATTGGACCACCGAAGCTCACGGTGTGGCGTTAAGATCGCCCACCACCACGCCTCACATTTACAAACACGAACATGAACATCGCAAAGAACAGTCACTTGAACCCTCGTCCCAACCGTGTCGCCGCCAAGAACATGCGGCAGGGCCTCCCGACCGCAGTCGGTGAGTTCCTCCACACCACCCAACCGCACGGCCCCGTCCACCAGAACCGTTGGACTTGCAACGTTGCAAAGAAGCCCGCCAAACATGCAAACGGTTAAGGACATCGTCGCAAAGTTCCAACCCTATGGCGCCACCCTCCTATGCGAACCCCTCGTCAGCGATGAGGTCACCAAAGGGGGTATCTACATACCTGAACAGTGTCGCAACCCACTCAACCAAGGCAAAGTCATTGCTGTGGGCACTACGCTCGATGAAGCGGAGTGGATCGGCAAGACGGTGATGTGGACGCAACACTCGGAATCAAAGCTGCGCATCGACGGTGTCCAGCTTGTCTGTGTAAGTATTGACAATCTCGTGTTAGTGGAAAGGTAGAGGTAAGCGCATACTACCCCGGCCCCATGAGTGTGGGTGTCCGGGGTTAGTGCGAATCAGCGTATAACTGAACTAATGTCCCGACCAGCACAAGCAAAGAAGCGCAAGCCTACCATGCCCCACAAGCACGTGGTCACTCATGTCGTTCATGTAGTTGACCCTGCCCTAGCCGAGGCGGTGAAAGCTTCCCTTCAGTTAGCGAAGGAAACTGACGCCCGTTCACGAGTGATGTTCAACAAGATTCATAACCTCCAGCAAGACATTGCAACGTTGCAATCAAAACTCCAATCCGTTATTTCCGCCCTTGTAGGGAGCCGCGAGTCAGACCATGATAAACAGGCCCTAGTCCAAGACATAATTTTCCAGAACCAAACACAAGCACAAACAGGATCAATGAACAAATGAACCGAACAGAACGCAATACCCTTAGACGTATGTTAGACTGTGCCATTGAATGGCGTGGCACCTACGTCGGATCACCACACATAGAAGAGTTCGACCTATTTCTACATAGGGCCAAGTATTTGGTCAAGAAATTGACGAGCAGAAAACCACTTGACAAATCGAAAGAGAAGTGATATACTCTTTACATGATTGAGATACTGCCGTCCAGTGGCCGTTCTTTGATCAGACGTCACATCAAACAAACCAAGAAAGTTGCAACGTTGCAAATGAAAAAGCCGGTAATGAGCAAAGAGATAGAGCGCCAAGTGTTATCAGCACTGGCGCAATACAAGAACAAGGGAGTGTGGAAAGACTGGGGTCTTACCTACCTCCGCAAGCAGGGATCGTGCATACTCCTGTGGGGTCCGCCCGGTTGCGGCAAGACCGTGATCGTCATCTATATGTGTCAACAACTCAAGTATGGCATGAAGAAGCTGGACCTGAGCACGTTCGGTAGCAAGACACCGGGCGAGAATGAGCGCAACCTCCAACAGTTCTTCATGGAGTGCGACAGGGACGAGCGTGCCATCTTCATCGACGAGGGTGACTCTGTGTTGTGGGACCGCGCTAAGGCAACAGACAACCAGTGGATGGTCGCCGTCATCAACATGCTGCTCACGCTCATTGTCGAGTTCCCACACCCGCTGTTCGTCGCCACGAATCGCAAGAAAGACCTTGACCCTGCGTTCCTCTCACGTGTTCTTGCCGACATTCACATCGACCGTCCGAACTATGACTTGCGCCTTCAACTCTGGAGGCAGAAGATACCCGCGAAGTATCCATGGCAACCGACCGAGGTCCAACTACAGGAACTCGCGGGATGGGATTTGTCTGGCCGTGAAATCGAGAACACCATCATCGAGGCAAGTGGTGCCTGTATCCTCGACAAGGTCAAGCCAACCTTCGAGATAATTTGCAACGTTGCAAAAACCACTGCCGCGGCTATCGCCGCACGATAATCATGGCCGATAAAATCTGGGTCGAAACCCTCAAGTCGCATCTCACCCTCGCTAACGAGGTAGCCTCAAGGCTGCCCGCTGGTGAGCGTTTAAAGCCTAAAGACCTCAACGAAATCTTGGATATGGTCGATCAGTTCAAGGCCACGTTCCTGCTTCAATGCCGCCTGTGGGGATTCGAAGTTAAGAAAGGCGCATGAAACCCCGGAAGATTCCCGATGAACCAACAGTTGGCTATACCCCGATGGGGTTTGAAATTATTGCGGAAAGCAATCATGATCTTACGAACGTTGTGGAGCGGTTGGGGTATTTTTACAGTCTGCACGTGGTTGGTGATGAGTGCGACCCTCCTCTTGCTCGGGTATTTAACCCCGAGGTTGGAGGTAGAAGAGTCCATACCGATGACACTGTTTGGCTTCTACCCTTCCGTAAGGGCTTTCGTATGCTTGTCATTAAGCACTACCGTTACATTAGTGGTCCTCACGCAGTTCGCTTATACTATCAGAGCCGTCAGAACCGGCTACTCTATTGGATTGCAACGTTGCAAATCGACGACTGCATGTTCTACAACGAGGAACAAGTTCTCGAAAAGATCAAGCAGGGAATGATCGCCCGTGACTTCTATATAGCACCCAACTCAAGAAAGGACGTTGTTGTCAAATGAACTCGAACGAAATCACCGAACGAATCGCGAAACTAAAGGGCGGTTCCTGCATCTGCGGTGACCCGGAGTGCCTTTACAATGTTGGAGCCGCCCTCGCGGCCGACTGCGACACCCTGCTCGCCGCGCTGGCGGAGGCGAGGGAGGCGGTTGAGAAAGCGCCGCATGAACCGGGGTGCCGTTACCTTCAGCGGTTTTGCGACGATGAGCGAACCGCTGTGCAGGTTTGGACCCGCGGAGAATGCACCTGCTGGAAAGCCTCCGTCCTCACCCGAATCACGGAGGCACTGAAATGAGCGAGCCAGAAGATTGGGGATTTCCAGAACAGAAGCAGGCACTCGAACGAGTGTTGCGCTCCCGTGGTGGTATCGTGTGGTGGAAACCGGGAGCAGGCAAGACACGCATTGGCATCAAGTGGTTCGATGAAATGCGCAAGATATACAAGAACGAGTTCCCTTGTGTAGCGATGGTGGCATTGAAGCGCACTGCCTTCCTCGACTTCCGCAAGGAATTGGTCAAGCTGGACTACGACTGTGTGGTGCTGGAGGATAACCTCGATGACATTCCAGAGGCCACCAAAATTGCAATGTTGCAAAAGCCAACGTTGCTGTTGGTCTCTGCGGCTATGTTACCTCGATCCGTAGGTCACCTCCTTGTAGACCCGCGCGTCAAGTATGGTATCCTCGACGAGTTGCACTTATACAAGAACCCCACTGCCCAACGCTCGAAGGCAGCGCAGAAGTTCTCACTCCAACGCAAGACCATAGGACTGAGTGGGTCGGTAATGACTAAGTCCAACATCGAAGACCCATATGGGCAACTTATGGCAGTGCAGAAGCATCGCTATGTTGCCTCCAACATGACGCAGTTCCGTGATAAGTTTCTGCACATGAAGATGAAGGAACTCAAGAGTGGTAAGTTATATCCGTGGAAGTTCCCCAAGTCAGGTGCATTCCGTCAGATCATGGAGTTATGCAAGGACTGTGTCCATGTATATGACCCACCCAAAAAGAACCGCAAGGTGGACATACAAATCCTGACTGTGCCATCCACACCTGAGCAGGACCGTGCCTTTTTCGACCTCAAGAAGTGGAACATCGAGGGGAACATCATCGAGTATAAGAACAAGTTGGAAGTGGCTATCCGCATTCAACAGATAGCGAATGGGTGGTTGCTCGATCAGGATCAAGTGACACGTCGGATCAAATCGAACAAGCCCGAGGTTCTGGCTGACAAGCTCGCTGAGATTGTGGCGGCGGGTGAGCGTGCCATTGTTTGGTGTGCATTCCGCCGAGACGTTCATGAGTTGCAGTGTTATCTTACGGGAAAGCAAATTGCAACGGTGCAATTTATGAGCGGCGAACCATTCGATCATGCTCGATGGGAGGCTAAGGAGGCGCAAATCTGTGTTGCGACGGAGGCAATGGGTGTATCGGTAAACCATTTCGAACAAGTTCCTTATGCGTTCTACTTCTCGCAAAACTACAAGTGGCTCGACCTACAACAAAGCATGGCTCGAACGGACCGTTATAGCAGCTTGCACCCCACGGCTTTTTACTACTTCCTGCAAGTGGAAGGCTCCTTGGACGCGGCTATTTATCAGAGTGTCAACAACGCAAAAGACTGGGAGAACCGTCTTATTGATATCGGGGAAGCCCTTACCAGATGGCAAAAAGCATAACCATAAAAGCTGAACGACCTGATGATCAGGCCATAGTAGCTGCATTCCAGCATTGGTGCAGACAACATGATATGCCCGTCAGAGGTTTCTTTCTGGCTATCATGCCAAAGATATTGTTCTGTCTTAGGAATTACACCCGTGTCGATAGTCTAGGCCAACCTATCGTCACTCTCAATCTGGCCGAAACAACTATACCGACCTATGTCACAACCAACAGACGACCCGACAAACCCAAACGAAAAAAATGGGACTCCGCTTTCTGATGATGATGAAATTGCACGTCTTAATCTGTCCGTCCGCCGCGCTATCTGCACGGAAATGTTCGGGCACATAGAGAACTTTCCATGGCTTCTTCGCACACCTGACGTGTGGATTCTCCGCATCATGGAGGAACTGCGGCCTGCTGCGAGGCACTTCCATGATCGTGAAACCTTTCGTGCCGCATTGATTAAGTGTGGAGCGGCGCTCATCGCCTCGATCCAAATGTGTGACATCATCGAACAAGAAAACAAAATTGCAACGTTGCAAAAACCCACCGAAGAAGAATGAAATCATATCTCGACATGCTGAATTACGTCCAAATCCTCGGTAAAGGATCGGACGACAGAACCGGAGTTGGAACCAAGAAAGTGTTCGGTTATCAATTCCGTCATCGAATGGCAGATGGTTTCCCTTTGCTCACCACCAAGAAAATGTTTCCACTTATCGTCTTTGTGGAGTTGTGTTGGATGCTCGGTGGTAACACCAATGTGCAATGGCTCAACGATTATGGTGTAACCATTTGGGACGAATGGGCCAATACCGATGGTGACCTCGGCCCTATCTACGGGCATCAATGGAGAAGGTGGGGACAAGACCTTGAGCTGACGGACGGCAACGAAGACCCCGCTCCATACCTTGGCATCGACCAAATCAAACAGGTATTCTACGATCTGGAATCAAATCCTGATGGTCGTCGGCACATAGTGACAGCATGGAACCCCACTGAACTGCCTGCCATGGAGCTGCCTCCGTGTCATCTGATGTTTCAGTTTGGGCACATAAATGGTGAGTTGAATCTGCATATGGTTCAACGCTCGGCTGACCTGTTCCTCGGGGTGCCATACAACATTGCATTCTATGGTGCCATGTTGCAGTTGTTCAGTCATTGCTTGGGTATGATACCGGGTGATCTGGTCATATCATTCAGTGACCTGCACATATACAACAACCATCAAGCGCAGGTGGAAAAGCAACTCGAACAACCCATACTTGAACTTCCTCTGTTGTATATCGACGGCGATGTCAAGCTCCCATGGGAAGCAAGGCCCAGTGATTTCGATGTTCCAGACTACAAGTGTGGTCCGGTAATCAAAGCTCCAGTGGCGGTGTAATTGCAACGTTGCAAAATAATGAACTCTGAACAACTAAACATTATGATCGACCGATCAGCGGTCGAAGGGTGGACGCAATCCGAAATCACCACGATGGACGATTGCTCAATGATCTGGTTCTGGCGTTACGGTATGTTGCTGCGCCGGAAGGGTTGGTTCTCATGGGCCAGTGTGTATGGCACTGCATTCCATGATACTATGGAGCAGATGTATGCCACACAAGGCAAGCGTTGGGCACCTGCCCCGCTCAAAATCCCTGTGGGAATTGCTCTGACGAAGGAGAAACTCGCCGAACAAAAGTATTGGGAGGGTGTGCTCAAGGTGCAGACCGAGGCATACGCTGAACGTTGGAAGGACGATTTCGAGTTGTTCGAAATCAAACGCATCGAGGTCGAGGTTGACATCATCTTCGAGGGCATACGCCTGAGGGGAAAGATCGACCTTACCTTCTGCACCAAAGACGGTAAGTTGTGGATACTCGACCACAAAACTACAAGTCGTCTGGACCTGAAGACAGTAGCAGGGTGGGACTTCCGCTTCCAGTTCATGTTCTATCTGTGGCTGGCCATGAAGGCAATGCCAGATGTGACGTTCGCTGGCTATTACATCAACGCCATCAAGAAGCCGACCATTCAGGTAAGACAGAAGGACACCCTCGAAATGTTCTTTGCAAGGTTGCAAATGAACATGAGCATGGAGCCAGACGAATACTTCTACCGTGACCGGCTGCTCCTTACCAAGTCGAGTATTAGTCACTTTGAGGATTTTGTGTTGCGACCCAAACTAAATCGCATCAAGCTCTTGACAAATAGGGAAA
>Ga0193738_1001020_pt1 | contig 11965 bp, 13 predicted proteins | sample L2a1metaG_FD_144927 | JGI IMG/M metagenome (GOLD analysis project Ga0193738, IMG submission 144927) | Soil microbial communities from a riparian zone of the East river system, Colorado, United States - L2a1 | ecosystem: Environmental > Terrestrial > Soil > Riparian zone | place: USA: East River...
GTCGGATTATCATACTTCAAACTAATCCAAATCGTAGGTCCGTGTGTCACTTACACTAATCTAGATACCCAACTTTAATAAATGCACGTCAATGGGAAAATTATCAGGTACATGATAGCCATCATGTTCCAGAAAGTATGTAAAAAGGTACATTCTTACCAATATGGGGACCAGCAATATCAGCTCGGTTCATCTACTAATCTCTAGCTCCATATTATTCTAAATCCGAATAGGAAATCTATGGTTTCATAATTATCTCAACTTGATAATTTCTCTATTATCAGGAACAATAGATCTTATCTTGAATCTAGAGAAAATATTGCTAGCTACGTTTTCTGATTTAGATTTTTCACCATGATTGACCAACACTCTCTTTGGTTTTATTCTTGCAGTAAAATTCATTATCTGGTTAAAATCACTATGGCCACTAAATCCATCAATTTTCTGACTTACACATTTAATCGGAATAACTTTAACCTTACCTTTTTCATCCAGCATACTGATTTCCATCAAACCGCCATCAATGACGCGTCTTCCTAATGTTCCATTAATCTGGTAGGAAACAAATAGTATGTTATTTTTCTTGTCTGGTGCGATTTTCTTAAAGTATTCTACGGATGGACCTCCTTCCAGCATTCCAGAGGTTGCCATTATGACACTCGGGTTTTCGTCGTTGAATACGTCTTCCCTTCTTTCGTAGCCATTAACTACTGTAAAGTATTCTGATTGAAATGGATTCACACCGTTAGATACTGATTTTCTTACATCAAATCCAAGGTAATGTGCATAGGACATATGTATTGCACTGGCTTCAGATATCATTCCTTCGATAAAGACCGGTGCCTCCATAAGACGTCCTTCTCTCATTTCCTTATCTAGGACTAACATTATTTCTTGGGCCCTTCCGACTGCAGGAACAGGAATCAATACCTTTCCTCCAGCTGACAAGGTCTTATTAATAGCATCGGTAAAAGTTTTGTATACTACAGATTGATCTGGCATTATATCGACTGTATTTCCGTATGTGCTCTCGGTTATCAATGTCTCTACTCTGGGGTAAACAGAAACAGCGCTATCCAATAATTGGGTTCTGGCATACTTGTAATCTCCGGAATAAAGAATATTGTGAGTCCCGAATACATTGATGTGTACCGTAGCACTTCCCATTATATGTCCAGCATTGTTGAAGGTTATGGTGATATCAGGCGATATATCGGTAGGTTTCCCGTAAGGTAACGTTATACAGTGCTTGATAACTTCATTTACATCTCTTGTTTCGTATGGTAAAAATGTACCGTTGCTTTTAGAAATCTTTACTGAATCGTACTGAAGGAGAGTCATTAAAGGTAGTGTGGGTTCAGTGCAATAAACAGGACCCTTATATCCAAACTTGAATAATGTTGGCAAAAATCCTTGATGATCTATATGTGCATGACTTATGATTACAGCGTCTATCTCGTTAAGATCAAAATTAAACCAATCTAATCGTGGATAAGCTGAAATTCCTGGCGGTTCACCAGGATTTATCCCGCAATCAAGCATAATCTTGCTTTCGGAAGTTACGACAATAAAACATGACCTTCCAACTTGTTTAACCCCGCCCAGACAAAAAATAGCTATTTCCTCCTTGTTCCTAATCTTAGATTTCAGTTCAGTAATTTCTGATCTCTTATCGCTTGATTGATTGACGAAATTTAAATTGGAATCATTGCTTTCCAAAACTAAAGGTGGCCTGAAAACTCTTTTCCCTAGTGATTGTAAGAAAAGATTCCTCTCCTTTGCAGAACTCTTCTGAGTAGAATGAATCATGTTCATACTACTTGACTGAATATGTGGAGAACGTAATGTGTGTGCTATCCAACCTGTCACCTGTGCAATATTGATTACCATATTTGCATCTACAGATTCAGGGTGGTTTACTTCAAGGACTACTTCTCCTGTAGCATCATCACAAAATACAGCAGATATTGTAACCTCATTTGGTAACATCTTTATTACTGTGGATCTTGTCTCGTCTTCAGATAACCTAATTGAGGGATCAGTTCTTACCACAAATCTTTTCTTAACATTTTTTGAAAGTGATGAAAGATAATAAGTTAATTCAGTTAATGAAAATTTGGGATTTAACGTATAAAGAGCAACATACGGACCTTCAAATCTTATATTTGTAATTTGGGATTCCTTTGGAATAGATTTCAGTATTATATCCTTAAAGAAATCTTCGTCTACTTTCTTTGTATGTTGAATTTGATTTGCAGATAAAGTATCAGAATGTCGCTTAGCCTTGTCATTGTTCTCTAGTGCAGAAATACTCTCGTCTACAGAATTATTACTTAAATCTCGATTACTCACTTTAACATTCTTCTAGATACTCGGTCTGATTTTCTATTATCCTTACTTTAATAATGATAATCAACCACTATCACAACGCGAGATAGCAAGGTCATTAAAGTTCTTACCGGTTGTATCCATAGTGAAAGTGAACTTCTCTCTTAATATATATTTTGGAAATTAATTGTTTTTTCCTGCCCCATTATCCTAGGAAAGCAGATATGGTAGAAATAATGACATAACCACAATAACTATCATTAATGTAGATACAGCTGACGAGATTTGCTTGAGACGATTCTTGTCAATTTTGGATCTGCTCTCTATAAGCGATCCGTACAATTGTCCTCCATCCAAAAGTACAATAGGAAGGGCATTAAATATTCCCAAATTGAAATTGATGAACCAAAGCCAGAAGAGAGTATTTGCAATTATGGGAAAGAATGGACCAAATAAACTTGATTCATATTTTGGCGCCATAGTATCTGAAAATGGTACGAATTGTCCATCTAGTGTTGGCAAAGGAAGCATTGGTACTGGGCGATTTATATCAAAGGTAAATGCAAAATGTCTCTTGTACAATTCAAGTGTCCCATTGGGATCAAGGGGTAAAGCTACGACACCAAGAATGGGTTTAGTAGGGTCGGTGTCGGCCGGAATTGATAGAGTTCCGGTTATTTGTTTCCCCTGTCTGTCCTGCCAAACGATTTGAGATTGTTTGCCTATATTTGATCTTAAAGTTTGCGACAAATCGTCTTGGTTATGTAATTCAGTTTGCCCAATAGTTAGGATGCTGGAACCTCGTGTAAGACCAATTTTCTCCGCAAGTGATCCATCAGTTATACTAATTATTTGAAGTCCATTATTCGTGGTATCTTGCGTAGGAATTGGCGTTAAGGAGGATATTACTACAAATAACAAAGCCATTGAGACTCCTGCAAAAATCATATTGTTCAGTGGGCCGGCAGTAAGAACGGCACTTTTCTCCTTTAATGTTGCTTTATCTAACCCTTCCTTGTCAAGATTCACAAAAGCTCCAATTGGAATAAAGAGAACAAAAGCAATACCAGTTGATTCTACCTTTATTCCATATACTCTTGCAACGATGCCATGTCCTGCCTCGTGTATGAAGACACTTATTATGAGAGCAATCAAAGTGTAGGAAATCGGAAGAAGTGGGTTAAGTATGGGGATTAGAAAATTTCCTCTGGGACCTATCTCCCTGACATCCTCTCTCACAGAAACATTCGAAATGAGAGTGGATATTCCACCAACTATTAATAATATCGCAATCACGGTTATGAAAGGCATTAAATATGTATTGGCTCTGGCATATGCCTTAGCAACTCTAGTCTTCGCTACATAATCAAAGAATTTTAAGCCAAACGGGGTATGCAGCAAAATCAGAGGAAATGGGTGAAATATGTCGGTGTGAATACCTTGTTGTTTTTGTTTTTCCAGAACTATGAGTACAATAATTTACATATTTAAATTAATTCATCGGAATTGAACTATAAAAAGTATCAAAAGAAATTACATGAATTTTATTTAGAAAGTGAAATATCATATTAAATCTATCTGATATCTTAAATTATCATAAATCGTTACCAGTATCAATCGGTTTTCCACAAATCGGCTGCAGATCTTAATGATTTTTGGAATTTGCTATTGTTTCCTAGTTGCTTTTCTAACATTTTTTTCCTTGCAATATGCTCAGATTCCTTAGTGTGCTTTTCTAATGATATCGCTTCTATAGATCTCTCACAAATATTGCAGAAATATTCTTCCATTCAATGATTATGTTAGAAAGAACCAAATTTAATTCATGATATACTCGGACGCCACAAAATTTACTTTCTTATAAACGAGAATATACAAACGATTTATTAACTTACTACAGTCGTAATAGAATTAACAGGTATTTAACTTGGAAGAGTTTTTGCTTTTTCCCTTTTTTGTCATAATTGGTCTGATAGCGGGTATCTTGGGTTCCATGATAGGAGTTGGAGGTGGAATCATAATATCTCCAGCTTTGACTTTTCTCGGCTTGACACCGCCACAAGTTGCAGGCACAAGTCTCTTTGCTGTTTCTTCTACGAGCATCTCCTCAACTATAGCATATGCTAGATCAAAAAAGATTCAATACATGCTTGGGATTAAAATGGCATTATTATCAATACCAGGTGCGATAGTAGGTTCGTATTTTTCAACATATATTGACCCAGGCTATTTCAAGATTCTACTTGCGATAATACTAGTCGCAACAGGAATTTATCTAATGTATAGAAAATCGATAATCAATGGAAATTCCTTGTCATTGGAATCAATTTGGGTAAAGATTCTCTTTTTTTCCGGTACATTTGTTGCTGGAATTATCTCAAGTCTATTTGGAATTGGTGGAGGGGTCATATTTGTTCCCTTAATGATAGTGATTGTTGGATTGACGATGTATTTGGCTGCGCCAACCTCGCAATTCGTTTTGATGATTACATCGTTGGTAGGATTGACAACCCACATTATACTAGGAAATCCTCAATATCTTCCTGCGGTACTCTTATCAATAGGTGCATTTGCAGGAGCTCAAATAGGATCAAGATTATCAACGAAATTAAGTGAACAAAAATTGAGACTACTACTAGGAATTACTTTTTTTGGTATTGCGCTCAAATTAGTCCTAGATTTTTATCAATTTGGATAATCTACAAGTGTGACACGTTTTACACCCAATTTCAAAGATAATTTGAGATAGAACTAAATCCCTTTTCGCTCAAATAAGTGTGGACAAATAACTACAATGGGTTACGATATCAAAAATGCCTCAATTTATCATAAAAGTAATAAAGTGGACCCAGAAATATCTATGAGACTGCAGATTATTGTCCATACAAACTACAGTGAAAAAAATACAAGTTCATGGAAACAAGATTCGTTATCTCGATTATGATAATTTCAGTTCAAAGAAAAGAGAGAACCTGGTGCTCTTACATGGCATAGGTGCCTCTGCCGAAAGGTGGTCTAATGTGATACCTTTTTTATCCAAGCATTTTAGAATAATTGTTCCAGATATAATCGGATTTGGTTATAGTGATAAGCCAACTGTAGAATACAATATGCCATTCTTTGTAAAATTTCTCGAAGATTTCCTGAATAGTTTAGGCGTCAAAAAGGCAAGTATAGGAGGTTCTTCATTTGGAGGATTGGTTGCAGCAGAGTTTGCAATCAAGAATACCAACATGGTGAACAAACTAATCTTAGTTTCTCCGGCTGGGGCCATGAAGACTTCCACTAAAATGCTGGAAGAATATATCTTGGCGGCTTTGTATCCGACACATGATAATGTCTGGAGAGCATTCATCAACATGGCTTTCGATCCACATACAGTTGAGGAACAAACAATAGAAGAGTTTATCGATAGAATGAAACTTCCAAATGCAAAGTATGCTTTCATGTCCACCATGCTGGGGATAAGAAACACTACAAACTTGTCTTCTCGACTGAACAAGATACTCTCACCAACGATTATTGTTTGGGGTGAGCAAGACGAAATGATTCCGGTGAAATATGCGGAGGATTATAGGAATATTCCTAAATTTAATTTGCAAGTAATCCCAAAATGCGGTCATACGCCTTTTACTGAAAAACCAGAAGTATTTTCTAAAATAGCTATCGATTTCCTAAGAGGATTCAATAGTATTAAATAAACGCCTTTTCAAAATTACAGGTATGGTCGATAAGCCGGAAGGAGATGAAGTACTACTCAGGCACAGCAGGATTTTTTTAAGAAATTTTCAAATCTTCAAATGGATGCGATGCAGAATTTCTTTTCAATGTTACAGGGTCTGACTTTTTACCATGCCATGTTCAAGACTACTATTCAAAGCGGTGGCAGAATATCTATACCAGAAGCTGAAAGACAGGCATTGAAAATTGAAGACGGCGACCTTGTTCAAGTTATAGTAATTCCTATTGAAAGAAAACACAAGAATAACTCCGACAAGTGATTTGTAATTAAAGACGTTTAGTTCAGTCCATTACGCTAATTGAACTGACTACTAATTAGCTTGAACGTGTTTTAAGCCATTGTCCTACTTTTGGTAATACGTTATTTTGTGAATAGCTACTTGCAATTAAACCCACGTGTCCGGTATGGAACCGGATTAATCGCCTATCCTCACTGGATACTACCTCATTTAAGGGGACGCTACATTCCGGATGGACAAGATGATCCTCCTCTGCAACAATATTTAGAAGTGGAACATTAATTTTTTTAAGGTCTACTATGGCTTTCCCTAATCTAAACTGGTTTTTAAATAACATGTTATTTTTGTAGATATCATTTATCCATTGTTTTATTGTTTCACCTGCTATTGGAGGAGTATCATACATCCATTTTTCAATTCGTAAAAAATTCTGTACAAACGATTCATTGTCAATGTTTTCAATTAGATTAAAGTATTTGTTAACTCCCTGCTTGAATGGTTTCAGTATGGAGTAGCATTCATAGAGTTTTTCTGGAGGTAAGTTACCAATCGTAGATACTAATTTATCAATATCCATTTGTCTGGAAATGTTTGCAATAACAGTTGAATCTTTACTTGTGTCGATGACCGGCGCAATTGTGACTAAATTCTTAATTTTTTCTTGGTGCAAGGAAGTATACATGGCTGACATAGACGATCCCATACAGTACCCATGAAGCGTAATTTTATCGGCAGAATTATTATTTTGAACTATTTCTACACAATCGTCAATGTAGGAATTAACATAGTCGTCGAATGAGACATATTTGTCCATCCTGGTCGGTGATTTCCAATCAAGCAGATAAATATCAAAACCTTGTGCTAAAAGATGACGGATCCAGCTTTTGTTTGGCTGCAGATCCAGTACGTATGATCTGTTGATCAATGCATAAACAACCAAAATTGGAGTTGAAGAAACCTTTTTCACGAGGCTGCGGTAATGTAAGAGTCGATATAATCTTGTCTCACACACGATATCATTTGGAGTATCGCCCACAGAGATATGATTATCTCTAGAGAGTAACTCGACAGTCTTGGCTATCTTTGAGTATTCGGTTAGATTCCGATTTTGAGTATTCTTATCCTGGATTGTCATTTATATCATAACAATAACTTATTTTCTTTCGGGTTTTTCATACGCGTTTTTTATATTTCTCAGAGTCTTCTTCATTTCTTGTAGATCCTTTAGAACCTCATCTAATTCCGTCCTTGTCGGGATGTTTAATAAATTAAGATTTCTTTCAACTATCTTGTTAATACAATTTACAAAATCGAGCTGCTTTGAGTATACTTCATTGTACGCTACAGCAAACTCTTTTGATGAAAATAAAGAACTATATGCTTCTTCAAAGGCATCAATTACAAGATGCCTAAACCTTTCAGAATCAGGATCATTCAATTTCGGATCGGATCTAGATTTCAAAAGTACGATTCCAATGGCATGAAATTGAGTTTTTGACATTTGCATCCAGTAATTTGACAGATACTTTTGTAGATCCATCAGTATCCGACTCAGCTCTTGCATATCTTCCAAGTATTCGTTGTAATCCTTAGTTAATGCATTAAACATACCTAGTGTTGGAAAATTTTGTAATTTCTTCCATTTTTCAAAAATATCATATCTCGTGAAATCGTCCAAAGAATTATTTTCATCTTTCAATGTCTTTTTTACCTATTTAGTATCTTGATTATTTAGTATATTTACTTTAAATAAAAATCACACTAAATATTCGCTGTTTGGATGCAATTTGAATGAAAAGTTCATACTTTTGATTAGTATGTTCGGATTATAGTTAACTATAATATAAACAGTCATTGAATTCACTCAATTGAAAGGTTAACTAAACTCAGTAGAGGTTTAATGTACGTTAATAAGGTCTTTCGATGCTATTAATCAATATGAGAATTACGGATATTTTTAAGAAATGGAGACCAAAAGGAAAGATGTATAGTCTTAGATGTAATCAATGTGGAAAAGGTTTTCTTTCAAGCTATGCACTTGAAGCTCCTGTATGCGGTAAATGTATGCAAAAGATAAAATCATCTGATTCTACGATTGATTATGATAAAAAATGTACTACATGCGGTAACTTGGGAGTTATACATGCAAAATCACAATGCCATTCATGCTATTTTGGACTTCAAAATAATAACACTGGATAAATCAAAAAGATACATATCAGAAATCACAATTGATTGTGCTAACTTTTAATATGTTGAATAATAATTTCACTAGACTAAATTAATTAACCAATTTTTACAAAATTCGGGCTATCTAGTAAAATGTGATTGGGAAACTAGCTTCATTTTCCTACCAAACCATAGATGTGAGGTTCCATTATAGGATTTCATCTGTAGCAGCTTCATTCCAGTAATTTTTTCTATTTTTGTCAATCCAGTCAGGTCAATACAATAATTTTTTGCCTCAACAACAATAAATTCAAGATTTTCTTCTCTCACGGTAACATGATTATATTTTAGTAAATCACTTGCTACAACAGTATGTAGTATCCAATAGACGCATTCATCAATTTCTATTTGCATTGGTTGATCTAGTAAGATACGACTGTGATATCTTTTAAGAAATTAGATAATATCATTTAGAAAAAATGATAATAAAAATCACTTGAAAGAACTAACTAATAGATTGTATAAAGAAATTATAAATTTCGAATCTAACATAAAATGTATTCATTGTTATTGCATCAATACTATTATCGAATGTTACCTCACTAATTAAAAGCAAGGTGGCAGACGACTATCTTTTTTTTGACCTATTTTTCATTTTATTCAATTTTAATATTATTATTCCTGCTATCGCCCAAAGGATTGAAGAGAAGAGGTATTGATGGAAAAACCAAGTTATTCCACCTCCTACAGCAAAGCATGCTCCTAAAATCCCGAGTATCTGTTTTTGTTTTACCATGACTTTTTACCTGTTTACAAGCCTGTTGTTTCCATATTGATTGAATTATTTCTAATTAAAAAATTGTATAAAAAACATTTCATCGCTGCTCTTACTATTCATTTTGTCGAATCTTAAATATATTTATCACTAGTTAATAATATGTGAGATTTGCCCCTGCTCTTTTTGGCTTGATTATTCCCTTGGTTAGCTTGTTGGTATTAGTAGTTACAATTAATCAACTTAATGCGTACGCAGACACAACCTTTCAGATTTGTGTCAATGGTAAATTCAAGATGGTCTCAGATTACGAAGGATATTGTAGCCAAAAGACATGCATCAATGAAGATTGCGATTCAAGATTTACTAGGTAATAACTCGAGGGATAAGGTAAATTAAATTTGACACAATAGACAAAATTATTTAGTCAATTACAATTGTCTATCGATCTAATTGGTATCCTTACAGGAAGCGGATATCTCGTTTTCCTTTACATTTTTATCGCATTTTTCCTTATTTACACTACAAATCTTAATACTAATACCATCCTTCCCCTCCCCAGTTGCGCAATACGGAAGCGATGAATCATCTTCTGCATGTACTATCACCATATTGAGATTGATAATGGTTATTGTGATGAGCGCAAATATCAAAATTAGTGATAAGACGCCACTCATTACCTATCTCCCTACACTAGGATATTTAAGCCAAACTCTACTATTTGGTTTGCCTCCTGCCTCATCCATAATCGCCAATACCGGGCTAAGTCACTCATAATTAAAACCTGTATCTTTGAAAGCCACGAGAAGACTGTATCTAGGGCTCCATACTCTAGTTGAATCACGCTACAATATGTCCGCGCTGGCTGAAGTCCAGTTAACTCGATATACGTTGGTTTTTAAATAGTAAATGTGAGAGAAAATTATTTACATATTTCTGCTATGTTTTTGAGGCATATCAGAATTTATTTCTCTTATTACACAAAAAGTCACTAGTGGTACCTCATGACTGGTATGATGTATCTATTACGGCATTGTCCCATTCAATGGATACCCTGATCTGCATCACTAGAGTGGAAACAGAGGGGTTCCAATCATTAGTAAGATTCTTCCATAAGCATCGTTCCCTTTGTCTATTGTTACTTGTTAATTGAGATGAGAGTAAAGATGATTTTCCTTGTTTTGTATAAATATTTTAATGAGTTAGTATCAATTACCAAGCCGGTCATTGTACATCATCCATTACTTCATTATTTTTCTTCTCTCTTTGTTTCTTCTTTAGAAGATCCTTTACATCAGTGTAATTTGACTTGAGATGATAAACTAAAATTGTTGGTAATTCGCCATTTGATGTCTCAAAATATAGTTGACAAAGAAAATTCTAAATATTGATGGGTCTAGGCAACACATCATCGCAGACCTAAATTGCGTTGTGTAATCGCCAACCGTCTTAATCCTCTAACATACAAGAATCCCGACAAAGCGGCCAAAACAATGGACAATAGAATTGCTATGTTGGTAAAATCAGACGGGACATTCATGGGATTCGAGTTCTTTGACGTTGAAATATAGTTACTGTCATTTTCTACCATAGTTCCACTTCTATTTACCATTACACCTAGACGATAGTTTAGATCATATGAATTGATTCTTTGAATGGTTATTTTTAAATCCCACTCTCCTGCTTGACTGAGATATCCTCCAAATGTAGAGTAAGCTGTACTATTTGTTCTTGTTCTTTCCAGATTAGCAATAATTGGACCTAAACTCAAATTACCCTTCTTAAATTCAATGAACACGTCAGAAGTTTGAGTTAAATTTTGATTTTCTCCTAGAATTCTAACCGTGAAATTATTAAAACCTACAAAAAAATGGTGATATGACAAAACCTATAGGAACCCCTTGAACTTCTAGTGTCCGTGTAAACTCTCTTGGGGTTTCTTTCAATAAATGCGCTTCAGAAGTAACACCATGAATAATCTGATGATCCATTAGGTCAGGTGTCGAAGTTACTGTCAAAAGAGATGTTGCACACAATGTACATATCATCAATAAAGTCTCAATCTTAATAGTTAACTTAATTGAGTCCAATTTTTTCTGACTAAATTCAAGATTTCTATATCGATTGTTACTCTCTGAGTAAACTAGTCTATTGTGTAGCCCCTCCCCCGTAGATTGGTGTTCCAAGAGTTTTATAGTCTGTTCCACAATGAGTTATAGAGCAAAAGAAGCTGATGGGCAAAGGTTGTTTTTGTTATACAATCAACCCAACTCCTCCCATCAGTTTTTCATTTTACTCTTTCTACTAAACCCTCGTTCCTCAACGCTTTTGGTAGAAGTTGAACCCCAGTTGGTCACAACCTGAGTATTGAGTGAGCACATATCACTGAATATTCAGTTGCTTCCGAAAAGGCATCTCTAGTATAGATTATCCCATGTTTCGAATTAGGGAAAACGCAATCTTAATAGCAAGTCCTTTTATTAAGATACGTGCAATAAGATAATATTGGCAAAAAGTCTGGCACTAACAATTATTCTAGCAGTGCTAATTGCAGGATTGGGACATATTTACCTTGGATATAAGAAAAGAGGGGTAATAATTTTAATAGTTCGTATCGCCATATGGCTTGCCATAATCTTGCTAATTCCATTTCCTATGAGTTGGGTAATTGGACCAATATTTGGCGGCGGCTTCTGGCTTTGGCAGTTAATAG
>Ga0193738_1001021_pt1 | contig 11959 bp, 12 predicted proteins | sample L2a1metaG_FD_144927 | JGI IMG/M metagenome (GOLD analysis project Ga0193738, IMG submission 144927) | Soil microbial communities from a riparian zone of the East river system, Colorado, United States - L2a1 | ecosystem: Environmental > Terrestrial > Soil > Riparian zone | place: USA: East River...
GGGTTTGGCTTTGCCCTGCCGTCGCCGTACTTGCGGATGTCCTTGCTGACGACCTTGTACCCGTGACGGCGCAGGAAGTCGTGGAAATTGCGCTGGTTCTCGTTTTCCGGGTCGAGGCCCGTGTACGCATAGGCGCGTACGAGATCTCGGCCGGCCGAGGCCGACTTGAGGAGCGTGACGTAATCGATGTCCACGCCGGCGGCCTTTGCCGCAAAGAAGATGTTCGCCACGTCCACGAAGACGGCGACGTTCTTGCTCACGATGACTCCTTGGGGTCCGATGTGTGTGGCGCTCGGCCGGCGCGATCGCGCTGCTCGGCGGAGCGGTAATGGTTTAGGCGCGGCGCGTGGTGCTTCCCACCGCGGCCACGGATCGTTGGATGCGCGGACCGGCCGGGGCGAACCCCTGCGCCGCCCAGCGGCCGAGGGCCGCCGGATCGTCCGGCAGGGCTGCTTCCACGAGGGTACAGCCCTTGTTGCTCGCCGAGCGGACCAGGTCCTCCAGGAGGGCGTCCGTCACTCGGTCGGCGTCATGGTCGGGGTCGACGACCAGGAGATCGATCGTGCCGACGAAACCACCGGCGCGGACCGAGGGTCGAAGGGCCAGGACGGCCCCACCCACGACGACGCGCTGCGTCTCGGCGACGAAGATGCTGGCCTGCGGCAGGTAGACGAGCTGGCGCATGAGGTCTGCCGCATCGAGCGGGCTCGCGCCACGGTCCACACCGCCGTCTGCGTCGCTCAAGGCGACGAGACGATCGATGTCCGTGATACGGGCTGCTCGGATCAGGTATTCCACGCCGAAGGTTCGTACCTCGCAGGACGGCGACCGTTGCCCCTCGACCGGGGCCCCTCCGACCCTGGGCCGGTACCTGGGGGCCAGCGACCCTGCCGACTTGGCGAGCGTGAGGCTCGCGATGCGCGCGATGGCGCACGGCGGGGGTGCGGCCGACCGGTATTGCATTCGGGTCGCCGGTGGCTATGATACGGCATCGTTTCGGCGGTCACCTGCGCGCCGCCCGATAACGGTCTGCATCGCCGTCCGTCACGCACCGCCGCTCGCCCCGCCGACGCCCTGGGAGGGCACCGTCGAAGGGCCGCGAGCTTGGGGGCGACGGGCGAGCGTGCATCGCCGGGTCGGGAGTGAGCGGGAGACGCCGGTCGATGGTCGCTCCGGGTCCGCCGGACGACGGGATACCAGGAGGAGAATGCATGAAGCTCACCAAGCTCGGAGCGATCGGCGCGAGTGCGCTGTTCGTCTTCGCGGCGTGCACCCCGGCCCCCGGTGGGTCGGCCGCTCCAGCGAGCGGCGCTGCCGGAGCGCAGCCCGATGTCTGCAAGGACAAGAAGGGCACGAGCTCGAACGAGATCCACGTGTACTCGTCGCTGCCGCGGCAGGGTTCGAACACCGCCCAGACGGACGCGCTCGTCGAGTCGATCAACCAGATCATCGGCGACAAGACCGTCGGCAACTTCACGATCAAGTACACGGACCTCGACGACTCGTCGGCCGCCAACAACGGCGACTGGGACGGAGCCGTCGCCCAGCAGAATGCGACGACCGCAGCCAACGACCCCGACGCGATGGTCTTCATCGGCCACTTCAACTCGGGCGCGGCCAAGCTCACCATCCCGATCCTCAATGCCGCCTGCCTCGTCATGATCAGCCCCGCGAACACGTATCCGGGCCTGACCACGGCGGTCGAGGGCGTCACGGAGCCGGGCGAGCCGGATAGCTACTACCCGAACGGGTATCGCAACTATTCGCGCGTGATCTCGACGGACAACAAGCAGGGTGGAGCCGGCGCGGCCTGGGCCAAGGAGCTCGGCGCCACGAAGGCCTACGTCCTCGACGACACCCAGGTCTACGGCAAGGGCCTCGCCCGGTCGTGGGCACTGTCCGCCAACCAGCTCGGCATCGAGGTGGTCAGCGCGAACGGGACCAGCGAAGGCTTCGACGCCAAGGCGACGGACTACGCGGCCCTGGCCCAGAAGATCAAGGACTCCGGTGCGGACTTCATCTACATCGGATCCATCACCGGCCAGAACACGGGCAAGCTCTGGAAGGACCTCCGGGCCGCCATGCCGGACATGAAGATCATGTCGGGCGACGGCGTGTTCGAGGAGTCCTGGTACACGGGCACCGGCGACGCCGGTAACGGCACCTACCTGACCTTCGGTGGCGTCGGCCCGAACGAGCAGACGTCCGATGCCGGCAAGAAGTGGGTCGCCGATTACAAGGCGGCGCACGGCGGAGACGATCCGCCCGTCTACGGCATCTACGGCGCAGCCGCGGCCCAGCTCGCGCTGGACGCGCTGACCCGAGCCGGCACCAACGATCGGTACGAGGTCCTGAAGAACGTCTTCTCGACGACCGACTTCGCGTCGTACCTCGGCACGTTCTCCATCAAGCCTGATGGTGATACCACGCTGGCCGAGGCGACCGGATACCAGGTCGTCGATAGCTGGCCGCCGAAGTTCGAGAAGGTGCTCGCCGCGCCCGAGTGACGCGCGCGTAACGCCGACCAAGGAGCGGCGGGGGCGGACCAAGCGGTCCGCCCCCGCTGCCTACCCAAGCCGGACCTGCCACGGAGAACCGACCGCTCCATGGATGACCAGTTCCTTCAAACGATCATCATCGGTCTCTCGAACGGTCTCATCTACGCCCTCGTGGCCCTGGGCTACACGCTCGTCTACGGGATCCTCCAGCTGATCAACTTCGCCCATGGCGATGTATTCATGCTCGGCTCGATGATCGCGTTGACCCTGCTCACCGCGTTCGGCGTCGTGCCGGGACTGCCCCTCCTGAATACGGTCTTCCTGATCGTCGTGGTGCTCCTCATCACGATGGCCATCACGGCCGTGCTGAATGTGTCGATCGAGCGCATCGCCTACCGGCCGTTGCGCAACGCACCGAAGCTGGCGCCGCTGATCTCGGCGATCGGCATGAGCTTCATCCTCCAGAACGTCGGCCTGCTCTGGAAGGGCCCGGCCAACCTGGGCTACCCGGACGTCATCCCGAGCACGAACATCCTCACGTCGGTCTTCGGCTTCAACACCGACCTCGAGTTCACGTTCAAGCAGTTCTTCGTCGCCATCATCACGATCCCCCTGCTGCTGGTGCTGATGTGGTTCGTCGGCAGCACACGCCAGGGCAAGGCCATGCGGGCGACGGCCCAGGATCCGGATACGGCCGGCCTGATGGGCATCGACGTCAACCGGACGATCGCCATCACCTTCGTGATCGCCGGCGCCCTCGCCGGTGCCGCCGGCCTGGTCCAGATCCTGTACAACAACACGACGGTCTGGAACCTCGGCTTCCGATTCGGCTTGAATGCGTTCACCTCGGCCGTCCTTGGTGGGATCGGCAACCTCCAGGGGGCAGTCTTGGGCGGCATCGTGCTCGGGCTGATCAACGCCTTCAGCGACCGCTACCTCTCGGCCCAATGGACGAACGCCATCGTGTTCGGGGTCCTCATCGCCGTGCTCGTGTTCCGGCCGACCGGCCTCCTCGGCCAGCAAGTGGCGGACCGAGCATGAGCAGCCTGATCTCGCCGGTCCGCGTCGAATCCACGGGCGGCCTGCCATCCTGGCTCCGCAGGATCGGCGGCACGGTCACCGGCTGGCCGGCCTTCTATCGTGCCCAGTACGCGAGCAACCCGCGCCGCGTGATCCTGCTGACGCTCATGGTCATCGGGATCTTTGTCTATCCGATCGCCTACCAGGCCGTCCCGTCGTCTATCACGCGTGCCCTGCCGATCCCGAGCAGCACGGTCGTGGTGTTCATGCTGATCTTCGGGATCATGGCCATCGGCCTCAATATCGTGATCGGCTTCGCCGGGCTGCTGGACCTCGGCTACGTCGCGTTCTACGCGATCGGCGCGTATACCGCCGCGTTCCTGGCGTCACCCCACTTCGGCGGCCTGTCGATCGTTCTGTTCTCGGACCTGCCGGCGGGTTTCCCCGGCATCCACCTGCCGTTCTCGGTGATCCTCATACTCGCGGCGGCGGTCGCGGCGACCTTCGGCGCGCTCCTCGGTGCGCCCACGCTGCGGCTGCGCGGCGACTACCTCGCGATCGTCACGCTCGGGTTCGGCGAGATCGTCCCGATCTTCTTCAAGAACCTGGTGAACGTGAACTTCAGCTTCCTCTTCATCCGGCTCGAGAACGCCAACCTCACCGGCGGCCCACTTGGCATCAACCCGATCGATGCACCGAGCTTCTTCGGCATCAAGTTCGGGGTCATCAGCGGCTGGGCGCCGGTCTATCTCGGGCTCGGACTCGTCATCATCGCCATCGTCATCGCCCGGAATCTCGAGCGGTCGCGCATGGGCCGCGCCTGGATGGCGATCCGCGAGGACGAGATCGCCGCCGAGATGATGGGCGTGAATACCGTTCGGACCAAGCTCCTCGCCTTCGCCCTTGGTGCTGCCTTCGCCGGTTGCGCCGGCGCGCTGCAGGCGTCCTACCAGGGCGCGACCACGTCCGACTTCTTCATGTTCTCGACCTCGATCCTGGTCGTGATCATGATCATCCTCGGCGGCATCGGGAACATCTGGGGCGTGCTCCTGGGCGCGGTCGTCGTGCAGTACGTCGACAAGACCCTCCTGTCGTGGATCGGCAACCGCCTGTCCGATGTCGGCGCCGCGACCGGCCTCGAGCAGCTCGGTCGGATCAACCCGAGCACCTTCAGCTTCTTGCTGCTCGGGATCACGCTCGTGGCGATGATGCGCTTCCGGCCGGAGGGCTTCCTTCCGAGCCGCCAGCGCGCCGCGGAGTTGCACACGGCTCCGCCCGGGGAGGCGCTCGGCTCGAGCGCGCTGTTCGAGGAGGAGGGCGTCATCGAGGAGCTCGATCCGACCGAGCCCGGAGGCGAGGAGGATCCCGAGATCCTCGAAGCGCCGGACGAGACGCCGGGCGATCAGGAGCCGCCGCCATGACGGCCGGCGTCACGTACGCGCCGGGCCTGACACCGCTGACCGGGCAGGTCCCGGACGACCAGATCCTCGTCCGCTCGCGCAAGGTGACGAAGCGATTCGGCGGCCTCGTCGCGGTCAACGCCGTCGACTTCGACATCCCGCGCGGCAGCATCGTGTCGCTGATCGGTCCCAACGGCGCCGGCAAGACGACGTTCTTCAACATGATCACCGGCGCCTATGTCCCGACGAGCGGCGAGATCTCGTTCGACGGGCATGACATCGTCACGACGAAGGGATCCAAGGTTCGCTCGCTCAAGCCGCACCAGGTGACGGCGCTCGGGATCGGGCGGACGTTCCAGAACATCCGGCTGTTCGGGACGATGTCCGCCCTCGACAACGTCCTCGTCGGCCAGCATGTGCACCTGCGCAGCCGCTGGTGGGACGCGGTCATCCGCTCGCCACGCAACCATGCCGAGGAGGAAGCCAGCATCGAGCGTGGGCACGAGCTTCTCCGGTTCGTCGGGCTCGACGAGCGCCCGCACGCCTGGGCCCGCAACCTGCCATACGGCGACCAGCGCCGCCTGGAGATCGCGCGCGCCCTTGCGACAAGTCCGAAGCTCCTGCTGCTCGACGAGCCGACCGCCGGCATGAACGCCTCGGAGACCCGCGACCTGACCGACTTCATCCGCCGCCTGCGCTCTGAGCTCGGCCTGACCGTCCTGCTCATCGAGCACGACATGCGGGTCGTCATGGGTATCAGCGACCGGGTCACGGTGCTGGACTATGGCGAGGTCCTCGCCGAGGGCAGCCCGGACGAGGTCCGCGCCAACCCGCGGGTCATCGAGGCGTACCTGGGCCGCGGCGCGGCCGAGGGGGCCTGACCGTGGCCCTGCTCGAGCTCGAGGACGTCCACACCTACTACGGCGCCATCCACGCGCTGCGGGGCGTCACCCTCACGGTCGATGAGGGCGAGATCGTCACGCTGATCGGCTCCAATGGCGCCGGCAAGTCCACGACCCTGCGTACGATCTCGGGCCTGCTCCGGCCCCGCCAGGGCGAGATCCGCCTGCGTGGCGAGCGGATCGACGGGCGCAAGCCGCACGAGATCGTGGAGTTGGGCGTCTGCCAGAGCCCCGAAGGGCGCCGCGTCTTCGCGCGCATGAACATCCAGGAGAACCTCGAGATGGGGGCGTTCGCTCGCAAGGATCGCTCCACCCTGGCGACTGACTACGAGCGGGTGTACGAGCTGTTTCCCCGACTGCGCGAACGCAAGCTGCAGAAGGCTGGGACGCTGTCGGGCGGCGAGCAGCAGATGCTCGCGATCGGGCGCGCGCTGATGGCGGCACCCAAGGTCCTCCTCCTCGACGAGCCGTCGATGGGCCTCTCGCCGATCCTCGTGGAGCAGATCTTCGAGATCATCCGTACGATCAACGAGCGCGGGACGACCGTGCTGTTGGTGGAGCAGAATGCGTTGATGGCGCTTGGCATCGCGGGCCGCGGCTACATCCTCCAGACGGGCGAGGTCGTGCTGGCCGACAGCGCCGAGCAGCTGAAGACCGACCCGGCCGTGCGCAAGGCCTACCTCGGAGAGGATTGACCGGGTAGCGCGATGGCCGGACTCACTCGGGTCCCGGCACCAGGTTCGCCGTTCGACCGCCGGTCGGCCGCATTCGGCGGCTTGCTCGTGGTCGCGATCATCGCCCTTGCGATCGAGCCGTGGGGCAGCACCCGAACGCCGGCCGAGCCCACGCCGTCGCCGTACCGGGCGCCGAGTGCCATCCCCACCAGTCGCGCCGTGGGTCCGGCTCCCGCGCTCCGGACGTACCGGCCCGAGGCGTTCGGCCCGGCGCCGGCCGATGCCGAGTGGGCGATCCGGACGCCCGACCAGGTGACCGCCGTGCCGTCCGTCGCACTCGACGACCCGGTCGACATCGCCAGCGGCCCGGTCGTCGACCTCGGGCTGGCGGACGACCTCGATGTCGTCGTCATCAGCGGACCAGCCGGGGCGGGGCTCGACGCGATCCGGCTGTGGCGCTTCGACGACCTGGGCCAGCCAGAGCGGCAGGACCTTGCGCGACTCGCCCCCCCATGGCCGAACGCCCCCGCGTGGACGGTGGCGTTGCGATCGCCCGGGGCGCCGGCCGGCCGCGTGGCGTCCTGGCAGCCGGGCCTCTACCGCCTGGACCTGCTCGTCGAACCCGCGGGACGGATCCGCATGGTCATGCTGTCGGTCCGTGGCGATGCCGAGCGACCCGGCCCCGTGGCGCTCGAGCCGAGCGACCGGGAACCGAATGGCGACGCGGCGTTCCACGCCGCCCTCCTGCGGCGGCTCCCGTCGGCGGCCAACCTGTGGACCGTGGGGACGATCCTCACCGGGTGGGCTCGGCCACCCGCGAGCGGTACCTGCCGGGTCGCCCAGCTCTGGCAGGCCGATGGCCCGGAGCAGGGCTGCTGGCCGGTCCCGATCGGTCCGACCAGCGCGCTCGGGGTGAACCTGCCGGCCGGTGAGCAGGTCGCGACGATCGAGCTGGCCCAGGTCGATCCCCTTCCGGGACCGCTCGATCTCCGGACGCGGATCGGGATCGACGGACACCCGGGCGTGGCGGCCATCGAGACCCCGGCGGATGGCCTGGCCGACGGCATCTACCGGATGACCGTGGCGATGGTCGGTGGCGCTGTCAGCCATTGGTACGTCGAGGTCGGCCCGGACGGCCGGCAGGCCGCCGAGATCAACGCCTTCGTGACCAGCGCTCAGCGGTAGACGGGCTCCCGCGTCATCCGGTAGACCGCCCGCGACAGGACGGCGAGCCCGAGGCCGGCGATCCACAGTCCGGGCCCGTTCGTGAAGACCTGCGCTGGTTCGCTGAACGTGAACGCGCCGCTCAGCAGCAGGTCGATGACCCGCCAGCCGAAGCCGAGCCAGCCGACGACGGCGAGCAGGGCAAAGGACATCGGGCGGTCGATCCCGGTCGGGCGATCACCGATGGCATACGGCAGCGCGACCAGGGCGAGCGTCATCACGCCGACCAGGAACACGATGATCCCGCTGCCCTCGAATGCGTTGCCGGACAGCGGCGCGACGCCGGAGTCGCCGCCGATCCGCCACCAGGGCAGTACCGAACCCACGATGATCAGGACACCGGCCACGGCCGCGAGTGTCCGTCCCCCGCCCAGGGGCCGACGGTGCATCGTCACTCGGCGCCGGCCTCCGGCCCCCCGGCCCCGTACACCTCTGGCTTGAGGACCCCGACGAACCGCAGATTGCGGTAGACCTCGCCGTAGTCGAGCCCGTAGCCGACCACGAACTGGTCCGGGATCTCGAAACCGATGTAGTCGACCGGGATCTCCACCAGCCGACGGGCGGGCTTGTCGAGGAGGGTGCAGATCCGGAGCGTGGCCGGATTCTTGCCCCGCAGGTAGCGGACGAGGTAGTTAAGCGTCAGGCCGGTGTCGATGATGTCCTCGACGATCAGGACGTCCTCGCGCTCGATGCTCGCGGACAGGTCCTTGAGGATCCGCACGAGGCCGGACGACTCCGTCGCGTTGCCGCCGTACGAACTGACCTCCATCAGATCGATCCGCAGGGGCAGGTCGATCGCCCGCATCAGGTCGGCCATAAACGGCAGCGACCCTTTGAGCACCGACACCAGGGTCACCGGGCGACCGGCGTAGTCGGCGCTGATGCGCGCCCCGAGCTCGGCCACCTTGGCGGCGATCTGCTCCTCGGACAGGAGGATCTCGCCGATGTCGTCCTGCAGGTTCGCGACGCGCAGCGCCATCGTCAAACGACCGCCTCGTCAGCCCCGACGGTCGTCGTCGGTCGCCGTCGTCGTCGGCCGGCCGTGGCCGTGACCGAGGTCGGCGCGGCGGGGGCTTCGGGCACCGAGTCGGCACGCACGAGTGCGGCGATCGCCTCCGGGACGGGGACACCGCCGGCGTCGACCGGCAGGGCGTTCCCGTGCGGAGACGCCACCTGCCCCGATGACCCGGACAGTCCGTCGTGGAGCGCGAGCTTCCCGTACTTGAGCATCAGCGCACGGAAATCGCGGGCGTAGAACAGCTTGACGTTGACGTCCGGATACAGCTCGCGAAGCCGACGCAGCTTGCGGTTCTTCTTGCGGACGAGCCGCTGGCGGAGCGTCGTCATCTCGAGATAGAGGTCGAGCTCGGGCAGGTAGAAATCGGGGGCGAAGCTCTCGACGACGGTCCCCTCGAGGTTCCACAGGATCGGGAACGTATGGGGTTCGTACTCCCAGCGGACCGCATAGAAATCGAGGATGCGGGCCATCTCCGCCTCGCTGGCGTGGGCGAATGGGGTGCTGGGTTCCATCGGCCGCCAGTCTACCCGAGCGCCCGCGAGGCGGCTCGCCGCGAGCCGCCTCGTTGCCGACTCATACCCCCGGGGGGTATGATGGCGGCATGGCCACCCCCACCGCTCGGCGCCCGTCGCCGGCACCCGACCCCGCGCACTTCCGGCACAGCTACGCCAAGGACACCGCGCAGCTCATGCGGCGCCTGTCGCGCATGGAAGGGCAGGTCCGCGGGATCGCCCGGATGATCGAGCGCGAGGAGTATTGCGTCGACATCCTCCAGCAGACCGCCGCTCTGCGCGCCGCCGTCGACGCGCTCTCGATCCTCGTCCTCGAAGACCACGTCCAGGGCTGCGTCCGCACGGCCGCCGAGCACGGCGAGGCCGACCAGTACGTCGACGAGGTCATCGACGTCGTCCGGCGCACCCTCGGCCGGCCGGTCCGCAGCGCCAGCGCCCGACCGGGCTGATCGAGCGGGCCGTACCTTCGTCACAGCGCGGCGTCCCCGTTCGGGGGAATGCCTCCACGCACCGGCCGCGGGACCATCGGTGACCGATGGATGACCGACATCCGGCACGCCTGCCGGTCGCCGCGCCCGATGTCCCGCCGCCGCCTCCGTTCGCCGAGCGGCGTCGCCAGTCGCGCCGCGATGCGGACCGCGAAGCCCACGACGGACGCCTGTTGCTGGCGCGCGCCCTCGACGTCCTCGCCGGCGATGACTCGCCCGAGGAACGGCTGGCCGGTCTGCTCGACCTCCTCGCCCACACCGTCGGCGCCGAGCGGGCGGCCGTCGTTGCCGATGGGGCCGACCGCCGCGTCGCCGTCGCTGCGTCGGGTCCGGCCGATCACGACGCCGCGATCGCGCTGGCGACCTGGCTGGATTCGGCGGCTCCGCGCAGTCGCGCGCGGCGGGCGGCCGCGCGACGTGCCCCGATCTCCGTGGCCTTGCGTCACGCGGTCGTCGGCGACCGCAAGGCTCCCGGCGGTGCCGCCGCTCCGACCGCCGCCACGGAGTTGGTCTACGCCTGCCTGACGATCCAGGCGGCGGGCGAGGTAACGCTCGGGTTCAGCTTCCGCGAGCCGCTTGGCGCCGGCGTCCTCGAGCAGCGGCTGCCACCCGGGCTTGCCCGGCATGCGGCGGTGGCGTTGGCGCTGGTGACCGACACGATGGCGAGGGAGCGGGAGCTGGCCATCCTGCAGGCCGCCGAGGCCGAACGTGCGCTCTTCGTCTCGACGGTGGCCCACGAGCTGCGGACGCCGCTGACGGGCCTGTCCGGCTACCTCGATCTCATTCTCGATGGCCACGTCGGCGATGTCGAGGTGGAACGGGAGTTCCTCGAGCGCGGCCGGACGATCGTGGGATCGATGGCGGCGCTCGTCGATGACCTCCTTGAGCTCGCGCGTCTCGAGTCCGGGTCGTTGGCACTCGAGTTGGGGCCGTTCTCCGTCGCCGATGCACTCAATACGGTGGCTGCCGGTCTCCTGCCGATCGCGCTTGACCGCGGCGTCCGCCTGCAGGTCGATGCGCCGCCCCGCCTTCGCGCGGCGACGGGCGACCGACGCCGGGTCGAGCAGATCGTCACCAACCTCGTGGCCAATGCGATCAAGTTCGCCGGCTCGCGACCGGTCGAGCTGACGGGACGGTTCGAGGCCGCGATCGCGGTGCTAGCGGTCCGCGATGAAGGGCCGGGCATCGCGAACGAGGACCGCGAACGCGTATTCGAACGGTTCTACCGGATCGCCGACCACGAGCCGATCTCGGGGACCGGCCTCGGCCTGCCGATCGCGCGTGACCTCGCGCGAGCGATGGGCGGCGAGCTCGACGTGGCCAGCGTCCCGGGCGTCGGTTCCAGCTTCGTGCTCGTCCTGCCCGGGCCCGCCGGTGCCGTCCCGGCCGCGGCGATGGCCAGCGCGACGGCGGCCGCGCTGGCCTTCGAGACGGACCACTTGCGGACCCTGGGACTGCTCCGCGCCGGCGCTGCGGCGGGTGGCCGGGGCGGTGCCACGAGCCGGCGGTCCGCGAGCGACATCGACGACCTGCCACTCGGCGGATCCGACGACGAGCTGCACGACGAGCACGGCCGCGATGGGCCAGGTCGGCCTGGGGATCGGGCGCCACTGTCGGCAGGCTTCCGACCCTGACGTTCGCGTCGCCTGCGACGCGGCCGACTTATCCACGAAAGTCCGACGCCCGTCGCGCGTTCGTGGATAAACCCCGTTGACGCGGCACGCGCCCGACCCTTACGGTCCCTTCCCGCACTGGGGCGACCCCCGGGTAACGCGGTCCACGAGGGGCTCGGGGAAACCCGGCCGTGAACCGGATGGATCGCGGAAGACCGAACCAGCGCCCACGGTGCGAGATGAGTCGACGCCGGGAGCGGCGCCGCGCCAACGGTGGCACGCGAACCTGAGGAGGCGTGCCGTGGAAGCCGGGCGCGAGCCGCTCCCGACGCGCGTCCAGGACGTGCCGGCCCTCCCGGACGCGTTCGCGGTCGCCCTCGAGCGAGGTCTCGCCGACCTGCGGCTCCGGCCGGACGGGACGGCACTCGCCGCCATCGATGGGCACGTGCGCCTGCTCCTGGCATGGACCCGGGCCATCAACCTGACGGCCATCCGGGAGCCGGCCGCGGTCGCGACCGGCCATGTGCTCGACAGCCTGTCGGCCGTCCCCTGGCTACACGACCGAGCGGCCGAGCGGATCCTGGACCTGGGCTCGGGCGGTGGCTTTCCC
>Ga0193738_1001022_pt1 | contig 11956 bp, 7 predicted proteins | sample L2a1metaG_FD_144927 | JGI IMG/M metagenome (GOLD analysis project Ga0193738, IMG submission 144927) | Soil microbial communities from a riparian zone of the East river system, Colorado, United States - L2a1 | ecosystem: Environmental > Terrestrial > Soil > Riparian zone | place: USA: East River...
CGAGGGTCTCGGCGGAACGAAACGCCGCAGCCGTCAGATTGTCGGCATCGCGCGCGACGCCGCGCATGCGCGACATCACCTTGCTCGAATAGCCGTGCACGAGTGCGGGCCGAAGCTCCAAGGCGGCCGCATCCCAGACCCACACGATCAGCCCGACCGCGCCCACTATCCCGGCGGCTTCCCGCAGCAGGGGCTTGAGGTCGTTGAGCCGCTGGACGCGGCCGAGCTCGGTGCAGACGCGTGCTGCCGCGAGCCAGTCAGGCGTACGCGGCTGCTGGCGCCCGGAGGTCGCTACAGAGACCTCACTGGCAACAGCCGGGGCCGGCGGTGGCGTTGCCGCGACCGGCCTCACTTCATCCAACTTCACCTCAGCCGGCCGCACCTGAGCCGACCTCACCTCAGGCGACTTCACCTCGGCCCTGACCTCGGGAGCGTGACCGCGACGCAACTTCTCGAATGCGGATCCGACGAGACTCCGAAACCGCGTTGGAGGGGCCCCGGGCTGGTCGACGGGTGTCTCCAGTGCCTCGACCGGCTCGGGGTGCTGTTCGAGAAACTCGCGGACGACGGCATCTGGATCCAGGCCGACGGCATTCGCATACGATCGCACGTAGGCCCGGCGGAAGATGCCGGCGGGCCACTGCGAGATGTCGTCCTTCTCCAGGCCTTCGAGCATCGAGAGCTTGATCTTCGTTTGCTCGGCGATCGTCCGGAGCGGGACTTTTCGAGATTGACGGTGCTGGCGCATCCGCGCGCCGAAGCTTTCACTCATGGGAACGAACTGATCAATGCAACACCGATTCCCGTTTCTTGACACCATTGTTACAGGAAACCGTCGCCGGATCCTCCTTCTATCGATCGCGGCGTTCTGTTTTGCTGCGGTAGAAATTACGTACCTTCAAGGGCAACAACCTGTTTTCCGTGGGCGCGGGGACGCGGTACGTGTATTCGCCACGGTAACCGATCGCGACGGCCGCCTGGTCACGAATCTCGCGAAGGACGAGTTCGAGATTCGCGACGACGGCAAGCCGCAGCCGATCGCGCTCTTCGACAACTCGCCGCAACCGATCCGGCTGGTGCTGATGCTCGACGTCTCAGGCAGCATGTCGGGCAACCTCGAGCTCCTGCGCGCGGCCTCGGAACAGCTCTTCCCGCGCCTGCGGCCGGACGACGTCGCGCGGGTCGGATCGTTCGGGCGCCAGGTGGTGATCAGCCCCGAGTTCACCAACGACGTGCGCGCGCTCAGGGCCGCGATCCCGACCGGCATCGACCCCGACGCCCCGACCCCGCTCTGGCGCGCGATCGACGAGGCGATGGACACCTTCGGCGACGACTCCGGTGTGCGCCGGGTCGTGCTCGTCCTGAGCGACGGTAAAGATAGCGGTCCGACGGCGTTCAGCCGCAAGGTCGCGAGCCAGGGGAGGTCATCGACCGCGCTCGTACCGACAACGTGATGATCTACGGCGTCGGGATGCGCAGCCGGCAGCTGCGATCGAGTCAGCCGGGCATCGGTCCTGGCGGCCTGCAGGCGGCCCTGCTCGCCGAAATGCCGGACCCGGGACTGGCGCGGGTCGCGGAGGAAACCGGCGGCGGCTACATCGAGATCCGCTACGGGGAAAACCTGGTCTCGGCGTTCGCGAGTGTCGCAGATGAGCTCCATAGCCAGTACCTGCTCGGGTTCGTGCCGCCGAAACGCGACGGCAAGACGCACAAGATTGACCTCCGCGTCCGCCCGAGCGGACTGAAGGTCCGCGGCCAGAAGAGCTACCTCGCGCCGAAGGATCCCGCCCCGTAACGTCACGGCCGCGGAGTCGAACGACAGCGTCACTTCGTTGACGCCGTTCCTGATCGCGGCCGCGGGCAGCAGAACATCGCACGCGGCGGCCGTACACACGCCCGCCGGATTCCCGTTCACCAGGACCGACGCGTCAGCACCCTCGAGATCCATCGACAGGCGGTAGTCGCGTCCGGCAGCGAGGGGCAACAACAAGGTCGCGCCGCTCGCGCCTCGCCGAACCGGTCCGGTTGGCGTGCGCTCGGCATCACCCCATCCTGCGCCGAACCAGGCCTCCGACTCGAAGTCCGGCCGAAGACGAGCAGTCGTTGCGTTCGCTTCGAACAACGACCGCTGGGAGTGGAACGCGCAGAGTGTGACGGCCCGTGTCCCCTCCCCTGACACCCTGGCGCGCGCGCTGACAGGGGCGCGATCCAGCGCCAGGCGGAAGACCGGCCGCCGATCCGCCGGACGGGTCAGCGTGGTCGTCAGGATGTCGCCGTCCGGATCCGACGAGACCGTGGTGTGCATGCGGCCGTCGCCTAACAACGCCGCGCTGCGCGCGCGGACACCGGTGGTCCCCGTCACTTGCGTTTGAACCACCACCGTGCCGGCATCGTGGAGCGTCGCGACCCAGCTGCCGGTGCCCAGCACGCCGGTGACGTCGGTCCATGAATTTGGCTCGAGGGTCGTGCACACCGATTCCGCTGACAGCCGGTAAACCGCCTCTTCGTAGGACACGGTATCGGGACGATCGGGCGGCCACTCGAGCGCGCGAAGGAACGTGCCGTCAGGAGAGAACACCGCGAGGACGCGGCCGCTCGCGATCGTCGCCACGACGCGGCCCGCGAGCTCGACGCGGGCGCCGTCCGGCCCTGCCCTGACGACAACCGGTCCGGCAAACGGCGGCAGCGGCGCGCCGAGGGTGTCCGGCCTGACGCCGAGGGAAACGTGCGCCGCGTCGTCCCGCGTTCGCGCCAGTCCCTGCCGATGGGCGACGGCGGCAAAGGCCTCGAACGAGCGCGCGCGCCCGGGAGGTGATGGGTCGCGATGCCCGATCACGGAGAGGTCAACCGGGAACGCGTCATAGGCAGCCGCACCCGCGATGATGGTTCCGCGCGGCAGCGTCGCGAGCCAGTCGCGCAGCGCGGGCCCCTGCAGCGCCGCGCGCGTGAACGTGAACCCCTCGGCCGAAAGAAATGTCGCGGCGTTGGCGAACGCAAACACCCCGCGACCGTCGCGATGCGCGCTGCGAACGCGGTCCGCCTGGAAGTCAATGCGGCCGATCCGTCGATCCGATCCGGCCTCGCCCGTATGGTGGTAGTAGCGCCACGCCATGTCGGACCAGTAGTCCTCGGCGACAATTCCGGAACCGTGCGGAAGCTGGCTGAACACGGCGCGCAGAAAGCGCGCCTGTGCCGTTTGACCGCTTTGATCAGCAGCCGCGAAGTTCGCGTTGAGGTTGATGGCGGGTGCCAGCGCGATGGCGGCAAGCGCAACCGCCGCGCCGACGGTCCCGCCTCGAGGCCACGAACGCGCCAGGGACGCTGAGCGATCGGCTCCAAGCGCGGCGAACGGCCACAGCAGCACCAGTAACGGCGTGACGAAGCCCTTCAAGTCGCCGCCGATGTTGAGCAGCATGAAGAACATGCCTGCCGCGGCGCCAAGCACGAGACGCGGGTCGGCCAGGGTCAGGCCGGCCGCCGCTCCGGCGATGAACAGGACGGTCCCGATGACGCCGAGATCGAGCGCGATCACGCGCGCCAGCGCGGGCAGGTGGTCGGTCAGCAGCACGCGCGGACCGAAGGCGAACCGTTGATCGGCAAACCGCTCGGCGGTCACGACGCCGACGAGATCCGGAATCGTATCGGCGCGAGTCTCGAGGTACGGGGCCTGCTGTTGGGAGCGGATGACGATCAGCCCGTACTGTCCGACGCCGATGAGAAGCAACACCGCCCCGCCGGCGATCGCGCGCCAGGTCCACACGCGGTGGCGGCGCGTCAAGGCGTACGCGGCGAAGGCAGGCACGATGCCGACGATCGTGAGGTGGTTGCCGAGCCCGGCCGCGAACGAACCGAAGGCGCTCAAGAGCCAGCGCGTGCGACCGCGCGCGCCCCACGCCAGCAAGAGCGCGATCGCCAGGCCGGCCGTCACGGCTGCGAGACTATAGACCTCGGCGAAAACCGCGCTGCGCCAGAAACTGGCGCCGGTTGCCAGCCCGAGCGCGGCGCACGTCGACGCCCACCGGCCCGCACCGATCTGCCGGGCGATCGCGTAGGCGACGACACAGGACGCCGATGCCATCACGGCCGAGAACAGGTTCGCGCGGTACGCGATCGTACCGATCGGAACGAGTGAGAACAGGTGGGTCAGCAGGACGTAAAGCGGATAGCCGGGCGGATGCGGGACCCCAACGACGTAGCCGATGAACTGGAATTTCGGCGTGTCCTCGGGTCCGCCGAAGTCCGGTTGCAGCGTGAAGACGTACAACGCGAGGCTCGCGGCAGCGATGACCGCGGCCGCGACGACATCCCACGCGCGCGGGCGCCCGGGAGCCACTAGAAGGTTCGGCGCGCCATCCACTCGCGATAGAGCGAATCGTTGACCACGTAGCGGCCGTCTTCCTTCATGACGATGTCTTCGCGGACGAGGGCGGCCAACGCCGACTGCACGCTCGACGCCCCGGGCAGGCGATGGCGCGTGCGCACGTCAGCCGACAGCAGCTCGCGCCCGCTCTCGAGCACGATCGCCCGGAGCACGGCGCGCTGGGCCAGCGTCAGGCGCTGCCATGCCTCTTCGAACACGGTGTGCTGCTGATTGAGCAGGCGTCCGAGGGTCAGGTGAAGATCGTCGAGGCTCGCGCTCCGCCGTCCCGCCGACTTCACGTCGTCCCAGGTCTCGTGCGCCAGGCGCTGGACGTCGTAGGGCACGTTCTCGGCCAGCTCGACGATCGCGGCGCCGAGCCCTTCTTCGACGCGCATACCGCTGGCCGCGAAGCGTGCCTCGATGAAGTCCGCGAAGATCCCGTCGTCGATCTTCTGCAGCCGCATGACCGGGCCGGCCTTGTAGAAGGGACGTTTCGGCGTCAGCATCCGCTCCATCAGCGACGGCTCGGATCCGGCGAAGACGTATCCGACGGAACGCTGCTCCTGGACCGCGGCACGCAGGGCATGTTCGACGCTGCCGCCGTCGAACGAGGCGATGGTCTGGAACTCGTCGAGCGCGATGGCCATCCGCTGCTTGCGCGCGGCCGCAATCCTGCCGGGCAGGGCGAAGACCTCTTCGGCGAGCCGCGCGGTGTCGCGGCTCGATCGCACCGAGGGAAACGCGACCGAGAACCGCGGCGGCAGGCCTGCGCCCTGCGGGTCGAAGCGGGTTTCAGGCCGCACGGCTTGCAGGAGCTCTGAGGTCCAGCGCTGGAGCTTCCCTGCCGGGGTCTCCGCGGCCAGAAGGGCCCGCGCGTAGGATTCGAGGAACGCGAGGTAGGAGCTCGAAGCGGCGACGGTGACCTCGACGGTCAGGATTCGCTGCGACGCGAGGGTCTTCATCACGCCGCGGACCAGCGACGACTTGCCGTAGCGCCGGGGCGAGATGAGGAAGATCTTCTGGCCTTCCGAGAGGTCACGGGCGAGCCGCGCGCGCTCGGTCTCACGATCGGCGAAGGCCGCGGTCGTCACGACCTCGCCGTAGACGAACGGATTGGCAGCTCCCATTACGCCATTATACGTAATGGTTACGTTGAATGGGGTTACGGAAGCCGGAAGGCGGCCATCTCCTCGCCGTTGCGGACCAGCAGGACGTTGCCGATCAGCACCGGGTGGTTCCAGGTTTTGCCCTCGATGGCCTTGAAACGGCCGAGCTCGGTGAACTGGCCCGGGGTTGCCGACACGAGCGCCAACTCCCCTTCCTCGGACAGGACGACCAGCAGGTCCTGGTCGCGGAGCAGGATGAATTGCCCGTTACCGTAGCGGCCGCCTTTCCATTTGCGGTTGCCGTCCGCGAGATCGATGCAGGCGAGGATGTTGCCGTCGAACCCGTAGACGTGCCCTTCGTGGACGACGTAGTCGTTGAAGTACGGCTTCAAACCTCTCGACGTCCACTTCTCGGTCGCGGTCCAGCCCGACGTGGTGTGCGCAACGGCCAGCCGCCGCAGCCCGATGGCGCCCATCGCATCTGCGGTCGTGATCAGGAAATCGCCTCCGGCAATCTGCGCCGGCTGCACGATGGGAACGCCGGGCCACGCGTGCTCCCACAGCACGGAGCCATCGGCGGGAGAAACGCTCTTGGTCCCCGCTCCCGCCATCAACAGGATCTGCTGCACGCCGTCGATCGTCACCACGTGCGGCGAGCTGTAGCTGCCGCCGTTCGACTTACGCGACCAGCGCGGCGCGCCGGTCGCTTTGTCGTAACCGGCAAGAGCGCCCGATATCGCGACGACAACCACGTCGCCGACGACCGCCGGTGACGCGGTGATGCCCCAGCCCGGAAGCTCGACCCCGGCTTCGGTGGCGGCATTGCGCGACCACGCCCGCGCGCCGGTGCGCGCGTCGAGGGCGTTCAGGATTCCGGTCGCCCCCATTGTGTAGACGCGGCCGCCGTCGATCGTCGGCGTCGAGCGCGGCCCCGCGCCGGCGTTCGCTTCGTAGAAGCGCGCCGGATCCTTGTGCGCCCAGATCGGTTTGCCCGTCGCCAGGCTGTAGCTCGCGACGATCTCGTCCTCGCCACGCTGCTCCTGCGTGTAGATCATCTCACCGGCCACGGCGAACGACGACCAGCCCGGGCCGATGGGCCTCCGCCAGACTTCTACGGGCGGCGTCTTCGACCAGTCGGTCGCGATCTGCACGCCGCGTATGCTGCCGTCGCGGGCGGGGCCACGGAAGCCAGACCAGCGGACCTCGAGGGGCGCGACCGGCGCATCCTCGACTGTCGCTCCGGGCGCGGCTGCCCCGGGCGGCGCACCCCCATCGCCGATCTTCGCCGCTGGCGCAGCGGCGGGCGGCGGCGGCGGCGCCGGGGCAGCCGGCGAGACAGCCGCCGGAGGAGCTGACGCTGCTGTCACCGGCACGAGCGCTGCGTCGGCGCGGGCCAGCAGCTTCTCCTCGGCTGTCGGTGTCCACCGCCAGGCCAGCTGCAGGGAGCCACCCCAGAGGCCGCCGGTCCTGATCGCGGTGAGGAGGACGCAGACAACCACGATGCCGGCGGCAATAGCCATCCGGCGCGCCGACACCGACGCCCGGCGCGTCAGGACGACCGCCGTGACCAGCGCGAAACTGAACCACGGAAGCGCGAGCAGCAGCGGCAACGCTCGGCCCATCGCCGCACCTCGGATCGACGGATCGACAATGAATTTGAGGAGGAACGTCGCCAGTGCCATCACGGCGATCGCGCCGAGTCGCTCGAGCCAGGGCGCTCGGCTGAAGAACAGCCACCACAGGCCGATCAGGGTCGCGCCCAGGACGGCGCCGCCCGCGGCGATGAGTGAGCCTTGATCGGGCATCACGACCGGCGCGACGAACACCGCCACGAGCGCGAGCGATGCGATCGCGACCGCGGGCCAGAGTCTCAAATTCATGGGGTTGCCTCGGTTGGTTTGACGCGGGAGTATCGCCACAGCCAGTAAGCCATCGTCGCGAGCACGACGAACGGGATCGCGCGAAACAAGGGCAGCTGCAGCGGTTCGGGGATCCGCCTGGCCGGCCCGAGGAAGAACGAGCCCGCGGCGATGAAGAGCGCGGTGGACATCCGCCAGAGATGACGGCGGAGCCGCTCCCTTCCTCGAATCCCGCCGGCGCGAATCATCCGCAAGTCCCCGCGTGCCGCGCCGAGCGCCAGCCCGGCGAACATCAGCAGCGGAAATGTGAACTGCGGCCTTCCGAGCGCCCCCTGCACCAGGGCCGCCACGAGGCTGCCCGTGCCGAGCGCGAAGCCGGCCAGCATCGCCGCTCGTTCGACTTGCTCGCGCTGCGGCGACGGCTGGCCGACGGTCACGAGCGACGTCACGACCAGGTACGCCGTGATCAGCCCCGCGGGAATGTTCATCGCCGCGCCCGGGCGACCGACCGCGACCACGGCGCCGGTCAGGGACATCACGAGCATCGCGTAGACGAACACCATCCCGCTCCGGCGATGCAGAGCCCCGCCCTTGAACGCATAGAGCGCGACGAAGCCGGTCACGATCGCAATCACGCCGCCGGTCACGTGCATCGGCACCAGGGACATGCTCATCACTCCGATCGCAGTGCCTGCAACACGTCGACGCGCGCGGCCCGTGCCGCCGGCATCAGCGAAGCCACGACAGCCGCGGCAACGAGCACCAGCGCCGCGCCCGCGACCGGCGCGAGGCCGGGCACCGGCACCGTGGCGAAGAACGTCGACGAGGCGCGCGTCAGGAGGTAGCCGCCGATCGCGCCCGTCGCCACGCCGATCGCCGCGATCGTGGCGCCATCCGACAGCACGCGGACGAGCAGGTCCCGCGGGGCCGCGCCGACCGCCAACCGCACGCCAAACTCCCGCGTCCGCGCGCCGACCATGAACGCCAGCACACCGGCCACGCCGACCACCGCGATCAGCAGGGCAATCCCGGCAAATCCCGTGAACACGAATGCGTTGACCCTCTCGGGAGCGAGCACTTCCGCGCGCACGTCTTCGAGCGTGGCGGGACGCTCCACCGGCTGCTCCGGAGACAGCTCGCGGATCGTCCGAATCACCGACGGCACCAGCGCGTACGGATCGCCTGTGGCGCGAACGAAAAGACGCCCGCCAAAGCCGACTTGCCTGACCGGGATATAGAACGCCAGCACCGCTTCACGCACCACGTTCTCGTCGTCGACATCGGCGACGACGCCGACGATGCGGTGATGAAGGGGCTTGCTCGAGAGCGGGTTGCTCCAGCTCACCTTACGGTTCACGGCGTCGCCGTTCGGAAACAGCCGCTGGGCCAGGCTCTGGCTGACAATCGCGACCAGCTCAGTGCCGGGACGGTCCTCGGCGTTGAAGTCACGCCCGGCGACGATCGGCGCGCCAAGGACGGCGAAGAATTTCGGCGCAACGAAACGCAGCGACGCGCGAGGCTTCTCTTCTCCGTCGGCGGGCGAATACCCTTCGACGGCCAAGGAGACACGACCGAGCGTGCCCACGTCGCGCCATGGCACGAAGCTCCCGATAGCCGCCATTTCGACGCCAGGCAGCTCGCCGACGCGGCGCGTCGCTTCCGCATAGAAATCCTGCAGCTTCGCGTCGCCGAGGCCGACGCCGGTCGCCGACGTCGGGATGTCGAACACCAGCACCTGCCGTGTGTCGTAGCCGGTCTGCGATCGCTGCATCGAGACCAGCGTGGCCAGCAGCGTCCCCGCTCCCGCAAGCAGCACGAACGAGCACGCGATCTGGGTCGTGGCGAAGGCCCGCAGCCGCCGGTTCGTGCCGGGTGTGATGCGCAGGCTGCCGCTCGTCAGTCCAAGGCCGGCCGGTCCGTGCGAAGACGGCAGGCGGGGTACGAACGCCAGCAGGACGGCCGCCGCCAGCGCCAGTCCGGCGCCGACCCAGAGGACACTGCTGTCAACGGTCACGTCGAGCGCGCGGATGGAGAATCGCGCCGCGTAGCCGCTGACCGCCGCAACGAGCGGGCGCGCGAGCAGCACGCCGAGCACGGCGCCGGCGCCGCACAAGACGAGACTTTCGGCCAGCAGCGTGCGGCGCAGCGCGGCGGTCCCGGCGCCGAGGGCGGCGCGAACGGCCAACTCTCCTTCCCGGCGCACCGAGCGAGCGAGGATCAGGTTGGCGACATTGGAGCAGGCGATTACGAACACGACACCCGCGGCCGCGAGCAGGACGAGCAGGATCGTCCGCGCCGGCGACGCGATCTGATCGCGGAGCCTGACGACCGACAGCTGCACGTTCGCCTTCGCGGCATAGGCGGCCGGATGCTCGCGCACGATCGCGGCGTGTGCGGTCACCAGTTCGGCGCGCGCCTGCTCGAGCGTGGCGCCGGGCGCGAGCCGGCCGAACAGCTCCGTCATCCGGTGGCTGCGATTGGCGACCATCGTCGCGCTCAGGTGATGCGGGCTGGTGACGACGTTGGCGACGATCTCGGTCGCAGCGGGATAAGGCACCGATGGTTCGAGCACGCCGATCACCGTCGCCGCGCGCGGGCCAAGGCGGATCGTCTTGCCGACGACAGTGGGATCGGCATTGAGCGACACGGTCCAGAACCGATGCGTCAGGACCGCTACCGACGGCGCATCGGGACGATCGTCTTCCGCGTTGATCAGGCGGCCCAGCACCGGCCGAAGCCCCATCACCTCGAAGAACGAGCCGCCGACGACGCCGGCCTTCACCACTCGCGGCTCCGGGACGAGACCGATCATCGTCAGGTCCACGGTCGAGAAATCGCCGAACGCGGCGACGCTCTTGACGCGCGCCTTGAGGTCGTTCAGTTCCGGCACGGAGAACGTCATGTTGTCGTTGCCGATCCCGGGACCGCTCTGGCGGATGTAGATCAGCCGCTGTTCGTCGCGGTTGACGAGCGGACGCAGCAGCACGCCGCGGACGACGCTGAAGATCGCCGCGTTCGCGCCGATGCCCAGCGCCAGTGTGACGACGACGGTGGCGGAGAGACCTTTGGCACGCCGCAGAGACCGGAGGGCGACGCGCATGTCGCGGGCGAGCGCCGCGGCCGAGTCGAACCACCGGCTGTACCAGATCTGCCGCACCGATTCGCGGACCGCAGGGATGTAGCCAAGCTCCCGCATCGCCGCGAGGCGTGCCGCTTCCGGTTCCTCGCCGTTCTCGATCCGCTCGCGGATGCTGATGGCCAGGTGCGCGCGGATCTCGTCGTCGATGTCTCGTTCGTCGGGACGCACAGCAGTTACTCCTCGCTGCCCGGCGCTGCTGCCGGCTTCATCACGCGGCCAATGGCGTTCACGAGCTGCGCCCATCGCGACTGTTCGCGCACGAGCTGCTTCTTGCCTTCGGGCGTGAGCTGGTAGAACTTGGCGCGCTGGTTCGACTGGCTGACGCCCCACTCGGCCTTCAGCCAGCCGCGCTTGACCAGCCGGTGGAGCGCCGGGTAAAGGGAGCCGGTTTCGACCTTGAGCAGGTCGTCGGACTGGGTCCGGATGGCCTGGCCGATGCCGTGGCCGTGTTGCGGCCCCCACTGAAGGGTCCGGAGGACGAGCATGTCGAGGGTTCCCTGGAGCAGTTCCAGGCGCCCTTCATCAGGGGTTTTTGCCATAGGAGTAGAGAGTCTACGGCTTTAGACGTAGGATGCCTACGGCTTGTTCCAGTGCTATCGTCGCGAGGATGCTGCTGGTCCTGGCGGTCGGCATCGGCGTCCTGTTCCTCGCCCATTCCGCGCCATTCCCCTTTCTGCTCGAGGCCTTCCGCCCCTCCCGTTCGATCTGGCGCGTGCCCGACGAACCGGGCCGGAAGGGACCGCCGCTCGTCTACCTGACCTTCGACGACGGGCCGAATCCCACGGCGACGCCGGCGCTCCTGGATGTGCTCCGCGAAACCGGCGCCCACGCCACCTTCTTTCTGATCGACACGCATCTGAACGAATCCACGGCGCCGATCGTGCGGCGGATGTTCGACGAGGGACACGCCGTGGCGCTCCACTCCGACACGCGCGCGCTGATGATCAAGACGCCGGATGAGCTCGGTCGCCTGCTAACCGGCTACGCGGATCGGATCGAGCAGCTCGCCGGCCGGCGACCGTGCCGGTTGTTCCGGCCGCACGCCGGCTGGCGCAGCGGAGCGATGTACGAAGGCCTGATTCGGATCGATCACCGGCTGGTCGGGTGGAGCTGGGGATTGTGGGACTGGAACTGGTTCCGGCGGCCCGAGGCGGAGAGCCTCGCGCGCCGCCTGGCGAAGAAAACCTCACGCGGCGACATCGTCGTCATGCACGACGGCCATCACGTAGATCCCGCCCCCGATCGCCGCTACGCGGTCGAAGCGACGCGGCAGCTCGTGCCTGCTCTCCGCCAGCGCGGCTACGGTTTCGGAAAGCTTTGCGCTCCGTAGTGAGGCGATCCGGCGGCAAGCTTTCGCTTCAGGTACGGCACCGCTTCGGGCAGGGCGCCGGCGTCGAGGAAGTGGCCGCGATCCTCGAACTCGAAGTACTGGCACTTCAACTGGGCCGCGACGAATCGAGGCTCGGCCACCGGGATGTGGGGATCGTCCACC
>Ga0193738_1001023_pt1 | contig 11930 bp, 6 predicted proteins | sample L2a1metaG_FD_144927 | JGI IMG/M metagenome (GOLD analysis project Ga0193738, IMG submission 144927) | Soil microbial communities from a riparian zone of the East river system, Colorado, United States - L2a1 | ecosystem: Environmental > Terrestrial > Soil > Riparian zone | place: USA: East River...
AATCGGGAGAGGTCGAACACTTCCCGTACCACTGTGTATGCCCTGGCGATCTGGTCGGGGCTGGCACCCGTTGCTTCCTGAGTGCGGAAACTGAACGTGATGCCGCCACGGTTGATCATGTCGTTCACGACGAATGTGGTGATGATCTCGCGCCGCAGGGGATGATCATTGAACTGGTTGCCGTAGCGTTCGACCAGTTGCCAAGGGAAATAGGCTCGCAAGACCTGCTCGAACCAGGACGCCTCGGCGAGGTCACTCTCGAGCAGCTGCGCTGTATTGGTGATCTTCGCGTACGCCAGGAGCATTGATAGCTCTGGAGAGGTCAACCCGTGTTCCGACGCGGCGCGCTCGTCCAGTTCTTCGTCGTCGGGCAAGAATTCCAGCACCCGGTCCAGGTCGCCTTGTCGTTCTAGGTGTGCCATGAGGCGGCGATGGACCGGCAACATTGCCGGCGCTTGTGATCGGGCGATGCCGAGGGCGACGTTCTGTTCGATGTTGTCCCGCAGCACCAGGCGTGCCACTTCATCAGTCATCTCCCCCAGCAGCCGACTTCGATCCTTGTCGGCGAGCGCGCCCGCGAGCACGATGCGGTCTAGCAGGATCTTGATGTTGACCTCGTGATCGGATGTGTCAACTCCAGCGGAGTTGTCGATCGCGTCGGTGTTGATCCGCCCCCCAGCACCATCAGCCCCGACTTTGGCGTACTCGATCCGGCCGAGCTGACTCAAGCCGAGGTTGCCACCCTCCCCGATGACTCGAGCGCGGACCTGCGAGCCATTCAGCCGGATCGAGTCGTTGGCTTTGTCGCCGATGTCGGGATTGTTTTCGGCGGTTGCCTTGATGTAGGTGCCGATGCCACCGTTCCACAGCAGGTCGACCGGCGCGGCCAGGACGCTGCGGATCAGGTCGGCTGGGGCGAGCGCCTCGATGTCATCCGCCATCCCTAGCCGGACGCGTGCCTGAGCCGAGATCGGAATCTCCTTGGCAGTGCGCGGATATACCCCACCGCCCTCCGACAGCAGCTCGGCATCGTAGTCCGCCCACGATGAGCGCTGCAGCGCGAACAGCCGGCGCCGCTCGGAGTGTGAGACCGCTGCGTCAGGATCGGGATCGAGGAAGATATGGCGGTGATCGAACGCCGCGACCAGACGGATGTGCTCCGACAACAACATGCCGTTGCCGAAGACATCACCGGACATATCACCGATCCCGACCACGGTGAAGTCCTCACGTTGAGTATCGATTCCCAGCTCGCGGAAGTGCCGCTTCACCGATTCCCAGGCGCCTCGTGCCGTGATGCCCATCGCCTTATGGTCATAGCCCACCGAGCCGCCCGAGGCGAAGGCGTCCCCCAGCCAGAAGTTGTAGTCCGCGGCGACACCGTTCGCAATGTCGGAGAAGGTCGCCGTTCCCTTGTCGGCAGCGACGACGAGATAGGGGTCGGCGCTGTCGTGCCGGACGACCCGCTCCGGCGGCACCACCTTCCCGTTGACGAGGTTGTCAGTCAGGTCCAGCAGGCCCCGAATGAAGATCCGGTAGCAGTCGACTCCTTCGTGAAGCCACGCTTCGCGCCCGCCCGCGCCCTCAGGCGCTGACTTCACAACGAACCCGCCTTTAGCGCCCACTGGAACGATGACGGCGTTCTTGACCATCTGCGCCTTGACCAGGCCGAGGACCTCAGTACGGAAGTCTTCTCGGCGGTCAGACCACCGCAGGCCACCGCGGGCAACAGCACCGAAGCGTAGGTGAACACCCTCGACCCGAGGCGAGTACACGAAGATCTCGAGCCGGGGCCGCGGTTCCGGCAGTTCGGAGATGGCCCGTGGGTCGAACTTCAGCGCTAGGTACGACTTGCCAGGTGCCCCGGCCTCACCCGGCTGGAAGAAATTCGTGCGGGAAGTCGCGCAGATGAGGCCGAGTAGCGAGCGCAAGATGCGGTCCTGGTCCAGGCTGGCTACGTCGTCCAATGCCCCGCGAATCTGCTGGACCAACGCCTGTTCCAGGTTCACCCGACCTGACTCGCCGTCGGGATCGAAACGGACCTCGAACAGTCGCACCAGGCAACGGACGATCCGGACATTTGCTAGGAGGCAGGACTGCAGATACTCCTCACTGAACCGGGTGCCGACCTGTCGCAGATACTTGGCATACGCGCGCACCAGGACAACCTGCCGCCAGTTCAGCCCGGCATGTAGCACAAGCGCGTTGAAGCCATCGCTCTCCGCGGCACCGCTCCACACCGCTGCAAACGCGTCTTCGAACAGGTGGCTCGCCGCATCCGGAGTGGTCTCGGCAGTTACCTCGTAGCGCAGCCCGAAGTCGTAAATCCACCGCCGTGCGCCTTCGGTGAGAGTCAACCCGTATGGGCGCTCATCGATCACCTCAACACCCATGTCCTCCAGGATGGGCGACGCTGTCGACAGCGACACGGACTCGGTGGAGAAGAGCTTGAGCCGGCGCTGATCCGACGCGACCCCGGCTGGAGCATAGAGGCTTACGGCGTGCGCCTCGTCCGGCTGAAGGCGATCGAGCCGAAGCAGGTCGGCGACTGCGACGTCAGCCGCGTGATCCTCCTGGTACGCCTGCGGAAAAGCCTCGCCGTAGACGCGCAGCAAACGAGTAGCCTCCTCATTGCCCACCTCGGTCCTCAGCGTCTCAGCCAGATCGTCACTCCAGGAACGGATCGCGTCCGCAAGCCGTCGTTCCAGCTCCCCGTGGTCGGCCTCGGGAAGTGGTGCCGCATCGGCGCGACGGACGACGAAGTGCAGTCGGGCCAGAGCCGAGTCCGAGACCAGGGTGGTGTACTCGACCCGGTCTGCCGCGAACGCATCCCGGAAGATCTGCTCGCACCGCAGACTGGCGGCGGTGGTGTAGCGATCCCGTGGCAGGTAGACGAGGGCGGAGACGTAGCGGGCGCGGTGATCGTGACGCAGGAAGAGCCGCAGCCGTTGGCGTTCCTGAAGATCCAGAATCTCGACGACTGCTTGTTCCAGCTCGTCGAGGGATACCTGCACTAACTCGTCACGCGGATAGTCCTCCAGAATCTCGATCACGTCTCTGCCGGAGTGGCTGGTCGAGGCGAAGGCCATCCGCTCGAAAAGCGCTGCCACCTTGCGCCGTAGCATCGGGATCCTCAGCACGCTCTCGTGGTAGGCGGCTGGGCTGAACAAACCGAGGAATTCACGTTCACCGATAGGCCGGCCTTGCACATCGAACACACCGACGGCGATGTCGTCCAGGTAGAGCGGCCGGTGCACTGTGGAGCGCTGACTCGACTTTGTGAGGGTGAGCGGCGCAATTTCGGTTGGTTCGGCTGCGGCGTTGCCGAGGCGCTGGCTGGCCTGCGGCTGCTCCGGCCGCAACAAGCCAAGCCCACTGTGAGGCACTGGCGCCAGCTTGTTGTTCCCAGCAAGGCTGCCGTCGGGCAGACGGCCATACTCAACACAGCCCAGAAAGAGGAAGCGTTCATCGCCAAGCCAGTCGAGGTACTCCTGCGCTTCCTCGACGTCAACCTTTTCCATGCCCGCTGGCGGATGAGCGCGCAAGTCAGCGCTGGCCTGCAGCAGTTGCTCGCGCATCGCTGGCCCGTCCTCGACAGCAACTCGGACATCCGCCAAGACCTGCCGAACACTGCCGGCCAGCTGCTCCGCCGCTTCGTCGGGGCTTGCACGATCGATCTCCACCGAGATCCAGGACTCGGCAATCCGGTCCGATGAAAAGGATGGGTTTTCGTCGGTGATCACTTCGACGAGATGCCCCATCGGGTCGCGGCGGACGTGCAGTTGCGGATGAATGACAAGGTGGATGGCTCTGCCCTGCCGAGCCAGTTCGGCGGTAACCGAGGTCACGAGGAACGGCATGTCGTCCGTGATGATCTGGACGAGGCTGCGCGGCGCCGGCCAACCCTCCGCCTCTGATGTAGAGGTGTAGACCCGGACCAGGGTGCTGCCAGTCGGACGCTCCGCAGCGAATCTGCGGTGCCCGAACGCGAAGTCGGAGAGCTGCGACGGATCGCGCGCCAGAATGTCCTCAGCCGCGACATGGCGGTAGTACGCCGCCAGGAAGGCGTCAGGCGGCTCTCCCGAACTGCTGCCGGCGGCTTCTCGCTCGCTGAACCGCGCCGCGGCCTCTGCCGCTCGAGCGAGACGATCTCTTTTGGCGTCGTTCGGGTTGCTCATCATGCTTCTGGGCCTCTTTCATGCAGGGATAGCGCCCGTCGGTGGCGGCGACGAAGGTTTCGATGTGCGCCCGCGTGCCCGGCAACGCCTTCATCACTTCTGGATCGGTCCTGGTGCAGCTCTGTGGACGCGGCGTGGGCGTCGTCATCGTCGCCCGGCCAAAGCCGCAAGCTCGGCTTTGACATGCGGGCCTCGCCTGCCCCCTTTCGAGTGCCTTGTGGGCGAGAGTGTCCATCCAGAACCTCACCGCCGTACTCCTTCAAGGTCGTCGTTGCGGCCAGTGGCGAGCATCATCTTCCTCTAGGTGTTTCGGCACGGTTTGGGCGCGGGTCTGCGATTCTCCCGCCGCGGTAACCAGGCAGCGGCACACCAATCGCATTTGCCGCCCTAGAGACCATCCGCCGCCTGGCGACGGCCTGAGCGACGCTCCAAACCGCAAACTCAAACAACTGTCTGTCTTGAAAGCAGACCCCTCAACATTGCAAAACGCAACAGCCTCTTTAACCCAGTTTCTGACTCCGGGTCACGGAGTGCCGTCTGCTGGGGCCTGGGTCGCTCAGGCGAGCTTCAATTCGTACGTGTTGAAGATGCGGGACAGTCGGTAACCCATTGCCTCGTTCACGTTGATCATGAAGTTGTTGTCGACGTTGTTCCAGGTTTCGATGATCTTCAGCTGCGGTTCCACCTCGGCTAGCCAGCGCATCATGTCGATCTTGACAAGTAGGCCGAGCCGGTTCCCTCGGTGGTGGCGTGCCACGGCGGTGTCGCCCTGGCCGGCGACCTCGGGCTGCAACGGATGAGTGAGCACCACAGTGTGCCCGCCGACGTCACCAGTCCCGCGATGCCTCGCGATCACTCGATACACGCGATCCCCACGACCCCGCGCGGCAGTTTCAAGATCGCGCAGCCGCTCCAGATCAAACTTCTCGTCCTCATAGGTCAGCTCGCCCATCGGCGCGTCGTTGATCGCCGCAGTCACTTCGACGAGCTCGCCCAGGACATTGTCCGGGATAGGTGGTTGCAGTCTTTCGAGAAAGTAGTCAGACGCCGCCGCCTCAGCCACTGCCCGGAGCCGCTGAATTTCGGTCTGATCCACCCCTGCGAGCACCTGCCGTCTACGCGCGTCGTGGTTGGCATATCTGAAACCAAAGCCCTCGACAAATTTGCGCGCACCTTGATCATCTTCAGCCGCCCAGATCCAGATGGTGGTACGGCCCGCCTCACGGGCAATCCGCAGCACCTCGTTCATGATCAGTGAGCCGTGGCCATGGCACCGATGATCGGGATGTACCCAGATGCTGGCCCACACCAGATGCAAGTTGTCGCGAGTCGGAAGCTCGACCTCGAGCACCCCGACAGGGTGGGAAGCGTTCTCGGGGACATAGAGATAGTGCTCTGGGGGCTCCAGGTCCCAGCCATAACGCATCCGCCCGGCGAGCATCTCGGGAATCACCGGGAATGCCTCGGGGTCGTCAACCTGACGCGCCGCCTCCTCAATGAAGGCGACCGCGTTGACCTGAGTCATGTCATCAGGCTTGACGCGTACGAAAGGCACCAGACCAGGGTGCCCTACACGACGCGTGTCCGGCCACGGGTTTTCGAGACAAGGTTTGGCCGTCGCCTGATCTCGGGTGTTAGAGTGACGCCGTGGCAAGCACCCAGCGCCGTTTCGCGCTGCTCCTCCTCCGCTGCCGCAGCGAGGCCCACTAGGGGCCGGCATCCTCGCTGCGGAGTTTGACGTGCTTCCGGTCCGCTCCACATCTCACAGCGAGGGATCATGTCAAATACCAGCACGTCCAGCATTGCGACGAGTTCATCGCAGCCATCTGGCGAAGGCCACAACCGCACGACGACGTCGTTCGGTACGAGGACCCAAAAGGTACCGGTGCAGCAGCCCAGCCCAATGCCCTTTCACCGCTATCGGCCGTTCACTCCTATCAACCTTCCGGATCGCACTTGGCCCTCGAGTGTGATCACCAAGGCGCCGCGGTGGCTGTCAACCGATCTTCGTGACGGCAATCAGGCGCTGATCGATCCGATGACTCCTGCCCGCAAGCACAAGATGTTCGATCTCTTGGTGGAGATGGGTTACAAGGAGATCGAGATCGGGTTTCCCTCTGCAAGCCAGGTTGACTTCGACTTCGTCAGGCAACTCATCGAGCAGGACAAAATCCCCGATGATGTGATCGTCTCAGTGCTGACCCAGGCACGTGAAGACCTCATCGAGCGCACGGCCGAGTCCGTGGTGGGTGCCAAGACCGCAACCATTCACATGTACAACGCCACGGCGCCGCTGTTCCGTCGCGTGGTCTTCCATGTCGACAAAGCCGAATGCATCGCTATGGCTACGCGCGGCACCGAGCTGGTGATGAAGTACGCCGAACAGTATTTGGGCGACGTCGAATTCGGCTATGAATATTCGCCTGAGATCTTCACCGGAACCGAGATGGAGTTTGCCGTCGAAGTCTGCAATGCGGTGATGGACGTCTGGCAACCATCGGACGGCCGGGAGATCATCTTGAACCTGCCGGCGACTGTTGAGATGGCAACACCGAATGTCTACGCGGATCAGATCGAGTGGTTCAGCAGGCACGTACACAACCGGGAGCATGTCGCGATCTCGCTGCACCCGCACAACGACCGTGGCACGGCAACCGCTGCGACCGAGCTGGCCATGATGGCCGGGGCCGACCGGGTCGAGGGTTGCCTCTTCGGCCACGGCGAGCGCACCGGCAACGTGGACCTGGTCACATTGGGAATGAACCTGTTCTCACAAGGAATAGACCCCAAGATCAACTTCTCCCGCATCGACGAGATCCGTCGCACCGTGGAGTACTGCACCAACTTGCCGGTCCACCCGCGCCACCCTTACGCGGGCGACCTGGTCTACACCGCGTTTTCGGGCAGCCACCAAGACGCGATCAAAAAAGGTCTGGAGGACCTGGAGAAAAGGTCGCAGGCGCAAGGCATCAGCGTCCGGGAGATCGATTGGCAGGCTCCCTATCTGCCGATCGATCCCTTCGATGTCGGCCGCACGTACGAGGCGGTCATCCGGGTGAACTCCCAGTCCGGCAAGGGCGGCGTCGCCTACATCATGAAGTCTGAGCACAATCTCGACCTGCCGAGGCGGCTGCAGATCGAGTTCTCGAAGGCGGTGCAGGCGCACACCGACGCCGGTGGCGGTGAGGTCAGCGCGAGTCGGCTTTGGGAGATCTTCCAGTTCGAGTACCTCGAGCCTGACACTCCGCTGCATTTGCTGAGCGTCGGGACGACCTCGTCAGAAACCAGCCAAACCTCCCTTACCGCGCAGGTCGTGGCCAACGGCTCAACCCAGTCGATCACTGGGGAAGGAAACGGTCCTGTTTCGGCGTTCGTGGACGCCATATCCACGCTCGGCCATCAGGTACGGGTGCTTGACTACGCCGAGCATGCGCTCTCCGCGGGTGGTGACGCGCTCGCGGCGGCCTACGTGGAATGCGAGGTCGGCGCGGGCGAGGACAGCGTAGTCGTGTGGGGAGTAGGGACGGACGCAAACATCGTCACTGCCTCGCTCAAGGCCGTCACCTCGGCCATCAACCGAGTGGGTTAGATCCCTTTCCGAAGCTGCTCGTGCATCACTTGCAGCTTTGGTTTCTCCTCACCCCTTCGCTGACGCCCCACCTTCTCCCTCGACGCCCCACCTATAGGTGGGGCGCGGACCGGGTAGGTGGGGCGTCAGCAAGCCACCTCCAGCCAGCGCCGAGTTGTCAGAACCTCAGCACCAAATATGGTGCTGAGGTTCTGACAACACGGGTTATCGGAAGCCGTTTGCCGCTGTCCGGGCCGGGGCAGCCGGGGCGTAGATCCAGGCCTGGAAGAAGAGTCCAAGATCAACTGTGGTGTACGACTGCGCTGCAGCCATCCAATCCTCGAGGGTGCGGCTCCCGGGATTTTGACTCCAGTCCCTGGCCAGCTTGAAGAACGCCTCGTCCCCCATCACATTGCGAAGTGCTTGGAGCGTCATGGAACCTCGCGCGTAGACCGCATCGAAGAGGTGCGCTCTACTGGGGTCGATCATGGTGATCTTCCAGAAATCATCGTTGTTGACAAGTCGCTCGTATGCGCCGTTCAAAGAATCGTTGGCCTTACGTCCGCCTCGCCGCTCTCTGGCTCCCCATTGGGCCCAGGATGCATACGCCTCGCTGATAAAGATGTCGTTCCACTGCCGCACGGTCACGTTGTCGCCGAACCACATGTGGGCTAGCTCATGATCGAGCAGACCTGGTTCGAATCCAGAGTTCAAGATCGACCTGGCGTCGTAGATCGGCCGGGTCTGGGTCTCCAGCCCACCGAACCACAGCCTGTGCACCGGAACGATGCCTCCGAGCTCGGTAAACGGGTAGGGGCCGAACATCGCCTCTAGCGTCCGGATCCGCTCCCCTGAGCTCACCAGCGCGGCGAACGCCTTCTTGCGGTCCTCTGGGGACAGCTGCGCGGATACCGCATAGACGTAAGGCAAGCCGTGGTCAATGCCCTGCTTGAGCTCGTACTGACCAATGGAGATGAAGTTCACGTAAGTTGCCATGGGCTGCCGGGCGATCCAATGCCAGGTGTTGAAGTCCTTTTCATTGCCGGCATCGGCAGACTCGAGCCGCCCAACGCTGATGGCCTCCATGCCGGCGGGCACCCGGATCGAGACGTCCATCAGCGCCGGATCCGACGGGTGATCGTTAGAGGGGTACCACCAGGCGGCGCTCTCCGGCTCACCGGCCGCGGTCCATTCGCCGTTGCTGGAAAACCACGGCTGCACGTCCCCCTGCCGAATGTCACCGGGCTTACCGGAGTAGCCGATCGCTACTTGAAACGAGCTGCCGGCCGGGATCGGCTCTGCTGGCTTCACATAGACGTCGGCGAAGCCTCTGGCGATGGATTCCGCGGGGACGCCGTTGACGGTGACTTTGTCGGTATGCAGGGCCAGGTCGAAGTAGAAGGAGTTGAGCTGCTGGGTAGCCCGTGCGCTGATCGTTGCCGTACCGCTGATCGCCTGGACCGACGGATCCCAGTTGATCATGATTTGATATTTGGCTACGTCGTAACCGCTGTTTCCGGCCTGTGGATAGTACGGATCGCCCAGGCCGGGTTCTCCGTCAGTCGCGTTGGGATTCGGTGGGGGCGGCGTGGTCACGCTGCTGGGACTCTGCCGCAGCCGCGCGATCGTCCATGCCACGCCAACCGGGATGGCCAGTGCCACAAGCAAGATCACCGGCATGATCGCGGCCAGCACGTATGCGGCCCGATGCGGTCGCTGCAGCGTGGCCGGCTGCTGCGCCGCCACGAACACCGGTGCCTCTGGCGGCGGCGGCCACCTGGGCTCAACGCTCGACATGCGCTATGGATCTCAGGTTGCGATCCAGGTGCCAGGCTACGAAGGCAGCCGTCATCCCGCTCGCCTCGCGTGCCTCACGATCGAGCACCTGGCGGGTATCACTCCAGCGGCCCTCGAGCAGCGCGCCGAGCAACGCCAGGGTTTCGGGAGCGGGCCGGGCAGCTCCGGATGGACGGCAGCGCTCGCAGACTGCGCCACCCAAGGCAGGAGAGAAAGCTCGGTGCGGCCCCGCTACCCCGCAGCGGGCGCAGTCGGAGAAGGAGGGCGCATAACCCGCGACCGCCAAGGCCCGCAGCAGGTATGAGTCCAAGATCAATGTCGGAGGGCGGTGTCCGTCGGAGGTGCCTAGGGTGAGCGCTCGCAACGCCGCCACCAGCAGTAGGTATTGCTGCAGAGCAGGCTCGGATTCCTCGACCACCAGGCGATCGGCCGTCTCGAGCATCACCTGGCCCGCCGTGTACGCGGGATAGTCATCGGACAGCGGGTCACCAAAGGCATCCAACGATTCGACTTGTGTGATCACGTCGAGGGTGTGCCCGACGGCGAGCTGCAAGTCGATGTGTGAGAACGGCTCGAGCCGAGCGCCGAACTTCGAGGTCGTGCGGCGTACCCCCTTCGCGACCCCGCGAATCTTGCCGCGGTGTCGGCTCAGCATGGTGATGATCCGATCGGCTTCACCGAGCTTGTGCGTGCGAAGAACCACTGCTTCGTCACGGTATGTCGGCACCTCGATATTGTCCCTGACATGGCCAAGCTTGCGAGGAGGGCACGACCGGCGCCGACCTCCCCGCGACCGCACGTAAGCGGAGCACGACCGCCGCAAATCCCTCGAAACCGGTTGCCGACCCATGTCGCGATCGTGATGGATGGCAATGGGCGCTGGGCGAAGGCGCGCAACCTGCCGCGTACGGAGGGCCACGCGCGCGGTGAGGCGTCGCTGTTCGACGTGATCGAGGGGGCCATCGAGGTCGGGGTGAAGTACCTCTCCGCGTACGCCTTTTCCACCGAGAACTGGAACCGAACGCCGGACGAGGTTCGCTGGCTCATGGGCTTCAACCGCGATGTGATCAGGCGGCGTCGGGACCAGCTGGATGCAATGGGAGTCCGAGTGCGGTGGGCCGGTCGATCGCCCCGGCTGTGGCGAAGCGTGATCACTGAGTTGCAGGACGCCGAGCGCCGCACTGTTGACAATGACGTGCTGACCCTGCAGTTCTGCGTCAACTACGGAGGCCGGGCCGAGATCGTGGACGCGACTCGGCGCATCGCACAGCTGGCGGCGGAAGGGCGGCTTGATCCGCGCAAGCTCACTGAGGAGCGGTTTCGGCACTTCCTCGACGAGCCCGAGATCCCAGACGTTGACCTTTTCGTCCGTTCGTCGGGGGAGCAGCGGACGTCGAATTTCCTGCTCTGGCAAAGCGCGTACGCGGAACTGGTGTTCCTCGATCGGCTGTGGCCCGATTTCGATCGGCGTGACCTGTGGCGCGCGATCGAGCTGTACGTCCAGCGCGACCGCCGCTATGGCGGAGCCGCACCCAATCTCCTGAGCGGCGATAGCCGCAATACCTGAGACGGTGTGCTTTGGGCTCTATCCGTTTGCCCTTGGGGGTCCTGCGTTCCCCATCTGAAGGCGGATAACGAGGGTGTTTGACGCCGAAACAAGGCCCGTTTGCCATCCTGGGATGGATAGCGTGTGACGGCGGATCCTCAGCAGGTGTTGCAGGTGCCGAAGATCTCGAGGTCGTGGCTGATCTCTCGGAAGCCGTGCTGTTCGGCAACAGTGTTGGCCCATCGCTCGACGGCAGGGCCAGAGACTTCAACCGTCCTGCCGCAGATGCGGCACACCAGGTGATGATGGTGGCCCGTCGAGCAACGGCGGTACGCCGTCTCACCCTCGTTGGTCCGGATGGCGTCGAGATCACCTGACTCGGCCATGAGTTGTAGCGTCCGATAGACCGTAGTCAGGCCGATGCGCTCGCCATGATGTCGCAGATCGTCATGAATCTGCTGGGCGGTCCGGAAGTCATGTCGGTCAGACAGAATTTCCTCGACGGCGGTCCGCTGCCGGGTCTTGCGTTGAGCCCCCGACGGCTTGGCCGTCGTGTCCTCGTTCATGCTCGGCCTGGTCGTCATCTCGATGCTCCTCGGCGGCTTCGGCCGGGCGGCTCAGTGCTCATCGTAGTGATCGGCATGGGCTGCATGCCGATGTCCCTCGTGGATGAAGTCGGTGTGGTCGCCGTGCTGCAGTGCTGGATGCCCGCATCCAGGGGCGTGGCGGTGAGGGTGACTCTCGGTGACCGTGTGTGGCGCCGGCAGCTCATCATCATCAACAGACTCCGGAAGTACGGCCGCGGTGCGTCGCCGTCGCAGCAGGTAGGACAGGGGCCAAC
>Ga0193738_1001024_pt1 | contig 11927 bp, 7 predicted proteins | sample L2a1metaG_FD_144927 | JGI IMG/M metagenome (GOLD analysis project Ga0193738, IMG submission 144927) | Soil microbial communities from a riparian zone of the East river system, Colorado, United States - L2a1 | ecosystem: Environmental > Terrestrial > Soil > Riparian zone | place: USA: East River...
GGGGACACCGCCGCTGCCACCGCCGTCGGTGTACGACGCGCTGATGACGCCGAAGACGTTACCGCCGTGCGAAACGTCGCCTTCGTCAGTCGGCAGGACCCCTGAGCAGCCGGTCGTCGTCGCCTCGGCGTGGCCGTGCGTGTCATGACCGAGGACGAACGTCACCTGGACGTCGGCGCAGTCGATCGCGCCGTCCTCGGGGTCGGTCACGATGACCGTGAAGGGGATGTTGTCGCCGAAGGCGAACGTCCCGCCTTCGACCGGCACCGTCAGTTCCACGATCGGGGCAGTGTTGCCGACCGTGATGGTCGTGTTCGCGGATCCGATCTTGCCGCTCGAGTCGATCACCGACAGCTTGGCCGTGAACTGACCCGTCGTCGTGTAGATGTGGGTCGGGTTCGGGTCGACCGAGTCGACCGTGCCGTTCCCGTCGAAGTCCCACTCGAACCGGATCGAGTCACCGGGGTCGGCGTCGTTCGAGCCGGCACTCGAGAAGGCGACGGTCAGCGGCGCCGGGCCGTTCGTCGGCGTTGCCGAGATCACGGCGACCGGGGCGCGGAGGCCCTTGACGTATTCCCAACGCATCATCCCGGCGTCGGGGTTGATCGCGAAGAACCCGTCGCCGTAGGTGAGCAGGTAGAACGTGCCGTCCGGCCCGAACTCCATGTCCATCGGGTTGTCGCATAGCCACGGGCGAGTCGGCGTTGCTGGCACCGGCCCGCACGGCAGGGTGTTGTTGATCTTGTGGATCTCGTTGTTCGAGTCCATGCGGACCTCACGAATGGTGTCCTGCGTGAACTCGCCTGCGATCCAGGCCCCGTCCCAGTAGGGCGGGAACTTCGTGGGATTCGGATTCGCCGGATCGTAGTCGTACGGCGCGGTGCCATGCGGCCCGACGCCGCCCGTGAAGAGCTCGGGGAAGAGCTGCGGGCACGCGCCGACCGGATTGGGTGGTGCGCCCGGCCCGTAGCTCGCGAAGCACTGCGTGCCCTGCGGTCCGTTCGGTGGGGCCTGGTTGTCACGATACGAATACCAGATCTCGGGATTCGTGATCGGTGGGCCGTACTCGAGGCCCGGATCGACCGTTGGACCGCCACTCGCGACCCAGCGCGAGGTGTTCTGCGGCCCGCGGGTCGGGTCATCGCAATCGTGCGTTTCGGGGGCCGCGGCGCTGGGCAACGGCGTCGAGGTGTTGAAGTCCCACTGGTAGTACGGCAGGTCGGTCTTGTAGCAGAGCGGCCAGCCGTAGTTGGCTGGCGCACGGACGATCTCGAACCGACCCGTGCCGGATGGCCCGCGGAACTGCTGCGGGACCTGCGAGTCGGGTGAGTAGTCGCTGACGTACGCCACGTCGTCCTTGTCGAGCGTGATGCGGAAGGGGTTGCGGAAGCCCATCGCGTAGATCTCGGACCGCGTGCGAGCGGTCCCTACCGGGTACAGGTTCCCTGCAGGGACCGCGTAGGCCCCACCGACGGCGTTCTCTTCGGCCGGGGTGATGTCGCCCGATTTGACCGTGATGCGCAGGACCTTGCCGCGCAGGTCGTTCGTGTTCTGCGCCGAGCGGCGGGCATCGACGTGGGGTGCGTTGAACAGGCCGCCGTCGGCCGGGATGTTGACGCCCTGGCCGTTGTTGATCGTCGCCATCGCCACTGTGAGCGTCGGCGAAGTTCCGGTGAGGCCTGAGGCGTCCCCCGTCATCAACGGGACGTTGAGCTCGGCGTTGTTGCCACGGAAGTTGACCGTGCGCGTCCCGGTCCCGGTGACCGCGACGTCGTCGATGTTGTCAAGCGCTTCGAGCGCCGCCTCGATCGCGAGGTTGTCGAGCGGGAACGGGATCGGCGCGGTCGTCTGGCCGTTGAAGGTGAGCGTGAACGTCCCGCCGGTTGCATTGGCGACGGCGACCGTCTGGCTCTCGTTCGTCAGCTGGCCGTTGAAGGGGCCGAAACCGCCGGAGTTGCCGCCGCCGGCCGGCGTGTCGTCGCCGGTGACCAGCCACAGGTTGTTGTGCGAGTCGAAGTCGATGTCGCCCGCGACGTGGCAGCACGCACCACGGTTGTTGGGGACGCGCAGGATCTGCTGCTCGCTGGCCAGGTCGAGGTGCGCCGGGTTGCCGCCGCTGGCCTCGACGAACTTGAAGCGCGAGAGCTGGAAGTAGCCGACATACGGATCCCAGGCGCTGAGCGCACCCGCGATGTTCGGCGCGTTCTGCTCGTTCTGCGGCGTGGCCGGGTCGTTGAGCGGCGTCGTCTGGGTCACGATCGAACCGTCCGCGAGGCGGACGTCCTCGACGGCCGGCGGCGAGTAGAACAGGTAGACCCACTTGTTCGTGTTGAAGTCGTTGTCCACCTCCGGCCCGTACATCCCGTCCTCGTTCGCGGTGTAGACCGGGATCTGGGCGACGAGGGTCGTGGCGTTCGTGGTTGGGTCGTGGAGCCGGACGCCGCCGCGTCGGTCGGTCTGGATCACGCGGCCGGTACCATCGGGCAGCACGTCGAAGCCGATCGGCTCGCTCAGGTTCGGGGGAGCGGCGACGAACGACTGCTGGTAGTTGGCACGAACCGTTGCACCACAGTCGCTGTAGACCGGGTCGGACTCACCGGCGGCCCACTGGATCGCGCCGAGGATCTCCTTGGCGAGGTTGGCGTCATTCCACGCAGCTGCAGACGCGCCGTGGTTCGTGAAGTACGAGCGGCCGCCCAGGTAGTCCTTGCACCACGTGACCGGGTGGTCGGCGCCCATCGTGCCGCCGGCGAGGGCGTTGATGGTCGGTCCGTCGCCGGTCCGGTTGAAGGGGGCGTCGCTGACGGTCGTCAGGATGTGGCTCACCCCACGCACGTTGGACGTCCAGTTGTAGTACGTGTCGTTGAGGTTCCAGTACTCGGGCAGGTTCTTGCTCGCGTCATGACCGCGATCGGCGACCTTGTTGGTCGCGGTCTGCGCTGCGAGCTTGCCGGCCGCTCGGGTGCCCAGGATGTCGGTCAGGAACTGCCACTCCGGTTCGGTCTCGACCGCCGTACCGACGCCGACGAACCCGCCGCCGGCGTGGAAGTACGCCTCAAAGGCCGCTTCCTGCGCGGCAGTGAGCGGGCTCCCGCTCGTGTCGAGGAAGACGACCGCGCGGAATCGGGCGAGATTCTCCGCCGAGAACGATGCGGGGTCACCGTTCGCCTGAACCCCGAAGCCGTTCGCTTTGCCGAGGTCTCGAATGGTCCTGACGACGTTCCCGGTAAAGGCTGGCGCGCCGTTGGTGAACACGAAGATCCGGTATTTCTCCGCGGGCGCCGCGGAGGCGATGGGGGGCGCCGCCAGCGAAGCAAGGAGGGCGACCAACCCCAAGAAGGTCATGGCCTTACGCAACGGATCCTGCCTCCAGTCGAAGGTTCATGCCAAATCGGACGGTCGCACGCGCCAGGCGGCGCGGGCTGACATCTGGTTACTGGGGCCGACGAAGAAGGCGCCCGGAGCCGTAATGGCCCCGGACGCCTTGCCGGTCGCGGGGTCGAGGTGGGCTACCCGCGAAGGGCGTTCATGTTCGCAGCGCTGATCTCCGAGAAGCGCAGCGACCGACCGGGATCGGCGCCCCCGCCCGGGGCGTTGTCCTGCTCGTAATTGGGGTTGTGGTAGCCCTTCGCGCCCTGCTCCTTGAAGAACGTCGCGAAATCGATGTCGCTCCGCGGATCACCGAACGGGATCATCGTGTAGCCGTCGCCGACGCCGGGTGCGGCGCCGGTTGAGTCGCCGTCCTTCGCGTGGTACAGGGGATACCGCTGCGTCTGCATGGCGACCGTGGCCAGTGGGTCGAAGATGTCCTCGACGCGGTTGCCCTCCCAGTCGTAGCGCCAGCGGTGCTGGTGCTGGGCGACGTGGGCCCAGTAGATGTCCATCTCGATGAGGCACAGATCGGGGTCCGTGACATCGAGGTAGTGCTGCATCAGGCGCTTTCCGGACTCGCCGCGGACCAGGACCGGGGTGATCGGGGCGCCGGTCAGCCGGTCCTCGTCCACCAACACCATCGGGCCGTCCTGGAGGAAGTTGTAGGCCGGCGAGTGGTTGTGCGGATAGAGGTGGATGCCCCACGCGGTGCTGAGGACGTTCAGAGCGTCCCACTTCTCGCCGGCGATGGTCCACGGCTCGATGTTGCGGTTGTTGGCGCTCGTCGGGTCATTCCCCGTGCCCATGAACGGCGTGCCGAGGATCGAGGCGAATTCGAGCTCGGTCTGGAACCGGTCGTAGTCGGCCGTTGACATGGCGCCGCCCGGACTGCTTGGTCCGGGCCACGTGTTCGGGATGAACCCGTGGTTGCCGATCGCCCCGAGCCCGTTGTCGTCGAGGAACCCGCGGAGCGTCGCCGCGTAGGCCAGGTATCCGGCCTTGTTCGTCGTCGGATTGGGCTGCGCGCCGCCCGGGTTCGCGGCATTCTGGCCGTAGCCGGCGAACTCGATCTGGGTGAAGCCGACCGCGGAAAGGTACTCGAACAGTTCCTTCCAGCCGCCCGGCAGGGGCACGAGCGGACCGAGATCGGTTGGATCCTCGGGGAAGTTGTCGCCGCCGAGGAAGCCCATCTGCGGCGATCCGGTCGAGATGGCCAGGCGGCCCGGGACGTCGCGTTGCGTGAACGTGATCGTGCCGACCTTGTCCTCCGGGATCAGCCGGCCCTTGCCCTTCCCCGCGGTCGGCGCGGCGAAGACGCCGGCGGGACCTATAGACGACATCGCGGCAACCGTGGCACCGGCCGCGCCGGCCTTGAGCAATTGACGCCGACTCAGCTTCGTCTCGAGCGCCATCGTGCCTCCTTCGACGGTCCGGATCAGGCCCACGACCTACCTGGCGCACTGCAAGCGTGCACGTTCCGGGGCTCACGACCCAGCCTCCTTCGGCAAGGATACTTACTCATGTCAAGCCCTAAAGTATTACAATCATGTGCATAAGGAGACCCATGTCACGCGAAACCCTGGATCGTGCCAGCACCTGACGCCACCTCTTTTGCGCTTGACAGGAGAAAGTAGGATGGGGTGCGCCGGAGCGATTGCGAGGGCTGCGACGCTCCCTGCGCGGCCCCGGACCCCCGCCGTCTGATAATGTCTAGACAGCTTTGCGCGCACGAGCTAGTGGGTGTGCTGGAGGCATGAGAGCCATCGCCGACATCAGTGCGGCCGTGATCGGGACGGGCTTCATCGGCACGGTCCACGTGGAGGCGCTGCGGCGCATCGGCGTCCAGGTTCGCGGGGTCCTCGGCAGCTCACCGGAGCGTGGCCAGGCACGGGCGGAGGCGCTCGGTGTCAAGCGCGCGTACGACTCCCTGGATGAGCTGTTGGCCGATACGACCGTCGACGTCGTGCACGTCACGTCTCCCAACGACCTCCACGTCACCCAGGCGCGCGACGCGCTCGCCGCCGGCAAGCACGTCGTCTGCGAGAAGCCGCTGGCGATGACGGCCGCCGAATCCGCCGAATTGGTCCGGTTGGCCGCGACCAGCGGACTCGTCAACGCGACGAACTTCAATATCCGCTATTACCCGCTCAACCAGCACGCCAGCGAGGTCATCGCGGGCGGCGGCTTGGGCGAGGTCCGCCTGGTGACCGGTCGCTACTTCCAGGACTGGCTGCTGTTGGACAGCGATTGGAACTGGCGGCTGCAGCCAGACCGCGGCGGCGCCCTCCGGGCGGTCGGGGACATCGGATCGCACTGGCTGGACCTGATGACATTCGTGACCGGCCAACACGTCAGCGAGGTGATGGCCGAGCTGTCGACGTTCATCGGCACGCGCCTCGAGCCGACGGGCCCGGTGGAGACGTTCGCCACCGCCAGCTCCGCCGATACGCGCGAGCGCGAGATCTCCACCGAGGACACTGCCTCGATCCTGCTTCGTTTCGACGGTGGGGCCCGCGGCGCGGTCAGCATCAGCCAGATCAGCCCCGGCCGAAAGAACTCGCTCGTCTACGAGATCGACGGCTCCGATGGCGCCTGGGCGTGGGACTCCGAGCAGCCGGACCAGGCATGGGCCGGGCACCGCGATCGACCCAACGAGATCCTCATCCGGAACCCTGCGCTGATGGGAGAGGCCGGCCAAGCCGCATCGGCCCTGCCGGCCGGCCACGTCGAAGGGTTCTTCGACACCTTCTGTGCCCATTTCCGGGCCGTCTACGCGGACGTGGTGGCGGGAGCGCCCTCCTCTCGCTCCTGCTATCCCACGTTCGCGGACGGCCACGACGAGATGCTTGTCGGGGATGCGATCGCCCGGAGTGCGCGCGAGGGCCGCTGGGTCGAGGTCGACCGTGGCGGCGTGGCCGTCGCCGTGGAGCCCGGCACGCCGGAGCGCGTCTGATGCGGCTCGGCCTGCTCACCGCTCCCTTTCCCGAGACGCCGCTCGCCGACGTCGTCGACTGGACGGCCGCCAACGGCTTCGAGAGCATCGAGATCGCCTGCTGGCCACGGTCCTCCGGGCCGACGCGGCGCTACGCCGGCACGTCCCACATCGACGTCGCCAACCTGTCCGCCTCGCAGGCGACCCAGCTCGTCGACGAGATCACGGGCAAGGGCCTCACGATCTCCGGCCTGGGCTACTACCCGAACCCGCTCCACCCGGACCCGGCCCACCGGGAGACGGTCATCGGCCATCTTCGCCACGTCATCACGGCCGCGGAGAAGATGGACGTCCCGTTCGTGAACACGTTCATGGGCGCCGACGCCGCCAGGACCCAGGACGACAACTGGGAGGAGGCGCTCGAGGTCTGGCCGGACATCGTGGCCTTCGCGAAGGACCACGGCCGCCAGATCACGATCGAGAACTGTCCGATGTTGTTCAGCTACGACGAGTGGCCGAGCGGGCACAACCTCGCGACGACGCCGCGCATCTGGCGCCGGATCCTGGAGGAATGGGGTGGCACGATCGGGCTCAACTTCGATCCGTCGCACCTGATCCTCCAGATGATCGACATCCCGCGGTTCATCCGCGAGTTCGGGCCGCACATCCTCCACGTCCAGGCCAAGGACCTGATGATCGACCGCGAAGGCCTCTACGAGCGTGGCATCTTCTCGCAGGGGATCGGCTGGCAGATCCCGCGCCTGCCCGGACTCGGCGACGTCGAGTGGGCTCCCCTGTTCGCCGCCCTGTGGCGCGCCGGCTACGACGGCGACGTGATCATCGAGCACGAGGACCGCGACTTCGAAAAGACCGACGACCTCATCAAACGCGGGTTCCTGCTCTCGCGCGACGTCCTGCGCCCGTACATCAAGTGAGTGACGTGCCGACCATCGACATCGACACCCTGACCGAGCGCGACATCGCGAAGGCGATCGACCACTCGTTGTTGCGGCCCGAGCTGGACGACGCGTTCGTCGCGGACGGGTGCCGGCTGGCGGCCGAGTACGACGTCGCTTCGGTGTGCGTGCGGCCGGCCGATGTGGAGCGAGCCAGGGCGATCCTCGAGGGGACGGACGTGGCGGTCGGGACGGTGGTCGGCTTCCCACACGGGAACCACCGGACCGAGACGAAGGTGTTCGAGGCGAAGCAGGCCCTCGCCGACGGCGCGACGGAGCTGGACATGGTCATCCAGATCGGGGCCCTCAAGTCGGGCCGCGATGCGGACGTCCAGGCCGACATCCGGGCCATCGTCGACGTCGCGCACGGGGGCGGCGCCATCGTCAAGGTCATCTTCGAGAATGCGTACCTGACCGATGACGAGAAGATCCGCGCGTGTCACCTGTCGGAGACCGCCGGCGCCGACTTCGTGAAGACCTCCACGGGCTTCGCCCCGGGCGGCGCCACCCATGACGACCTCCGGCTGATGCGCGCGAACACCTCGCCCACGATCGGGGTCAAGGCCGCCGGCGGGGTGCGAACCCTCGACGCCCTGCTCGAGGTCATGGCGCTCGGCACGACGCGCGTCGGGGCCACGGCCACGAAGGCCATCATCGACGACTTCAGGGCTCGCAAGGCGGGTCTCGCGCCGGTCAGCGCCGTGACCACCGCCGCCACCGACGGCGGCTACTGAACGTGGATCGAGCCGTGGCCCCCGCCAGCGCTCCCCCATTCCTGGCCGAGGCCATGGCGCTCCTCGACCGACTGGCATCGACCCAGGGGGAGGCCCTCGAAACGGCAAGCCAATGGTGCGCCGACGCGATCGCCGCCGATGGCCTCGTCCACCTGTTCGGGACGGGCCACTCGCGGATCCCGCTCGAGGAGATGTTCCCGCGCTACGGCTCCTACCCGGGGTTCAACCCGATCGCCGAGCTGTCCATGACGTTCCACACCCAGATTGTCGGCGCCAACGGCCAGCGCCAGGCGATGTTCATCGAGCGGACGCCCGGCCTTGCCGAGGTCATCCTCGAGAACTTCAGCTTCGGACCCAGTGACGTGATGATCGTCTTCTCGGCGTCGGGCACCTCGGCGGTGCCGGTCGAGATGGCGCGGGGCGCTCGCCGGCGCGGCCTGCGGGTCATCGCGGTGACCTCGGTCGACCAGTCGATGGCGTCGGAGCCCGACCCGCCGGTGGGCTCGCGCCTGCTCGACGAGGCGGACCTCGTCATCGACCTGTGTACCCCCCACGCCGACGCGCTCGTCACGATCGACGGGCTCGACACCCCGATCGGCCCCGGCTCGACGATCACGGCCGTCGCCATCGTGAATTCCATCAAGGTGCGTACCGCCGAGCTCCTCGTGGAGCGTGGCGCGATGCCACCGGTCATCACCCGCGCATCGGTCGTAGGCGCCGGGCGCTCGCGGTCATTGTTCGAACGAGCCTATGAAGAGCACGCACGGCGCATCGCACGTGCCATCATCCGCGCTACGGATGACGGCGACCGCGAGCCCGGCCAGGAGGTGAAGCCGAGCTGATGTGGATCATCTACCCCTTGGATGGGGGCGACGTCATCCGGCGGTGCAGCCACATGGTGCGCCGAAACGTGAGGAGGAGAACACATGATGGATAAGGGAACGACCCGGGCAAGATTGCTCGCGGTCCTCGCAGCGGCCGCGGTCTTCGCGGTCGCATGCACGCCGGGTGCGAGCACGGCTCCGAGCGCGGCAGCGCCGAGCGTTGCGGCACCGAGCGCGGAGGGTTCGCCGTCGGGTGAAGCCTCGCCGAGCGCGGCAACGGGCAGCTACAAGATCGGGTACTCCAACGGTGGCGGAGTCGGCAACGGCTTCCGCGAGGAGCAGGTCTGCACGGCGAAGGCCGAGGCCCTCTCGTCGGGCCAGGTCTCCGAGCTCATCACCATCCACCGCAACACCGATGCGGCGGGTCAGCTGCAGGACATCCGCGACCTCATCGCCGCGGACGTCGACGCGATCGTGTTCAACCCGAACGATCCCGAGGCTCTCAACCCGGCGCTCGCCGAGGCGCAGGCCGCGGGCATCAAGACCGTGTCGGTCGACGCGTTCGTGACCGATCCGGGAACCTACAACCTGTACAACAACCAGGAGCAGTACGCGTACCTCGGCGCGAAGTGGCTGTTCGAGCAGCTCGGCGGCCAGGGCAACGTCTGGTACACGCGCGGCATCGCCGGCAACCCGGCCGATACCGACCGCGACACCGGCTTCAAGAAAGCGCTGTCCGAGAACCCCGGCATCACGGTCGTCCCGAGTGCCGAGGGCGTCCACACCGATTGGGACCCGGCCAAGGCCACCCAGATCGCGAACGAGTTCGTGTCCAGCGGTGGGTACGACGGCGTTCAGGGCATCTGGACTTCGGGCATGGACTCCCAGGTCGTGGACGTCGTGAAGGCCGCCGCCAAGCCGTACGTGCCGATCGTCGGCGCGGATCTGGGCGCGTTCGTCGGCCAGCTCACGAACCCGACCGACTATGCGGGCCTCACGGGTGCCGCGGTCACCAACACCGCCGCCGTCGGCGGCGCTGGGATCGGCCTGGCCCTCAAGCTCCTCAACGGGGAGACACCCGAGACGGCTCCGGCGCCCGCCAGGGCGAACACGATCCTCCTGGATCCGATCGTCGCCGACAACGTCACCGACGAGGGCAAGGCCCTTCTCGAGTCGTGGAAGGTCGACGGGCTCGATCCGCTGTGGCCGCTCGGTCTCCAGATCGAGGGCTACACCACGTACACGCCAGAGCAGGCCGTTGCCTGCAAGGGCCCGGGCGAATAGCCTTCCCCCAGCCCTAAGCCACTACGTCGCGGGAGATGCCGGTTCGTCCGGCATCTCCCGTTACGAACAGAGGGAAACGGATGACCCTCGCGGCCACGGATCTCCTGCTCGAGGCAACCGGCATCAGGAAGGCGTATGGCGCCGTCCTCGCGCTGAAGTCCGCCTCGCTCGCTGTACGCCCGGGCGAAGTCCACGCACTGATGGGCGCCAATGGCGCCGGCAAGAGCACGCTCGTCAAGATCCTGACCGGGGCGGTAAGACCGGATGGCGGCACGATCTCGGTCCGCGGTCGAGAGCGGGACGCCCATTCACCCGCAGAGGCGCGCCGCGGCGGCATCGTCTCCGTCTACCAGGAACCCGCGTTGATCCCGGACCTCGACATCCGGTCGAACCTGCGCCTGACCGACACCCCGCTCGCTCCGTTCCGCCACTGGATGGCCGAGCTGGGCCTTCCGAACCTCGATCTGTCGAGCATGGCGCGGCGCGTGCCGCTGGCCTCGCTCCGGATCATCGACCTGGCGCGGGCGATGGCGATCGAGCCCGATGTCCTGATGCTCGATGAGATGACCGCAGCGCTGCCCGCGAACCTCACCGAGCGCGTCCTCGAGGTCATCGGCCGCCAGCGAGGCGGCGAGCGCTCGGTCATCTTCATCTCCCACCGGATGATCGAGATCGCCGCCGTGTGCGATCGGGCCACCGTGCTGCGCGAAGGCGAGACGGTCGGTGTCGTCGACGTCACCGAAGGCTCGGAGGAGCGCATCGTCGAACTCATGCTCGGCCACATCGCCGAGGACATGGCGGCCGTCGGCGAGCGCCCGCCCGCGCGGGCCAGGGCGGCCGGTGCGACACCGCGGATCTCCGCCCGGAACCTTGCGGCGCGGCACCGGCTGAACGACGTCTCCTTCGACCTGTATCCGGGCGAGGTACTCGGCGTGGTCGCGCTGGAGGGCCAGGGGCAGGACGAGTTGTTCGACATCCTGGCCGGGTCCGAGCGCCCGACGAACGGCGAGCTGCTCGTCGACGGTTCGCCGGTCTCCTTCCGCCATCCGGCCGACGCGATCCGGGCGGGGCTCGTCTACGTTCCGGCCGACCGGGCCGAGGCACTGCTGATGCAGCGCTCGGTGCGCGAGAACATCGCGCTGCCGTGGACGGCGCCGCTGCGTAGCTGGGGCCTCATCAAGACCGGCGCCGAGCGCACGAGAGTCGATGACGGCATCACCCGGCTTCAGATCGACACGCGCGCGCAGGGCGAAGTGCGCCGGCTGTCGGGCGGCAACCAGCAGAAGGTCACGATCGCCCGGTGGGTCGCGGGCGGGGTGCACGCGATGCTGTGCTTCGACCCGACCCGCGGCATCGACATCCGCACCAAACAGCAGATCTACGTGCTGCTCCGGGACCTCGCGGAGGCCGGCGCCGCGGTGCTCTTGTACACCTCCGAGCTCAAGGAGATCCAGCTCGCCTGCGACCGGACGATCGTCATCTTCGGTGGTCGCGTGGTCGCGGAGATCGCTGTCGCGGACGCCGACGAGCCGACGCTCCTGCGCGCCGCCTACAACCTGCGCTCGGACGCCCAGATGCCCGAGGAGATCGCGGCCGAGGTGGTCGCCGCCGAGGCCGGTGCGGCGACCGAATCCGTGTCGACCGACGCCGTCGCGAGCGAGGCAGGCGCGGCGACCGATGTCGAGCCTCCGCGACCTGGAGACGACCGATGAGCGCCGCGACCGCCAGCGTCGACGACCTCCGTCCCCGTCCCGCCGATGTGCTCGCGGGCTTCGCGCAGCGCAACGGCTGGGTGGTCGGCCTGGTCGGGTTCCTGGCACTGCTC
>Ga0193738_1001025_pt1 | contig 11908 bp, 12 predicted proteins | sample L2a1metaG_FD_144927 | JGI IMG/M metagenome (GOLD analysis project Ga0193738, IMG submission 144927) | Soil microbial communities from a riparian zone of the East river system, Colorado, United States - L2a1 | ecosystem: Environmental > Terrestrial > Soil > Riparian zone | place: USA: East River...
CGACGACAGCGGCGTCGGGCCAAGCGTCGAGGCCGACGGCGAGTCGCTGGACGTCACCCCGGCCGACGGCGACGTCGGCAGCTTCCTGGGTGAGCGCGACCGCTGGGTCGTCCGCCTGCCGACGGCGAACCGCCTCGACCTCAGTCTGACGGTCGATGCGGGCGAGGCCGTCGCCGACCTCCTCGACGCTCGGCTCGGGGTCGTCGAGGTGGACCTGAATGCTGGGACGGCCATCATCAACCTGCGGGACGTCACCGAGATCGCGGGGATCGATGTGGGGATCAACGCCGGCTCGCTGGGGATCTACCTGCCCGCGGTGTCGACGACCGGTTCCATCGAGGCCAACGCCGGCAGCGTCCGGCTGTGCGCTCCCGAGGGGGTGGCCCTCCGCCTGGACACGAGCGACAGCGCACTCTCGTCGCAGGACTTCGCGTCCGCCGGGCTCGTCGAGGTCGATGGTGCCTGGGAGACCCCTGGCTATGACACCGCTGTCACCCGGATCGAACTCGAGACCCAGGCAAACGCAGGCTCGTTCAGCCTGAACCCGCCGGCGGGCTGCTCGTGAGCGGACGCGGGCCGATCGCGGCCGGGATCGTGTTGATCGTCATCGGCGCGTTGTTCTTCGCTCGCGAGGCGATCCCGGGATTCGACTTCGGGCAGCTGTGGCCGATCGCGTCCGTGATCCTCGGCGTGTCCCTGCTGGTCCTGTCGATCCGTCCAGGACGCCCGAGCGCCTGAACCGGCCACGGCCGGCTCGGTAGGATGCGTCCATGGAGGGGTCCGAGCCGCAGCTGGCCACGCTGCTTGTCGCCGGGGTCATCGCCGGCCTGTGGTTGCTGGCCCGCGGGATGGGCGGCTACCGCACGGCGACTCGCATCGGCGACACCGGCACGTCGCGGATCGCGACGCTCGCCGCTGGCGAGGTCCGCGTGAGCGGCCGCATCGAGGCCGCCGAGGTGGTGCTCGTCTCGCCGCTCCAGAGCGTGCCGTGCGTCTACTACCACTCGACGATCGAGAGCGGCGATGACGACTTCGGTGGCGCCGACGACCTGTCCGAGGAGCGGGCGATCGGGTTCCGCGTCGTCGACGAAACGGGCGAGGTCCGGGTCTTCCCGCGCGGGGCCCGCTGGGACGCGCCCATCCGCTTCGACGACCGGACCGGGACGTTCGGTGAGCCGCCGGCCGGGCTGTCGATGCGAACGGGCGGCGCGATCGGTCCTGCGGAGCTCGACCGCGAGGCCGCCATCGCCGCGCTGCTGACCGTTCGACCGGCCGGGGACGATGGCGACGGTGACGATAATGGGTCGTCCAGCTTCGGCCACCCAGCCGCGTCCGGATCTCGTCGGAGGCGGTACCGCGAAGCTCGACTGGCGGCCGGCGACACGGTGACCATCCTCGGCCGCGCGTTCCCGTTCTCCGACTTGGCCGATCCGACCGAAGCCGACGAGTCGATCGGGTCCGGCGTCGCGCTCGACGACCCGGAGGTCGCCAGCGACATCGCCGAGGCTCGTGCGGCCGGACTGCTCGCCGACGATCCGGAGGAGGCGTGGGGCAACGCCGCGATCCCCGGGTTCGGGATCGGGCGACCGGTCCGCCCGCCGGAGCTCGACCCGGACGCCGATGTGCTCCCCCTCGGGACCGCCGAGGAGGCCGCCCGAGTCGAGCGCCGATTCACGATCGCACCGGAAACGCTGGTGCTCGCGAGTGCCCCGGACGTGCCGCTGCTCATCGCCCATGGCGTGCCCGGCGTCGCCGCCGTCCGCCACCAGGCCACCTTCGTCGTCGGGTTGCTTGGTGCGGTGCTGGCGATCGGCTCGGCGATGGGGCTGGCGCTCCTGGTCAACGGCGGGATCGGGTCGTGACGCCCGCGACGCTCGCCGCGTTGTTTGCGGTGAGCCTGGTCGTCGTCATCGTCGGTTTCATCGTGGTAGCAAGCTACAACGCTGTCATGTCACTACGGCAGCGCATCGACAAGGCCTGGTCGAACATCGACGTCGCGCTCAAGCAGCGGCACGACCAGCTGCCCGCACTCGTCGCGGCCGTTCGCGGAGCGATGGCCTTCGAACAGGGGGTCCTGACCGAGGTGACTCGCGCTCGAGCCGCCTACTCGCCCACCGAGCCGATCCCCGAGCAGGCTGCCCACTCCGACGTGACGTCGGCGGCGGTCCGCTCCCTGTTCGCGGTCGTCGAGGCCTACCCGGCGCTGAAGTCGCAGGAGAACGTCCTCGACCTGCAGGACGAGATCGAGCGGCTCGAGTCGATGATCGCCGACCGGCGGGAGCTCTACAACGACCAGGTCTACCGCTACAACACCAGGATCTCGACCGTTCCGACATTGCCGCTCGCCTGGGTCTTCGGCTGGGCTCCGCGCGAGTTCTTCGCCGCCACCCCGGAGGAGACCGATCGCCCTGAGGCGACCCTTTGAGCGTCACCGAGCTCGAGCGCCAGATCTGGCTCGTCCGCCACGGCGAGACCGAGTGGGCCAGGTCCGGGCGCCACACGGGCCGGAGCGACATCCCGCTGACCGACCGTGGCCGACAGCAGGCCGAGGCCCTCGCGCGGCGCCTCCGAGGCCGCCCCTTCGCGCTCGTGCTGACCAGCCCGCGTTCGCGGGCCGCGGAGACAGCCCGGCTGGCCGGCTTCCCGGACGCCGTCGTCGAGCCTGACCTGCATGAGTGGGACTACGGCGAGTTCGAGGGTCGAACGACGGCCGACATCCGCACGGAGATCCCTGATTGGAGCATCTGGACCGGACCCTGGCGCAAGGGCGAGACCGTCGAGCAGGTCGGCGTGCGCGCCGACCGCATCATCGAGCGCTGCCTGGACCGTGTCATCTACGGCGACGTCCTGCTGTTCGCCCACGGGCATCTTCTCAGGGTGTTGGCCGCGCGTTGGCTCGAGCTGCCACCGGAGACCGGCCAGCGGTTCGCGCTGGGCACGGCCACGATCGGGGTCCTCGGCTGGGACCGCGGGACCCGCCTCATCGAGACCTGGAACGAGTCCTGCCACCTCTCCGCGTGGGTTCCAGAGGTTTAGGATGAGTGGACGCGCTCGAGTCATCCGATGCGCACGGCCGGTATCAAGGTCTGGCTCCAGGTCGAGCCCGCCAAGTGTGATGTGCCGATGCTCATCGACCTCATGTACCTCCAGTACGGCCACCACCCGAGCGTCATCGGCTTCGGTGTCGATGTCGAATGGTTCCGCAAGGACCTCGTTCGCTTCGGCAAGCCGGTCACGGACGCCGAGGCGCAGGCGTGGGTCGCCCAGACCCGGAGCTACCACGCCGAGGACCTGGTCCTCGTGAAGCACTGGCTGCCCGAGAAGATGCCGCCGAGCTATCGTGATGGACTCGTGTTCGTCGATGACAGCCAGGGGCTCGGTTCGCTCAGCGCCATGGTCAACGAGTTCAGCGTCTGGGGCCAGACGTTTGCACCCTCGCCCGTCGGCTTCCAGTACGGCTATGCGTCCGACAAGAGCTGGTGGGGCACCATGGCCGATCCGCCGCGCGACATCGGAAACGCCCTGATTTCGGCGATCCCCAACACGCGCGACCTCGTCTGGGTGGACTTCACGGCCTACGACATCTGGCCGCCGGAGTGACGAACCGCAGGCAAGTGGCGGGAGGGGACCACGGCGGCGCGCAGACCCGGCCGCGATGGGGGAACTTCCCGTGGGAGTGGCTCCGGCGGGCCGGAGCCGGCCGTGTACTGAATCGCCTCGGCACTGCCGAGAGCGAGATCGCGCTCCCCCATCCCGGTCGCTCTTGCGAGTGGCTAAGGGCCGCGCTCCTCGAATGCGCTCGCTGTCACCAAGTCGTGGAGCGAACATCGCCGATTCAGCGCCATTGCCCGGAATGCCGCCGGGCGATAAAGGGTGTGCGAAGCCGCGAGGCGGTGAGACGATCTCGAGCCGCGCGGTGAGAACCCGATCATGTTGCTCGAGGGAGCCGGTCAGCACTCGAAGACCGACCAGCACAGGTCGTTCCGCAGCCGCTGATCGTCGAGGACGAGTTTGCGGATCTCCGAATGGAGTCGATCGCGTTGCCACGAGCACTCGAGGCGACCGGCTTCTGCCTGCCCCGCCGCTGCGCGCACGGCTCGGATTGCATATGCCGCGGCACCGAGTTCGTGGGCCGCGACATGGGGGGCCGCCGCGGCCTGTCCAGCGGCATGGGCGGCCTCCCTGGCCGCCCCGGTCACCTCCCTTGCCGCGGCGTTCGCCGCGAAGGCGGCCGTGCGGCTGTCGCTCATCCTGACCACACCGCGCGTCCACGCGCGCCCAAACTCGATCGCGCGCCGGGGCCGATCGTCGTCGGGGCGCGCCTGCTTCGCCGTCGCCATGGGCGTCATGATCTTGGCCCTAGGCCCTACCCTGAACGACGTGGGTCCGACGGCGCCCGTTGACCCCGACTGGCACGAGCGCCGAGGCTAGGCACTCAGGGGAACGGAAAGGCCGGACACTGCGGCTGCCCTGGCGGCAGGAGCCGCCAACGCAGTGTCCGGCACAGAGGTAGCCTTGACCTGACGAATGCCCGGCAAGGGCGGTCGCGGGCTCAGCTAGGAGGTCCCAGAGTGCAGGTCGTCGCGATCCACCTCGGCGCTGACCACGGCGGCCCGGTCGAGCCGGTGGCGTCGGTTCGGGCACGCGCCGGCATGGGCCTCGAGGGCGACCGCCACTTCCACGCCCAGGGCGGCGCCGATCCTGGCGAGGCCCTCACGCTGGTCGAGGAGGAGGTCGTCGACGAGGTCGGCCTGCCGCCGGGGGCCACCCGCCGGCAGGTGACCGTGCGCGGGGTGCGGCTCAACGAGCTGATCGGCCGGCGCTTCCGCGTCGGCGAGGTCGAGTGTTACGGGGTCGAAATCTGCGAGCCCTGTCTATCCCTCGAGCAGCGCACCCGCCCGGGGATCATCCGGGACCTCGTGCACCGCGGCGGCATCAACGCCGACGTCCTCACCGATGGGATGATCTCCGTCGGCGACGAGGTCACCGCCATCTGATCATCGGCCGTCGAAGCGGAAGCGAGTCGGGTCGCGGGTGATGTCCGTCCAGGCGATGAACTTACGCAGGCCGATGGCGGCCGACGAGGCCGTTAACCGGTCGGATTCCGTATACGAGTGGCTCCGGCGGTAGGACTCGAACCTACGACCAAGCGGTTAACAGCCGCCCGCTCTACCACTGAGCTACGCCGGAACGCTTTCGCGGGCCTCGCACCCGCCAGACCGCGTCGCGCGCGGCCGGTCGGAAGGATACCTCAGGGCAGGATCGCCAGCAGGCAGATCATGAAGGCGCCGGTCAGGGTGGTCAGGAGGTAGAGGGTCGCCCACGGACGCCACGTATCGCGCCGAACGACCGACGACGCTGCGCCACCGAGCGACGGGCGCACCGCCTGGAGAGGCCGCGACCAGGCGGGATCTGCCCGCATGTACCGCTCCCGCGCCTCGGCGAGGGCGACCGTGACCTGGGCGGCGTTGCGGTAGTGGGCGTCCAGCGGCAGCTCGGCGATCGCCGCACGGAACTCCTCGATCCGCGGGTCGCCGTCGGTGAGCCAGCCGATGTACTGGGCGAGGGATGCTCCCTCGAACGCGACGTCCGCTCCCGTCACGTCCAGGCCGCCGAGCTCGGCGCGCGCCTCGTCCAGCCGTCCGACGAACGCCAGGAATTCGATGCGCCCGACCTGCATCGGCGGGGTCGGCGGAGTCTCGGCCAGCCAGCGCTCGATATCCGGCCGCTTGACCGGGACCTGACCGCCGGTCCGGGCCGTGAAACGGTCCATCTCCGAGCGACCCAGCCACGAGAACGCCTCGTAGGCTCGCAACAACCCCGTCGGGATGAGCAGGCGAGCGACGGCGAGACCAACGACCGTCCCGACGACGGCGCCGATCGGCGGGGCGAGCAGAAACGGCAGCCGGGACAGGAGCGCGAGCGAGACGAACAAAGCGACGACGACCGCGACCGTCCCTCCGACGAGCGAGGCACGGTCCAGTACCCGCCCGAAGCCACGCAGCATGGTGGTCGAGCGCTCCGGAAAGTCCTTCGCAAGCTGGCCGGTCATGGCGATTGGCGGCTCAGGGGATCTCGATCGGGCTGTCCGGGCGGTTGCCCCACTCCTCCCACGAGCCGGCGTAACTGCGGACGCCGTCGAACCCGCCGAGCTCATGAAGGACGAACCACGCGAGCGCGGCACGCACCCCGCCCTGGCAATACGTGGCCCGAACCTCGGCCGGGTCCACGCCGCTCGAACGGATGATCGAGAGCATCTCCTCCAGCGGGCGGAACATCCCCTCGTCGGTCAGCAGGTCCGAGAAGAGGCGGTTGCGGGCGCCCGGGATGTGGCCACCGCGCTTCGCCCGGAGATCGGTGCCCACCCACTCCCCCGCTGTTCGGACGTCGAGGATCCTCGTGGGTGCGTCCGGGCCAGCGCTCGACTCCCGGCTCCACGCCAGGACCTCGTCGTACGTCGCGACGATCGAGTCGTCGCGCTTGCCGAGGGTGGCCGGTTTACGCCGGCCATCGCCATGGCCCGCATCGGGGATGTCGGTCGTCGTCGCGAGGCCGGCCCGCCGCCACGCTTCGATCCCGCCGTCAAGGATGTGCAGACGCGTCTTCGGGTATCGATAGAGGCGCAACAGCCAATAGGCCCGGATGGCTTGTCGATTGAGGCCGATGTCGTCGTAGAAGACGATCCGGTCGCCGTTGCCGACCCTCCATCGGCGCAGGACGGCCGCGGTCTGCTCGGCGGTCGGGATCAGCCATTCGCGCTCGGCATCGCCGGTCTCGGGCGCGGTGCCCCGCAGGGCCACCTCTCGATGAAGATCGCTATAGATGGCGCCCGGGATGTGTCGCTTGTTGTAGACGCGCCGGTTCGGCGAGACGTGGACCAGGCGCAGGTCGGCGTCGTCGAGATGGTCCGCGAGCCAGTCGGTGCCGATCAGCCGACCGGGATCTCGAGTGGAACGGGTGGCCGGGCTCACGGCGCGGATGCTAGCAGCCGGCTCGCGCGGCGGGTACGCTCCGGTCGATGACCCAGCGCTGGCGGACCCTCGTGCTGCTCTACCCGGTGCTGGACGCTCGGTACGGTTCCGGGCTGCAACGGAGCCGAGTCCAGCGGGTCATGACCCGCGAGGAACGGGGGGTCGTCATGGATGTCGTGGAGCGCCTGCCGGCAACCGTCGAGACGTGGAGCGACGGCCTGGCGTCGCTCGAACCGCTGGATGTGGTCGAGGTCCGCCGCTCGATCCGCTCATTGTCGTCGAGCGGCGGCGGGCGCTGGTGGGTCGGGCCGCGCGAGGTCCGGCCCGAGCTCGAAGCGATCGCCGAGACGGGCGCGACCTACGACTCCGTCTACGCGCTGTGGCCCTGCGATCCCGCCGTCCCGCAGTGCGGCTGGGGCTGCAGCCTGGGGCCGTCGGAGGCGACCTTCTACGCCGGCTACTCCTCGATCTCCACGGATCACTGGCGGACGCTGCTCACGGACCCGGATCCCGAGCAGGGCTACGTCCACGAGTGGCTCCACCAGGTCGAGGCGGTCTACCGCACGCTCGGGGTCGGGGAGGCGGAGCTGCCGCCGCTACACGATGCCGGCGACTTCACGTCGTCGCGGCCCCTCGATGAGGCGCCATTCGGGCGCACCTTCGCCGAGTACCACGATGGCGGCGCCCGAACTTGGGCACCCTGGTACCGGGACTGGATGACCGGTCGCCTTGCGCCCGCCGGCACGGGCGGACCCGACGGTGCCCGCGTGCTGCAGCTGGCCGATGCCCCCATCGGCCTCACACCGGACCGCTGGGACCTGCGAACCCGGGCCCGCAGGTCCGCCGCCGCGGACTAGGCGATCGACCGGATCTTGGTCCGGCGCCTCGGTCCAGCGCGCCCCGAACATGTGCCCGAAGTTCGCCACGAAGTTCTCGTAGAACCCAATGAGGGGCATGAAGCCGACGACCCGCAGCGACCCGTCGGGGTTGCATTCGGTCAGGCGCTTGGCGTGTCGGTCAGCTGGTCCCAGTGTCTAGTGCCGATGGATCACTCGAGGTAATCCTTGAGCTTGCGGCTCCGGGACGGATGACGCAGCTTGCGCAGCGCCTTCGCCTCGATCTGGCGGATCCGCTCGCGGGTGACGTTGAACTCCTTGCCGACCTCCTCGAGGGTCCGGGCACGCCCGTCCTCGAGGCCGAATCGGAGCTGGAGCACACGCCGTTCGCGGCCGGTCAGCGAGTCCAGGACGGCCTCGACCTGCTCCTTGAGCAGCTGGTGCGAGGCGGCCTCGGCCGGGGCCAGGGCCCCGCGGTCCTCGATGAAGTCACCAAGGTGGGAGTCTTCCTCCTCACCGATCGGGGTCTCCAGCGACACCGGCTCCTGCGAGACTTTGATGATCTCGCGGACCTTCTCCGGCGTGACCTGGACCTCCTGGCCCTTCGACATCGCCTCGGCGATCTCCTCGACCGTCGGCTCGCGACCGAGCTCTTGCAGGAGCCCGCGCGAGACCCGGATGAGCCGGTTGATCGTCTCGACCATGTGGACCGGGATGCGGATCGTGCGCGCCTGGTCGGCGATGGCGCGAGTGATGGCCTGGCGGATCCACCACGTGGCGTACGTGGAGAACTTGAAGCCCTTCTCGTAGTCGAACTTCTCGACCGCCCGGATGAGCCCGATGTTCCCTTCCTGGATGAGGTCCAGGAACGACATACCGCGACCGATGTACTTCTTGGCGATCGACACGACCAGCCGCAGGTTGGCCGACGTCAGCTGCTCGCGCGCATCGCGCCCGATGCCGACGATCACGCCCTTGCGGTCGCGCAACTTCGTGTTGGCCGGGACTTCCGGGTCGTAGCCCATCTTCTTGAGCAGCTCGGCCTCGTTGCCGGCCAGGATGTAGCGCTCGAGCGCCGGAAACGCGACGCCGTCACGCGTCCAGTCCCAGATCGCGCGCAGGCCGACGTTATCGCGCGAGTCGAGATCGCCGTTGTGGACGGCCATGAACGCCCAGTCGAGCAGCGTGATGAACGCGTCCGCGGAGGGCCGGTCGTTGTACGCATGGACGAGCTTCTTGGCCTCGCGGAGCAGGTCCTTGGTGCCATCGGACTGGGCGTCGCGACCGGCCTTGATGAGGTGGAAGTCGGGTGACGGCGTCAGCAGGTCGCGCGCGGCCTTGGCCGAGATCCCGGCTCGCACGAACGCGTGCGCCTCGTCGCCGAACGGCAATCGATGCTGCGGCTTCTGGGTCCGGGTCTTGCGCTCGGTGTCGTGGAGCGTCCACTCGTGGAGGGACACCAGGCCCTTCCACGGCTCGTCGACGAGCTGCTCGCCGAGCTCGATGGCCTTGGCCAGGACGACCTCTTCCTCGGCGGTCAGCAGGGCGACCTTGCCGATCTCCTTGAGATACATCCGGACCGGGTCATCGATGCCGATCATGTCGGCGCTGATGGCCTCGAGGTCCTCGGCGGTCGGCTCCTCGACCTCCTTGGGATCGAGCTTGGTCGGTCCCTCAGTGGGGAGCTTGGCGGTCGAGTCGATGGAGCCGTCGTCGGCGATGACTTCGACGTTCACCTCGGCATCGGGACCCGAGGCGGCCGCCTCCGGTCCGAGCTCGAGATCGTCGTCGTCGTCGTCATCGTCGTCGGTGGCGACGGCCGTGGCGCCACGAGCGGGGCGCAGGCCGGCGAGCTTGGCCTCCTCGAGATCGGCCTTCGCGCGGCGCGGCCGCGAGAGCACGGCCTCTACGAGTTGCTTGTCGAGCGGATCGGCGGGCATGGATTCCTCCTTGGGAACGGGTTCAGGCGCGCACGGCCACAGTCGGCCGGGCGAGCAATCTGGTGTCTTCGCGGCGGCGGTCGATGGACCGCCGGGTTTCATTGACGAGTCGGATCTCGTGTTGTAGTCGTTCGATGGCTTCGGTATCGCCGGCGCGCTCCGCCTCGGCGAAGGCGGCTTCCAGGAAGTCGCTCCGCTCGCGAAGCTGTCCGAGCTCCATGTCGAGCAGCAGGCGACCCACCTCACGGGCCTCGGGCAGCGGCTTCTGGACGGCCATCACGGCCTGGGCCAGTGAGCGAACCTCGTCGTCGGCGATGCCGTTCACGAAGGCCGCCAGATCGAACGGGGGGTGCACGCCGTGGTCGTCGGCGGCGCGCGCCAGGACGATCGCGCGATACAGCTCGCGTGCGAGCGTACTTGGCAGCCGGTCGGGCCCAAGCTCGTTGGCGACGCGCAGCTGCTGCTCCGGAACGAGCAGGAGGAGCCGCAGCAGCTCCGCCTCGACCGGGGTGACGGCACGCAGGATGTCGCCGACGGGCAGGGCATCGGGTGAGGCCAGGACGGCGTCCGCCGTGATGCGGGTCGCCGCTTCGCCGCCGCGTCGGCCGTGGGATGCCGCGCTGCCCGCAGAGGCGGCGATCCGCCGGTCCAGCACCTGGCGAAGGACCCGCTCCTCCACGCCCGACTCGTGGCGGACCTGCTGGAGCGCCTCGTCGCGACGGAGTGGGTCGGCGATGTCCCGGATAGCCGGCATCACGGCATCGATGAAACCGATGCGCCCGGTCGAGGTCTTGAGATCGAAGCGCCCGGCGTGGTGACCGATGAGGTACTCCACCAACGGCTTGGCCTTCGCGACGCCCTGTTCCCAGGTCGCCGGGTCGTCGCGGACGACCTCGTCGGGATCCTTTCCGGCGGGCAGGCGCACCACGCGGACGTCCTCGAGCTTGACGCCCGAGTCATCGCCCTGGAGCTGGCCGATGAGCCCGGCCAGCGCGGTCACGCCGAGCGTCCCGGCCTTCTCGCCGGCGGCATCCACGTCGTAGGCGAGCGCGATCCGATTCGCATACCGGGTCAGCAGCCCGATCTGGTTCGGGGTGAGCGCTGTGCCGAGGCTCGCCACGACATTCTCGAAGCCGGCCTGGTGGGCCATCAGGGCGTCGGTATAGCCCTCGACGATCACGGCCTGTCCCGTCTTTCGGATGGGGCCCTTCGCCTTGTCGATGAGGTAGAGCGTTCGGCTCTTGTCGAACAAGGGCGTCGCCGGGGAGTTGAGGTACTTGGGCCCCTCTCCTTCCAGCAGCCGGCCACCGAGCCCGACGGCATGGCCGTTCGTGTCGCGGATGGGGAACAGGACGCGGGCACGGAACTTGTCGATGACCCCGTGACCGCGCTGACTCGGACTGGCGAGGCCGACCTCGACGAGCTCCTCGGGACGGATGTCCCGCTTGGACTGGAGTTGGCGGGCCATCAGGTCCCAGCCGACGGGGGCCCAGCCGAGCTGGTGCGTCTCGATCGTTGCGTCCGTGAAGCCGCGGCCCCTGAGGTAGGCCAGGGCCGTCTCACCGGCCTTGGAGCCGGTCAAGACCGCGTGGTAAAAGGCCACGCCGGTCTCGAGGACCTGGCGCAGCCGGGCGCGCCGAGCGTCCTCGCGCTTCGTCCGCTCGTCGATCTCGACGCCGGCGCGTGCGGCCAGCGTGCGGAGAGCCTCCGGGAAGGTCGAGCCGTCCCGTTGCATGACGAAGCTGAAGATGTCGCCGCCCAGCCCGCAGCCGAAGCAATGCCACGACTCGCGCACCGGGGTGACGACGAACGACGGCGTCTTCTCGCCGTGGAAGGGGCAGAGCCCCTTGTACGTCGTGCCGGCCTTCTTCAGCGTGACCGCTTCGCCGACGACATCGACGACCGACAGCTTGCTCTTGACCTCGGCAGTGACGCCGACCGACAAATCCACTCCTTCTTGGCGTCGATGACCGGCCGACACCGTTCGATCCCGTGCCGGGCCTCCCGCAAGGTCCCGAACACACCTGTGGGCCTGTCAAGACTTGACAAGCCCGGTAGACCAAGATTGTGCCTCGCCAGCGGCGATTTGTCAAGGGTTCTGTCAATACCCAGGGGGTGTATCCGCGACGTCGATCGACAGGCATTGCCGGAGACCGCGACG
>Ga0193738_1001026_pt1 | contig 11906 bp, 11 predicted proteins | sample L2a1metaG_FD_144927 | JGI IMG/M metagenome (GOLD analysis project Ga0193738, IMG submission 144927) | Soil microbial communities from a riparian zone of the East river system, Colorado, United States - L2a1 | ecosystem: Environmental > Terrestrial > Soil > Riparian zone | place: USA: East River...
GACCCGGCCGACCCGGCCCGCGAGGACCGCCTCCGAGGGGCACGTACACTGGGCAGCCGACCCCTCGCGCGGCGGCATCCCGCTGAACTCCCCCAGGGCCGGAAGGCAGCAAGGGCAGGTGGGCTCTACCGGGTGCGCGGGGGGTCCTCTCCGTCGGAGCACGGGTCAGACCGTGAGGCTAGGGTTCCTGGGGTGTCCTCGCTCGCGCTCTACCGCACCTACCGACCCGGCCGCTTCGCCGACCTGGTGGGGCAGGACCACGTCACGGGCCCGCTGACCCGGGCTCTCACCAACGACCGCGTCCACCACGCGTACCTGTTCTCCGGCCCGAGAGGCTGCGGCAAGACCTCCAGCGCGCGCATCCTCGCCCGCTCGCTCAACTGTGAGAACGGCCCGACGGCCGAGCCGTGTGGCACCTGTCGGTCCTGCGTCGAGCTTGCGCCCAACGGGCCGGGCAGCATTGACGTCCTCGAGCTCGACGCCGCCACGCACGGCCAGATCGACGACGCCCGCGATCTCCGCGAGAAGGCGCACTTCACACCCATCGCCTCACGCTTCAAGATCTACATCATCGACGAGGCGCACCAGCTCGGGCCGGGCGCGGCCAACGCCTTTCTCAAGCTCATCGAGGAACCACCGCCGCACCTGAAGCTGGTCTTCGCCACGACGGCTCCGGACAAGATCCTCGCCACCATCCGATCGCGTACGCACCACTATCCGTTCCGGCTGATCCCGGCGCGCGTCCTCCAGCAGAACCTGGCCGACATCTGCGAGAAGGAAGGCGTGTCGATCGAACCGGCGGCCCTGGCCCTGGTCGCCCGCGCCGGAGCCGGCTCGGCCCGCGACGCACAGTCGGTGCTCGGCCAGCTCATCGCCGGCTCCAGCGACGACGGGGTCACCTACGATCTCGCGATCGCCCTGCTCGGGTTCACCGACGCTGCACTGCTCGATGAGGTCGTCGACGCGATCGCCGCGGGCGACGGTGCCGGTGTCTTCGCCGCCCTCGACCGGGTCATGGACTCCGGGCACGATCCGCGGCGGTTCCTCACCGACCTGCTCGAGCGTTTCCGCGACCTCGTCGTCGTGCGGGCGGTGCCCGATGCCGCGTCGAGCGGCCTGATCGAGGCCCCCGACGACGAAGCCGCCCGGATGGTCACGCAGGCCAGCCGGTTCGGGCCGGCCGACCTGGTCCGTCTGGCCGACGTGGTCGACGAGGGCATCACCGCCATGAAGGGTGCCACCCCGACCCGACTGCAGCTCGAGCTCGTGTGCGCACGGCTGCTGCTCCCCGGTGCCGACGACTCCGCGGCCGGCGTCCGCGCTCGGCTCGACCGCCTCGAGCGGCGGCTCGGCCTGGAGGCGGCCGTTCCGGCCGGGCCACCCGCCGGTGAGCCCACCTCGGCGACTGCTCCGCCGCGGCCGACGGGCGCCGTGCCGCCCTCCACTGGCCCGCAGACCGCGCGCGATATCCCTCCCCCTGCGACGCCGATGCCAACCGAGCAGAAGACCGAGCAGAAGACCGAGCCGACGGCCGGGCCGACGCGGACGTCGACGTCGTCGACGACGTCGGACCCGACCACCGATGCACCTGCGCCGCAGGCCGCAGCTCCGAGCGCACCCCGGGCCGCAGGGCCGGCACCGACCGAGACGCCGCCGGGTGTCCCCGGAGCCGCGGACGTCCGCCGCCTCTGGCCCGAGGTGCTCGTCCGCCTCCGCGAGATCAAGCGCACCCCGTGGAGCCTGATCTCGCAGGAGTCCGCGGTCGTCGATGTCGCGGACGGGGTGCTGACGCTGGCGTTCCGACAGCCCTCGCTGCGCGACACGTTCGCGCGCCGAGACGATTTCCAGGACAACCTCCGCCAGGCGATCACCGACGTCCTCGGTGTCGACCTGAGGGTCGACGCGATCGTCGATCCGTCGGCTGATCCCGCTGCGGCGGCGACGCGCGGCGAGTCCGCCCGACCCGCGGCTGCGCCACCGGTGCCCGATGCGGGCACGGGCGCTCCCGCGAGGGCAACACGCGGCGCGCCGCGGCCTCCGGCGGCTCGTACGACGGGCCGGGCCGACGATCGCGAGAACGGCCCCACCCCCGCGCCAAGAGAGTCCAGCCCCGACGACGACGTCCACCCCGACGACCCTGACCACGCCGACTCCGGCCTGTCGGAGCGCCAGCTCCTCGAACGCACCCTCGGGGCTCGCGTCATCGAGGAGATCGAGCAGAGCTGACCCGACTGGCGTCGCGGGCCATGGCTTGCACCGCGTTAGGCTCGGACCAGAGGTGTGCCCGTCCCCATGGAGGCTTCGAGTGTTCCCGCCCGGTCCCGAAGGCTTCGACGTCCAGCAGCTGCTCCAGCAAGCCCAGCGGATGCAGGAGCAGTTGCTGTCGGCACAGCAGAGCCTCGCCGAGACCGAGATCACCGGAACGGCAGGCGGCGGGCTCGTCACGGCCACCGTCACAGGCGCGGGTGAGCTCGTGTCGCTCGACATCGCACCGTCGGTCGTCGACCCCACCGACGTCGAGACCCTCTGCGACCTCGTCGTCGCCGCCGTCCGTGACGCCAACGCGCAGGCGCAGCGGATGGCGGCCGACCAGATGGGCCCGCTCGGCCAGGGTTTGGGCGGCCTGCTCGGCGGTGGTGCGGGTGGATCCGAGAGCTCCGAGGGCTCGGCCGAGCCGGATTCCGGCCCGAGCCTCGGACGGCCACCGTTACCGGGCGCCTGACCGCGAGGCTCTGACGTGTACGAAGGTGTCGTCCAGGACCTCATCGACGAGTTGGGCCGGCTGCCCGGTGTCGGGCCCAAGAGCGCTCAGCGGATTGCGTTCCACCTGCTGGCCGCCGATCCCGTCGACGTTCGCCGGCTGGCCGAGGCGCTGATCGAGGTGAAGGCCAAGGTCCGGTTCTGTGCCACCTGCGGCAACGTCGCCGAGGAGGAACGGTGCCGCATCTGCCGTGATCCCCGGAGGGACCCGACCGTGCTGTGTGTCGTCGAGGAACCGAAGGACGTCGTCGCGATCGAGCGCACCCGTGAGTTCCGCGGCATTTACCACGTCCTCGGTGGTGCGATCAGCCCGATCGAGGGCATCGGGCCGGACGACCTGCGGGTGCGCGAACTGCTGGCCAGGCTCGCCGACGGCACGGTCACCGAGCTGATCCTGGCGACCGACCCGAACCTCGAAGGTGAGGCGACGGCCACCTACCTGGCCAGACTGATCAAGCCGATGGGGTTGCGCGTCACCCGTTTGGCCAGTGGACTGCCGGTAGGAGGAGATCTCGAGTACGCCGACGAGGTCACGCTGGGACGCGCTTTCGAGGGTCGGAGGTTGCTCGATGTCTGAACCGGGCACCACCGAGGACTACTCCGAGTTCGCCGCCGAGATCGCCGACCAGGTCGAGAGCTTCCTGGTGGCGCTGCGCGAGATCGCCCGCGGCGACGACCCCGGCAGCACCCTGTCGCTCTTGCTGCTGGAGGTCAGCCAACTGGTGCTTGCCGGCGGCCGGCTGGGCGCGATCGTCGACGTGGTTCCGCCCGAGGAGTACGAACCGGACGCCGGCTTCGACCCCGACCTGGCAGAGCTCCGCGAGAGATTGGCCGGGCTACTGGGACCGGTAGACGACTACGTCGAGGTCTTCGACCCGGTGGTCGCGCCCGCGGAGGTGGTGTCCTACCGCCTGTCCGACGACCTCACCGACATCGCCGGCGACCTGCTTCACGGGCTGCAGCACTACCGCGCCGGCGACACGGTCGAGGCACTGTGGTGGTGGCAGTTCTCCTACCTCAGCCACTGGGGAAACCACGCCACGGCGGCGCTGCGTGGCCTGCACTCCCTGATCGCCCACACCCGCCTCGACGCCGAGCTCGACCCCGAGACACAGGCGGAGCAGGAGCTGCTCGTCGATGTCGCGGCCGAGGCCGTCGAGCGCTGAGCGTCCCGCCCTATGCGCTGTCGTGAAGATCGTCGTGCAGTTCACTCCGCGTGCGACCCTGCCCGATCCTGCACAACGATCTTCACGACGGCTCAGGGGAGAGTGTCCCGCGATGCGGACGGACGGAGGAGGCCTCAGCCGGTCGCCTAGACTCGCCATGCCCCGACGGAGCCACCAGCAGCTGGAAGGAGGAGCGCCGCGTGGGCCTGATCGTCCAGAAGTACGGGGGTTCCTCGGTCTCCGATGCCGCCGCCGTCAAGCGGGTAGCGCAGCGGATCGTGGCCACCACCAAGGCGGGTCATGAGGTCGTCGTCGTCGTCTCCGCGATGGGCGACACCACCGACGAGTTGCTCGAGCTGGCCGAGCAGGTCTCCCCGCTTCCGGCCGGTCGCGAGCTCGACATGCTCCTCACCGCCGGTGAGCGGATCTCGATGGCGCTGCTGGCGATGGCCATCGGCGACCTCGGCCACGAGGCACGCTCGTTCACCGGCAGTCAGGCCGGCGTGATCACCACGTCCGCACACGGTCAGGCGCGCATCATCGACGTCACACCCGGGCGCATCCGCCAGGCTCTCGACGACGGCGCCGTCGCGATCGTCGCAGGCTTCCAGGGCGTCAGCCAGGACAGCAAGGACATCACCACGCTGGGCCGCGGAGGGTCCGACACGACCGCCGTCGCTCTGGCAGCGGCCCTCGATGCCGACGTGTGCGAGATCTACTCCGACGTGGACGGCATCTTCACCGCCGATCCGCGAATCGTCCCCACCGCCCGCCGGATCCCGCGTCTCACCTACGAGGAGATGCTCGAGCTGGCGGCCAGCGGAGCGAAGATCCTCCACCTGCGGTGCGTCGAGTATGCCCGGCGCTACGGGCTGCCGATCCACGTCCGGTCGAGCTTCTCGACCCTCGACGGCACCTGGGTATCCGACCACCCCGAAGGAAGTGACGAGCCCGACATGGAGCAGCCGATCATCTCCGGTGTGGCCCACGACCGCAGCGAGGCAAAGATCACGATTGTCGGTGTGCCCGACAAGGTCGGCGAGGCCGCGGCGATCTTCCAGGCCGTGGCAGCTGCCGAGATCAACCTCGACATGATCGTCCAGAACGTGTCGGCGGCTGCGACGAACCGCACCGACATCTCCTTCACGCTCCCCAAGGCAGACGGACGCCGGGCGATGGAGGCGCTGAGCGTCATCCAGGGCCAGGTCGGGTTCGAGTCATTGCGTTACGACGACGGCATCGGCAAGGTCTCGCTGGTCGGGGCGGGCATGCGCAGCCACCCCGGGGTGAGTGCGCGATTCTTCGGCGCGCTTGCCGCTGCAGGCGTGAACATCGAGATGATTTCGACCTCGGAGATCAGGATCTCCGTCGTCGTCCGCGCCGACGACATCGACATCGCAGTGGGCGCGGTCCACGGCGCGTTCGACCTCGATGCCACCGAGGTGGAGGCGGTCGTCTACGGAGGAAGCGGACGATGACCGGCGCCAGCAAGCCCACTCTGGCCGTCATCGGCGCGACCGGTGCCGTCGGCACAGTCATGCGCGACCTGCTCTCGACCCGCGAGGATGTGTGGGGCGAGATCAGACTGGTGGCGTCGCCGCGGTCGGCCGGACGCCGGCTGCCGGTGCGTGGCCAGGACGCCGAAGTTGTGGCGCTCGCGCCGGAGGTCTTCGACGGCGTCGACGTCGCGATGTTCGACGTTCCCGACGACGTCTCGGCGCAGTGGGCGCCGGTTGCCGCCGAGCGGGGCGCGGTGGCCGTCGACAACTCCAGCGCATTCCGGATGGACCCGGACGTCCCCCTCGTCGTGCCCGAGGTCAACGCCCGGGCGGTACGCAACCGGCCCAAGGGGATCATCGCGAATCCCAACTGCACGACATTGTCCATGATCGTCGCGATGGGCTCGTTGCACGCGGAGTTCGGCCTGACCGAGTTGGTCGTCGCCTCGTACCAGGCCGCGTCCGGCGTCGGCCAGGCTGGAATCGACACCCTTCACGACCAGATCCAGAAGGTGGCCGGCAATCGCGAGCTCGGCACCCACCCCGGTGACGTCCGCCGTGTCGTGGGTGACGAGCTGGGCCCGTTCGCCGCGCCGCTCGCGCTCAACGTCGTGCCGTGGGCAGGGTCGCCGAAGGACGATGGTTGGAGCTCGGAGGAGCTCAAGGTGCGCAACGAGTCCCGCAAGATCCTCGACCTGCCAGAGCTCAGGGTGTCCGCCACCTGCGTTCGGGTCCCCGTGGTCACGACGCACTCGGTCGCCGTCCACGCCGTCTTCGAGAGCGAAGTCACCACGGACCGCGCCTGGGAGATCCTGCGCAACGCTCCAGGCGTCGTGCTCTACGACGACCCGTCGCGCGGCGAGTTCCCCACGCCGGCCGATGTCGTCGGTACCGACCCGACGTGGGTCGGCCGCGTGCGCCGTTCCCTCGACGACCCGAGGGCGCTCGACCTGTTCTTGTGCGGCGACAATCTGCGCAAGGGCGCGGCCCTCAACACAGCCCAGATCGCCGAACTGGTCGCCCGCGAGCTCACTCCCGCGTGATCACCTCGACGACCAGGCGGGCATAGGGCGGCCGATGATCAAGGCTCAGCCGGCGAGGCGGGCCCTCACGGCCGCGGCGACCTTGGCGCCGTCGGCGCGGCCGGTGGTTCGGGGCTGCAGCACCTTCATCACGGCGCCCATCTCGCGAGGCGACGACGCGCCCGTCTGGGCGATCGCGGCATCGACCATCTCGGCGAGTTCGTCGTCGGCCAGCGGTGCCGGCATGTACTCGGCGATGACTTCGGCCTCAGCCTCCTCACGCTCGGCCCGGTCGATCCGTCCGCCCTGGCGGAAGGCCTCTGCAGCCTCGTTCCGCTTCTTTGCCTCCTTGTTGAGCACCGCGAGGACGTCGCTGTCGCTGAGCTCCCTCGGGGTCGCGCCGGCGACCTCGGAGGTCGTGACGGCCGTCAGCACCATCCGAAGCGTCGACATGCGCAGTTCGTCCCGTGCGCGCATCGAGGCCGTCAGGTCGTCTCTCAGCCGTTCCTTGAGCGAGGCCATGGGTCAAGTGTGACAGCGGGCCGTCGTGGTCGCTCAATGGGTTCGACCGCAGGTGAGGTCAGTCCGGCGGTCGCTCCGCTGGGGGGTGCTGGACCGGGCGGAGCGGGCGGGTCGCCGGTCCCTCGAGAACCTGCCCGTCGGCGGCGAAGCGCGATCCGTGGAGCGGACAGTCCCAGGACAACTCCGCGTCGTTCCACTCCACGATGCCGCCCAGATGGGTGCAGATCGCGCAGAGGGCACGGTCCTCACCCTGGACGCGGCTGCGGGCGACCTTCGTGAGGCCGCGCCGCTCGACGCGACCAGCGCCCTCGGACGGGGCGCGCTGGTCGGTGTCCGGGCGCAGCCACCCGGAAACCAACCGAACCGCGACGTCCGAGTTCACCGACGCGAGAGCCCTCGCCGACGCCCGCAACGTCAGGCGGTTCGGCGAAAAGGTCTCCTGCCAGGGCACCGGCTGGCCCATGATCCGGCCGGCGAGCGCGAGGCCGGCCGCGGTGCCGTTCGTCATCCCCCACTTGTCGAAGCCCGTGGCCGCGAGGACACGATCCGTCCCAAGCCAGGCCGGACCGACACAGGGCAGGAGATCGGCAGACCGGTAGTCCTGAGCCGACCAGCGATGCGTCACCTTCCGGACCGGGAAGTGCTCGAGTGCCCAGCGGGCGGGCCCCTCGTGATGGGAGAGGGCGTGCGTCTCCTGGCCGACCTTGTGCCCCTCGCCACCGGCTACGAGGTACCGGGTTCCGTCGGCCCCGACGGCGGTCCGCACCGTACGGGTGACCCGGTCAGCCGACAGGTACATGCCCTCGGGAGCCGCTCCCTCCAACGGGAGCGCCAGCAGGTACGACCGCAACGGTTCGACGCGGGCGAAGAACAGGCTGCGGTGTGGGAAGGGAATGCCGGTCGCGATCACGACATGTCCGGCCCGGACGGTGTGGCCCGCGCGGACGGAGACCCGGCATGGCGAACCGTCGTGGACGGAATCGACCGGGCTCGCGCCGTGTACGGCGCCGCCGGCCATGACGACCTCGCGCGCGAGCCGGTCGAGGTGGACGACCGGATCGAACTGGGCCTGGTCGTTCACGCGGACTGCTGAGGCGACGTCGAACGGCAGCCCGGTCACCGTGGTCGACTCGGCGTCGATTCCCGACGCCCGCAGAGCGGCGACCTCGTCCTCGATCTCGCGGGTGAGTCGAGAGTCGGTCACGTACGTGTACGCCGCGCATGACTCGACACCTGCGTCCGCCGACTTTGCTTCCTCGATGAGCCAGCGCAGCCCGGCCTCGTTGGCCGAAGCGTAGGCCTGCGCGGTGGCCGTCCCGTGTTTGCGGATGATCTCCGCGTACCGGAGTCCGTGCAGGACGGTGGCCTTCGCCGTCGTGTTGCCCGAAGCGGCGGCGCCGACCGACCGGCGTTCGAGGACGACCACGTGCCTGCCACTGCGGGCCAGGATCGCGGCCGTCGTCAGACCGGTAATGCCGGCGCCGACCACGACGACGTCGGCGTCACGATCTCCGACCAGCGGTGGGTGGTCCGGGCGACCGGGCCGGTCGAGCCAGAGTGATCGGGAGACAGGAGGCAGCAATGTCGACATGGACGGCTCTTACCCCGACGAGGTTCGGGCACCCCGTGATCGGCATCGGATTCGGGACATGGTCGTCCGGTGTGGCAGCCTTGGCCGGTGCCAGCTTTCCCTAACTCGACGGCCGCGCGGGTCGCGCTTGCCCTGGGGGTCACCGCCGCCGGGTGCCTCGCGTACGCCGCGGGTTACGAGGTCAGGGCGTTCCGGCTCCGGCGCTTCGACGTCCCGGTGTTGCCAGCCGGCAGCCGTCAATTGCGCGTCCTGCACGTGTCCGACCTGCACATGACGCCCGGCCAGGACCGCAAGAAGGCCTGGGTGCGCAGGCTGGCCGCCCTCGAGCCCGATCTCGTGGTCAACACCGGCGACAACCTGGCCCACCAGCACGCCGTGCCGACCGTCCTCGACGCGCTGGAGCCGCTGATGGACCGGCCGGGCGTCTTCGTCGGCGGCTCCAACGACTACTACGCGCCCAAGCCCAAGAACCCGGCCCGCTACCTGCTGCCGAGCGACCGGCGCCGTCACGTGTATGGCGGCGACCTGCCCTGGAAAGAACTGCGCGACGGGTTCGTCGACGCGGGCTGGGTCGATCTCACCAATGCCCGCGCCTCTCTCACCGTCGACGGGCGGACGCTGACGTTCGCCGGCGTCGACGACCCCCACACCGGGCTGGACCGGTACACGGATATCGCAGGTCCGGCCGATCGGGCGGACGTCGCGATCGGCGTCACCCACGCGCCGTACCAGCGGATCCTCGACGCGATGACGGCCGACGGGTACCAGCTGCTGCTGGCCGGTCACACGCACGGCGGTCAACTCTGCGTGCCCATGTGGGGGGCGCTGGTGACCAACAGCGATCTCGACACCCGGCGTGCCAAGGGAGTCTCGCGGCACAAGGCGGCAGGCGGCACGGACGCCTCGTGGCTGCACGTCTCGGCCGGCCTCGGTACATCGCCCTACGCGCCCGTGCGCTTCGCCTGCTTCCCGGAGGCGACGCTTCTCACCCTGACCGCCGCGTGACCCTGCTGATCCCGGCGCGCGTAGCGACCAAGCGGCTCGTCCTGCGCACGTGGCAGCCCGACGACCGCCCGGCCCTCGCTGTGATCAACGCCGATCCGGAGGTCACCGAGCATGTGGCCCCTCGGCCGCTGAGTCGGGAACAGAGCGACGCCTTCGTCGACCGAATCGAGGCCTCGTGGTTCGACCGCGGCTACGGCCTCTATGCCGTCGAGAGCCGGATGTCCGGCGAGCTGTTGGGCTTCTGCGGGCTCTCACACCATCGAGCCTTGCCGGACGAGGTCGAGGTCGGCTGGAGGCTTGCTCGCCCCGCCTGGGGCCGCGGTCTCGCGACCGAGGCGGCCCTGGCGTGCCGTGATCTCGCCTTCGACACGTTGCGCATGGACCGGCTGATCTCCATCACGATCGAGGAGAACGCGCGGTCATGGCGGGTGATGGAGAAGCTCGGCATGCGACGTTGGCGCACGATGCCGTTCGAGGACTGGAATCTGTCGATCTGGGCCATGACTGCACCCGAGTGGGCCGGCTGAACTGATTTCGGGAGGGGCGTCGCGCTCGGATATGCTGTCCCGGGACCTTCGGGGTGTGGCGCAGCTTGGTAGCGTGCTTCGTTCGGGACGAAGAGGTCGTGGGTTCAAATCCCGCCACCCCGACGTAAAGTGGCCCTGACCTGCAAGAACGCGGTCAGGGCCCACGTCTTGCACGGTAGTCTCGGCCCGTGCAAAACGACATCATTTCCTCGGTCTTCGCGATCCACCCACGGGTACGGTACGTCGCCGTGGCCAGTGGGCAGCACGTCGAGCTACGGCAGCGGGAAGGCCTTGCCGGGGCGTCATCGAGCGAGTCGGACCGGTACGAGGAGCTGTTGGTCAACCCGACGCTGCTCATGCTCACCAGCCAACGCGGGGACATCGACTGCGGCGGCCTGCGTTACGTGATCGTGCGTTACGGCAACTTTGCCCAGGTCGTGGTACCTCGTCCAGAGGAGGGTCACGTGTCGATCGCGGTGGAGCCTGACGTCGATCCGGTCCCGATCGGTGACGCCGTAGTGCGGCTGTTGGGCTGAGAGGACGCCCCTGGCGTTGCCCGCGGGGGCGACCACGTACCGGGTGTGCGATAGTTCATCGGACCAGGGGGCTTCGATGACCTGCGTAGGAGGAGATCGATGCAGCCGGATCGTGGCTCTCAGGGAGTCGACTCGGAGGCGGTGCGTTCGGAGATCGACACGAACGTGCCGCAGTCGGCGAGGGTGTACGACTTCCTGCTGGGTGGCAAGGACAATTTCGCCGCCGATCGTGCGGTGGGCGGGATGCTCATCGAGCAGGTCCCTGCGCTGCCGCTCATGGTGAAGGCCCAGCGTGCCTTCCTTGCGCGCGCCGTCCGATACCTGGTGGCTGAAGCGGGTGTCCGGCAGTTCCTTGACATCGGCACCGGTATCCCGACGGCCAACAACGTCCATGAGGTCGCTCAGGACATCGCTCCCGAGGTCCGGGTGCTGTACGTAGACAACGACCCCATCGTCCTCGCGCATGCACGGGCGCTGATGACGGGTCATCCGGCGGGGAAGACGGCGTTCATCCAAGCCGACCTTCGCGAGCCCGCCGCCATCATGGCCGACCCGACCCTGTCGGCGACCCTGGACCTGACGGAGCCGGTGGCGCTGATGCTGGTGGGCATCCTCATGCACCTACGCGACGCGGATGACCCGTACAAGATCGTCGCCACACTGTTGGACGCGCTACCGTCCGGCAGTCATCTGACGCTCACCCATCCGTCTGCGGACTTCGACCCGGCGGCCATGACCGCGCTGGCCGCCTCGGCCGAGCAGTCCGGAATCCCCTACGTGCCGCGCAGCCGGGCCGACACCGAGCGGTTCTCCACCGGCCTGGACCTCGTCGACCCGGGAGTGGTACCGATCCTCGGCTGGCGGCCCGACGAGGAGCCAGCCGACGTCAACAGCGTCTACGGCTGGGCCAGCGTCGCCCGCAAGCCCTGACTTGGGCGAAACTCTGTTGACGGCGGGCAGACCGGCTTGTGACCATCGGGACATGATTTACCCCGCCGCGCAGCCCTGACCCCGGGCTGACCGCGTCCGCGTCGCGGTCGGCGCCCGACAGACCCGGCACACCGGGTGGCGACGATGAGCCGCCCACCGCGAGGTCTCGCCGGGCGTGCGGTCGGCTACTTCGCCGTCCGCGATCTCATCCCGCTATACGCGGTCTATGCGTTGCTGTTCAGCGACCATGGTCTTTCGACCGGCGAGGTCTCCTCGCTACTGGCCATCTGGTCGGTCACCGCGTTCGTCATTGAGGTTCCCTCCGGCGCCTGGGCCGACGTGGTCTCC
>Ga0193738_1001027_pt1 | contig 11878 bp, 8 predicted proteins | sample L2a1metaG_FD_144927 | JGI IMG/M metagenome (GOLD analysis project Ga0193738, IMG submission 144927) | Soil microbial communities from a riparian zone of the East river system, Colorado, United States - L2a1 | ecosystem: Environmental > Terrestrial > Soil > Riparian zone | place: USA: East River...
TCCTTCCCGTCCACCTTCAGCGTGAACGCACCCGCTTCGAGGCCGAGCAACGGATCGCCGTCCTTATCGAGCACTCGCACATCCACTGTCACCAGCTCGACTCCGCCGCGGAACTGCGGTTGCTGGGCCGCAGGCACCGTGGCCGTCACGACCACGGCAAGTGCAACGGTCATCGATCGACGCATGCCCAAGATCATAGGCCGCGGATCTCGCGGATCACACGGAAAACTACTTTCTCCGCGTGATCCGCGTGATCCGCGGCCTATTTAGGCACCGAAAACGACTGCCGCGTCAACCCTGACGGCAGCCTCCGGCTTGCGTCGATCAACATCGCGTTGTTGGGCTGGACGATGTAGAACTGGGCGCGAGCGCTGGGGGCGAGACTTGCGAGGTCGTCCGGGGCATAGCGACGATTTTAGGCCGCGGATGACGCTGATTACCGCAGAAAAACAATTCTCGTCCGCGTTCATCCGCGTTGTCCGCGGCCCGTTTTTGTCCGCGTTCGTCCGCGGGATCCGCGGCTCGTCTATCCGCGTCTCTCCGCGGCGCTTATGCGTTCCTCAATAGTGGGATGCGTGTGGAAGAACCAGACGACGGGCGCCGACGGGCGTTCCTCGGCCAGGTTCTGCGATCCGAGGCGCCGCATGGCGCTGATGAACGCCTCCGGGCGCTCTGTCAGCCCCAGTGCGAAGCGGTCGGCGCGGCGTTCGTTGTGCCGCGACCACGCGTTCCCCAGCGGCGACAGCAGGAATGAAATGGCCCCTGCCGCGAGGATCAGCAGCGGCCAGGACACCAGCTCTGGCGGCGGATAACCGAATCGTTGAAGGACCTGGGCGGCCCCGAATAACGCCACGGCGGTGACCAGCGTCTCGAGCGCGAGGGCGGTCCAGATATCGTGGTGCACGTGGTGTGCGATCTCGTGCGCCAGGATCACTTCGATCTCGTCGTCCGAGTAGTCCTTCAGCATCGTGTCCGAGAGGAGGATGCGACGGGTGCGGCCGGCGCCGACCAGCGCGGCGTTGGCGCGCGACGTCTTTTCGCCCAGGCCCCACTCGAACGCCCCGAGCACCGGCACGCGGGCCCTCTCCGACAACGTCAGCAGCCGCTCGCGCAGCGCTTCGCGCGTGAGCGGTTTGAACTGATAGAACAGCGGCATGAGCAGGACCGGCGCGACACGAGACAGAACCGCGCCGGCGGCGGCGAACGAGAGCGCGGTGGCGGCCCACCACCAGGTTCCGACGAGCCGCATCGCGAAGTAGACCGAAATCGCGGCTGCCTCGGAAATCAGGAGCACCAGTCCCAGCGCCTTGGCGTGGTCCACGAACCACGTCCGGGCCGATTCCGACGACAGGCCGTACTTACGTTCGAGCAGGAAGTTGCGGTAGAACGTGAACGGGAAGGAGACCGCCTCCCATCCGAGCGCGATGACGGCGATGAAGAGGAGGAGAGGGAGACGGCTGCCCCAACCGGTCGCCGCGAGCAGGGCGAGCCAGCCGGCGCCTGCGACGGTGGACGCGATGGTCGCGTTCCGGCGCAGGCGATGGTAGCGGGCGGCGCGGTCTTCGTTCAGTTCATCTGAACCGAGATCAGCTTGGACACTCCCGGTTCCTCCATCGTGACGCCATAGAGCCGATCCGCAATTTCCATCGTCTTGCGGTTGTGCGTGATGAGGATGAACTGCGTGTGATCGTTCATCCCCTGCAGCATCTCGACGAAGCGGCCGATGTTGGCGTCGTCCAGCGGCGCGTCGATCTCGTCGAGGAGACAGAACGGGCTCGGACGGTACTTGAAGATGGCGAACATCAGTGCCATCGCCGTCAGCGCCTTCTCGCCGCCGGACAGGAGCTGGATGCTCTGCAGGCGCTTGCCTGGGGGGGAGGCGATGATGTCGATGCCGCTCTCGAGCGCGTCGCTCTCGTCGAGCAGGACAAGACCGGCCTTGCCGCCGCCGAACAGCGTCGTGAACGTGCCCTCGAAATTCTGGTTGATGATCGTGAACGCTTCCTGGAAGCGCTCGCGCGTGGTCTTGTCGATCTTGCGGATCGCATCGTTGGTCGCCGCGATCGAATCGACGAGGTCCTTGCGCTGCGCGGTGAGGAAGGTGTGGCGCGACTCGAGATCGTCGAACTGGTCGATCGCCATCATGTTGACGGCGCCCATCTTGTCGATCTTGGCGCGGAGATCGAGGACCATCTCGTCAGGCGAAAGGGTCCGCGCCGCCACGGGGGCCGACTCGGGGCCGGTCTCGACGGACGCTCCCTCCGGTCCTTCGTCCCCTTCCGCGGCGTCGGGCGCGTCGCTCACTTCGCGCGCCTCGAGGCCGTCCTGCTCCATCTGCGCCACTTCGGCCGCGACCTCGTCGAGGGTGCACTGGACCGTCTCGGCGCAGGAGGCCGACAGGTGCGTGAGGTCGGACTCCGCCGTCGCGCGCTGGACTTCGAGCTGCGCCGCTTCGTCGCGAACGCCTTCGAGCGTGCGCCGCGCCTCGCGGATCCGCAGTTCCTGCGCCTCGAACTGCGTCCGCAGCTCCTGTGACGCGTCGTCGGCGACGCGAACGGCGTCTCTCAGCTCGTCGAACGTCCTGAGGTCTTCGCTGAGCTGACGCTCCGACTCGTCGATCGCGGTGCGCAGCGCTTCGCGGCGCGCCTGGTTCCGCTCCAGCTCCGCCGCGCGTGAGACGACGCGCTGCTCGAGCTCGCGGGCGGCCTCTTCAAGGCGGCTGACCTCGATTGCGAGCGCGCTGCTGCGCTCGACCAGTGCCGCGTGGGATGCCTTCGCTTCCGCGGTGACCCGCGGATCGACTGCCGCGCTTCATCCTCGCGCTGTTCCTGCGCGCGCAGCTCTTCTTCGGCGGTCCTGCGCTCGACGGCAATCTGATCCTGCTTGCGTGAGACCCGTTCGGTCGCGTCGCCGGCAGCCGTCACCTGCAGGTCGAAGCCGACGATGCCCTTTTCCTGGCGGTGCAATTCGGCCTGCATCGCTGCGATGGCCGATTCCGCGGCGGCGATCGTCACGTCGAGCGACGACGCTTCCTCGCGCATCCGCGACAGCGCCGCATCCTCGGCGTCGGCGCGCTCGCGCAGTTCCTTGATCTCGCGCTTGGTTGTCAGGATGCTGCGCGACTCGCCGCGCACGCCCCCTTCGACCCGGTGCGCACCGCGGTAGACCTCGCCCTCGGGCGTGGCCGCGACGCGGCCGGTCTGCAGCGCGATGCTCCGCGCTTCCTCGCGCGTTCCCGCCATGTGCACGTCGGCAATCAGCGCGCGCACCGCGTCGGCGGGCGAGTCACCGGCGACGAGGAATCCGACCCGGCCGGCTGCGCGATCGCGCGCGAACGCCAGGCCGGCTTCCGCATCTTCATGCGTGCGAACGACAACGTACTGGAGCAGATCGCCGAGGGCGCCGTCGAGCGCGCGCTCGAGGCGCTGATCGACCTCGACATAGTCGGCGACCGAGCCGAGATGCAGGACGGCCCCGGCCGATTCCGCGAGGATCATCCGCGCACCTTCGCCGTACTCGGCGCGGGCGGCGTCGAGCTCCTCGAGCGACCGGAGGCGCCCCTTGACGCCGGCCAGGTCGTGCTCGCGGGTGCGCAGGTCTCGGCCGAGCGCGTCGCGGCTGGCGCGTGCGACGGCCAGCTCCGAATCGCGGGTCGCGCGCTCGACGTGGAGCGATTCCATCGCCTCGCGCGTACGGCGCAGGGCCTCTTCGGCCGCGGCGCGCTCGTCCGCGGCGCGCCGCGCCTCGACCTGCAGGTCGTTGCGTTCGACGTCGAGCTTGGCCAGCTGCTCGCCGATGCGCGCGCGGCTGCCGGCGGCGTGCTCCATCGCGTGGCGCAGCGCCGTCGCGGCGTTGACGGCGGCGTAGACCTCGCTGCGGGCCGCTTCAACGTCCGCCTCGAGCCCCTCGATCGTCCGGTTCACGATCGCGTAGGTCTCTTCTTCCTGTTTCAGGACGTCGGCGGCCTGGGTCCGTTCCTCGATGGCGCGGGCTCCCGCATCGCGGCGCTGCTCGAGCTCGACGCGGGCGGGCTCGCGGCGCACCTCGAGCGCCGCAATCTCCGATTCCATCGCCGTCGCCGACGCTCCCAGCGTCTCGACCTGCTGCTTGTCGAAGGCAACCTGCTGCTGCAGGCGGCCGATCGACAGTTCGCGGGCATGCGCCGCCTCTCGAGCGGCGGTCGTCCGCGAATCGGCTTCGGTCAGTTCGAGGCGGAGCCGTTCGAGCGTGGTCTCGACTTCCGCGAGGTGTGCCGCCGCCGCCGTCTCGCGGGCACGGGCATCCGCCAGCCGCGAACGCGCGGCCTCGATCGCTTCGCCGAGCAGGTGATAGCGATGGGCGAACTGGACCTTCTCCCACCGGCGGAGCTCTTCGCGCAGCCGCTTGTAGCGGCGCGCCTTCGCGGCCTGGCGTTTCAGGGTGCCGCGCTGCTTCTCGACTTCGAAAATGATGTCGTCGACGCGCGTCAGGTTCTGCTGCGCCGCTTCGAGCTTCAGTTCCGCCGCCCGCCGCCGGCTCTTGTATTTCGTGATGCCGGCCGCTTCTTCGATCAGCTGGCGCCGATCGGTCGGCCGGGCGCTCAGGATCTGGCCGATCTTCCCCTGCTCGATGACCGCGTAGGCCTTGATGCCCAGCCCGGCGTCCATGAGCATGTCCTGCACGTCCTTCAGCCGGACGACCTCGCCGTCGATCAGGTATTCGCTCTCCCCGGAGCGATAGAGACGGCGCGAGAGTTCCACGTCGCGGACGATCAAAGGCTCATCGTCGAACACCTCGACGGCCGCCTGCGCCGGCGCCTCGATAACCGCCCCATCCTCCCCTTCGCCGGCCGGCACGATCGGCAGGGTCGACAGAGGCCGTTCGCGAACCGCCGCGACGTTGCCGTTGCCCGGAACGCGCGAAGCCACGCCGCTCAGGCGCAGCCGGACTTCCGCGGCGGACGTCGGCTTCCGGGCGTCGCTGCCCTGGAAAATGACGTCCTGCATGTGGTCGCCACGCAGGCTCTTCGCGCTCTGCTCGCCGAGGACCCAGGTAATCGCATCGACCACGTTGCTCTTGCCGCAGCCGTTGGGACCGACGATGGCGGTGACGCCATGGTCGAAGGCGAGTTCCGACCGATCCGGAAAGCTCTTGAAGCCGGCGATTTCGAGACGATTTAAGCGCATAGGAGGACGGATCCCGCCGCAGAAGCGGCTGGGTTCGCTTCGAAAAGTTGTGTTTGAGAACCGAACGACCGAACGGCCGTCAGTCTAGCAAGGCCCTATAGCTTGGGGCAAGCGGAATCCTGACCCACAAGTAATAGGGTTAAGTGACCTAAGCGGTTACTGTCCGCCCTTGCTGGCCGTGCGGTTACGCGCGAGCTCAGTCAGCTTGACAGCTTCCCCGAACTGGCTCAGCGCGAACTGCGCCTGCGGATCCTTCGTGATGAGATTCTTCTGCCGCTCGTTGACGCCGAACAGCGCGTCATCGATCTCGTAGTGGATCATCGTCTTGATGAAGTCCTGATCCTTCGGCCAGGCCTCTTCATCGATGCGGACGCGCTCGCCTTCCAGGAATTTCTTGAAGTCGGCGACCGTGTCGTCGGTGACGACGAATCCCTTGGCGATGCGCTTCCGGCCCTCGGTCGCGGCGCTGAGGCGCGTGTCGCCCTCGGCGGTGTAGCGCTCGGCAAAGTTCGCGAACGTCTGCCGCGCCATGAGCGACCGGCCGAAGCGGCTCGGGTTGAAGCCCTGCACCGGACCGACGAAAAACTTATCGGGCTCGATGCCGCCGCCGCTGTAAACCTTGCGTCCGGCGTCGGTGTACTTCAACTGCGCTGGCGCGTGCTCGCGCTTCTCGGCCTGATCGCGCAACGAGTACAGCAGGTAGTCGTCGAACGCGCTGTCCCACGGGCGCTGGATCATGCGGCCGCTCGGCGTGAAGTAGCGTCCGGTGGTCAGCGCGAGCCCGGCGCTCTCGCTGATGCGGTAAACCGACTGCACGAGCGCCTTGCCGAACGTCGTCTCGCCGACCACGAGCGCGCGGTCGTGATCCTGCAGCGCGCCGGCGACGATCTCCGAGGCGCTGGCGCTGTTGCGATTCACCAGCACCATCATCGGGCCGTTGAACTCGGGATTGTCGGCGCCGCGGTAGTCCTGGTCCGCGTTCGGGACGCGCCCCCGCGTGTAGACGATCATGTCGCCACGCGGCAGGAACCGGTTCGAAATCTTGATCGCGGCGTCGAGCAGGCCGCCGGGGTTGTCGCGCAGGTCGAATACGAGGCGCTTCATCCCCTGCGCCTTGAGCTTCTCGAGCGCCGCGCCGACTTCGTCGTCCGACGTTTCGCCGAACTCCCCGAGCTTGATGTAGCCCGTCGTGGAATCGACCATGAAGACGCCGCGCACCGTGACGATGTTCACTTCGTCGCGCTCGACTTCCATGTCGATAATCTTGTCGTAGCCGGGACGGCGGATGCCGATGTTGACCTTGGTGCCCTTCGGTCCCTTGAGCTGCTTCGCGGTCTGCTCGGTCGTCCAGCCCTTGGCGTCCTCGCCCTTGACCACGGCGATGACGTCGCCGCGGCGGATGCCGGCGCGGTAGGCGGGCGAACCCTCGAAGAGCGACATCACGGTGACGTCGCCGTCGATCGTCTGGATCGACAGGCCGATGCCGTAGTACTTGCCCTCCTGGCGCTCGCGCATCTGCGCGTAGTCGCGGGGCGTGAAGAAGCTGGAGTGTGGATCGAGCGTCTGGAGCATCCCCCCGACGGCGTCGTAAATCAGCCGGTCAGACGGGAGCGGTTCGACGTATTCGCGGTCGATAGCCGCGAGCGCGGCCGTAAAAACCCGGTATTGCTGGGAAACCTGGTCCTGCGTGACCTGCGCGGAGCTGCCGAAAAAGCCCCCTGCCAGCGCGGACAGGAGGACAGCCAGGACGGCAGCCGACCAAAACCGGGGAGTACGCATAGATCGCATCGTAGCAGCTTTTCGGGGTGTATAATCCGGCTATGTTTGGCTCTGTCGGGGTTCCGGAACTCATCATTATCTTCACCATCGCCCTGATCATTTTCGGGCCTCGAAAACTGCCCGAACTGGGGAAGTCGCTGGGGAAGAGCCTGTCCGAGTTCAAGCGCGCGTCGAACGAGCTGAAGAACACACTCGACGAGGAGATCCGGATCGAGGAGCGACGCAGCGTCGAGCGGCAGGAGCCCCCGAAGACCCACGTGCCGTCGGGCTATGACACGGCGTCAAACCCACCCGCGACCGGCACCGACGACACCATCGGTAACGTTCCCCGACAGAACGGCAGCGCGTAGCGCACCGCCATGGCGCTCGTGCCTTTCCCCAGCGCCACGCCCGGCGACGGCGACGACCCGAATCAGGATCCCAACGAAGACGCCGGCGGAAAGATGTCGTTCCTGGAGCATCTCGACGAGCTCCGGAAACGCCTGATTTACGTCGTCTACTCGCTGCTGGCCGGCTGCATCATCGCGTTCATCTTCATCACGAAGATTTTCGACTTCGTGATGAAGCCGATGCAGTCCGTGCTCGGACCTGGCGGCCACCTGCAGTTCACCAGCGGCGCCGAACCCTTCATGCTCTACGTGAAGATGGGCTTCCTGGTCGGCATCTTCATCTCGGCCCCGCTCATCCTGTGGCAGCTCTGGAAGTTCATTGCGCCCGGCCTCTACACGCACGAAAAGAAGTTCGCGATTCCCTTCGTGGTGATGTCCACGTTCTTCTTCACCGCGGGTGGCCTGTTCGCGCATTACATCGCGTTTCCCTGGACCTGGGCGTTCTTCGCCAGCTTCGCGAACGACTACATGGTTTTCGTGCCGAAGGTGGACGAGGCCTTTGCGATCTACACGAAGATGATTCTCGCGTTCGGCGTCATCTTCGAGATGCCCACGCTGGTGTTCTTCCTGGCGCGCATGGGTGTCGTCACCGGCAAGATGCTGCTGAAGTACTTCAAGTACGCGTTTCTCGCCATCTTCATCATCGCCGCGGTGATCAGCCCCGGCACCGACATGGCCTCACAGGCCATGATGGCCGCCCCCATGCTGGTGCTCTATATCCTCAGCATCGGCATCGCCTTCATCTTCCAGAAGCGCCGTCCCGCCGCCGACTAGTCCCGTCTCCGGTGGCTGGCACCTTAGGTGGCTGGCACCCGAGGTGCCAGCCACGTGTGTAGCCTTTGACACAAATCGGGCGTAGCTCTACCATTGATATTGATGAGGTGTAGGAGTATGAGACAGATCCTGGGGTCCCTGGCCCTCGTGGCCATTGCGGCGGATGCGGCTTCCGCGCAGACGCCGGCGACGACGGCCCCGACGGCGCAGCCGGCGACCGCCGCCGAAACGCGCCCGGCGACGACCACCTTCCTCGGCGACACCGGCCTCTGGTACGTGCCGACCGCCGAGATCCTGCCCGGAGGCAAATGGTCGATCAGCGCCTACCGGGTCAACTTCGATGACAACCAGGGTTTCTCGGATATCTCGAACTGGCCGGTAACGTTCGCCTTCGGGGCGATGGACCGCGCCGAGTTCTTCGGCTCGTTCACGGTCGTCAACCGGATCGACCGCGATATTCGGCCGCTGTTCCTCGCGTCGGCCAGCAGCGTCACGCAGGAGGCCAATCGGAAGGTCGGCGGCTTCGTGCCGCAGAACCACTACCTGCGCAGCGGATGGAGCGGCAGCAACATCGGCGACCTCTGGCTGGGCGGGAAGTTCAACCTGATGTCGGAATGGCAGCAGAAGCCGGCGGCGTTCGCGCTGCGCGCCCTCGTGAAGGTCCCGACCGGGGACACCGAAAGCGGCGCCAGCAGCGGCAAGACCGACTTCGCCTTCGACGGAATCCTGAGCAAGGAAATGAATCAGCGCGTCGAACTCTCGGGATACGCGGGATTCATCGTCCGCGGTGAACCCGACGAGGTCGAGTCCACCAACGGCTTCCGGTGGGGCGTCGGCGCAGGCCTCGGCTCGAGGATGGGCCTGCGCTTCAGCGCGGAGGTGGACGGCGAGACCTATACCAAGGATTCGCTCGCCACGAAGGTCCAGTTCCTCGGCGACGACGGATCTTTCGCTCCCGCCGGTTTCGCGTACGACATGAAGTCCCCCGTGAACGTGAACCTCGGGTTGACCTGGCAGCACAGCAACGGCTTCTTCGCCGGCGCGGGCTGGACCTGGCGCCCGAACGTGGACGCGCGCGACAAGTTCGTGAACACCTCCAGCGGCAGCGCTGGCGACCGCATGGACATCGTCGGGCGCATTGGCTTCCACCCGGGCGTGCGGATCTACGTGCCGCCGCCGGTCGTGCCGCCACCGGCCGCGCCGCCGGCGCCCGCAGCGAACCGGCCGCCGACGGTGCGCGCGCGCTGCGAGCCGTGCACGGTTTTCCTCGGGAAGACCTCGACGGTCAGCGCTGACGGGCAGGATCCGGACGGCGACAACCTGACCTACGCCTGGAGCGCGCCGGCAGGATCGCTGACGAACGCTGCCGCGCGCCAGACGCCGTGGACGGCGCCGATGGTCGAGGGCCCCGTGCCTGTGACCGTGCGCGTCAGCGACGGCAAGGGTGGCACCGCGTCCGACGTCGTCACCATCCAGGTCGTCAAGGAAGCGGTGAAGGAGATCGTCTTCGAGGACGTTCACTTCGACTTCGACCGCTACAGCCTGCGCCCCGAAGCGGTGCGCTCGCTGGACGAGGCGATCCGATCGCTGCAGGAGAACGCGAATCTGCGCATTGAGATCGAGGGCCACACCTGCAACATCGGCACGGCGGAGTACAACCTCGCCCTGGGCGAACGGCGCGCCACCGCGGTGCGCGAGTACCTCGCCAGCCGCGGTATCGGGGCCGATCGCCTGCGGACGGTGTCCTACGGCGAGGAGCGCCCGAAACACGACAACGCGCGCGAGGAAACGCGCCGGCTCAACCGCCGCGCCGCACTGGTAGTCCGAGTGCAGTAAACAATTTGGAAATTTGGAAATCGGGTAATCTGGGAATCTCAAGATTTCCAGATTTCCAAATCTCCAGATTTCCAGATGGTCATCCGCCGTTCATCGAGCGCAGAAGTCCGGCAACTGATTGACGCGCTCGGTGCGGCGGACGACGTCGCCAGGGAATCAGCCGTCGCGCGGCTCGCGGTCATCGGGCCGCGCGCGACGGAACACCTGCTCCAGGAATTTCCTTCCGCGACCGGCCGCGTCCGCGCCGGCATGCTCAGGGCCTTCGAAGCCGCGGCGGATCCGCGGACGCTCTCGGCCGCGCGCGCCGGGTTGCAGGACGCGTCCGCCGCGGTACAGACCGCGGCGGTCGGCGCGGTCCGCTCCCTGCTGTCCTCCTCCAAGCCTGATGTCGCCAGCGACGCGCTCGACGCGCTCGTCGCGGTCGCGCTCGATCGCAATCGGATAGTCCCGGTGCGCCTCGTAGCCATCGACGCGCTGCGCGACCTGTCTCCCGAGGTTCGCCGACCGCTGGAAACGAAGCTCGCCGCCGATCCGGATCCCGAGATCTCGGGGCGAGTGGAGCCGGCGCCGCCTGAAGGTGATCGGGTCTGGCGGGACGCCGTTGAAGGCCGGCTGCCGGCCGTGCCCGATGTCCTCAAGCGGGCCCTGACGGCCGTTCGCACGCGCGCCCGCCTGACCGAATTGCAGCACGTCGTCGATCACATCCGTGGCCGCGAGCAGCAGGAACCGGACGCGCTGAAGCGGGAAGAGTGGCGCGCCGTCCGCGGCGCGGCGCACCAGGCCCTCGCGGCGCGGAACAGCCGTCTTGCCCTCTACGACCTTCGGGACAGCCTGATGGGAGAGGACCGTCTTCCTATGGCGTTTCTCGCGGCGCTGGAGGAGATCGGCGACGAAACGTGTCTCGAGCCGCTGGCCGCCGCCTACGACGCCTCGTCGCGCAGCGGCGACGCCTGGTGGCGCGAGCACGTCGCCACGGCCTTCCGCGCCATCATCGCGCGCGAGGGACTGACCCGCCGTCACTCGTCGGTGAAGCGGGCGCTGTCCCGGTGGCCGGATGCCGCCAGCGAGCTCATGCTCCGCGCCTAGTTTCCACGTTTACCGGCAGTTCTCCATGCCCGACTGGGCCGCTTCGTTATCTGGATAGAGGCGTAGGACCTCGCGGTAGGAGGCCGCCGCGCGTTCGCATTGCCGGACGTCCCGTAGCAAATCGGCATAGCCGAGGTGCGCCTGCCATGCCCCCGGAGATCGCTCGACCGCCTGCTGCCATAACGTCATCGGCTCCTGCCAGTCACGATTGCGTTCGAACGTCATCACGGAGAGCACGATCACGATGACCGTCGCCGCAGCGCGGATGGTGCGCCGGCCGGCGAGCGCGGGCGCCGCGGCACTGGCGATCGCGAGCAACAGTCCCGGCGCCGCCAGGTAGAGCCTGTGTTCCACCATCCCGTCACGGACCGGCGCAATCGCGGTCGGTAGGAGCACGCCGACGAACCAGATCGCGCCGAGCGCGACCAGCGGATGCGCCTTGCGGGCGCGGACGGCAAAGGCGACCGCCGCGATCATCGCGGCCAGCGCGGCCAGGCCAACCGGATCGGCGAACGACGTCGGCCAGCGGACGTCATGAACGGCGGCCTGGCCGAGCGGGACGAAGAGCAGCGCCACGTACCGCCATGACACCACGGCTTCGCCGAGCAGGTGCGTGAACACGCCGCGAGGTGGAACGTTCGGCACCGCGATGACGTTCGGCAAATGGATCGCGATCAAGATCCCGACAATCGCCATCGCGGGCGCGTAATAGCGCAGCGCGCGCCGCTGCCAGCCGGGGTCCCGAAGCACCCACGCGTCGTAGGCCAGGATAGCGACGGGAAGCACAGCCGCCGACGAACTCGATCCCAGCGCAACCAGTCCCGCGACCGCGGCCAGCCATCCCGCCGT
>Ga0193738_1001028_pt1 | contig 11853 bp, 9 predicted proteins | sample L2a1metaG_FD_144927 | JGI IMG/M metagenome (GOLD analysis project Ga0193738, IMG submission 144927) | Soil microbial communities from a riparian zone of the East river system, Colorado, United States - L2a1 | ecosystem: Environmental > Terrestrial > Soil > Riparian zone | place: USA: East River...
GGGCAGGTTGAAGGCAAATGAACTGATAGCAGCAGCTGTGTACGGACCAACACCTTTCAGGTTCCGGATCGATGCATATGTATGGGGGAATTTTCCGTCTAATTCGTTGGAAATGAACCTTGCAGTAGCTATCAGATTGCGACACCGGGTGTAATAACCCAATCCTTCCCAAAGCTTGAATACCTGCTCATCGGTTGCTTTGGCAAGCTGACTTATGTTGGGAAAGCGGACGGTAAAATTGTGATAGTAAGCCAGGCCCTGTTCCACCCGGGTTTGCTGGAGAATGATCTCGCTAAGCCAGATACGGTAGGGGTCTTTTTCCCCTTTCCAGGGCATCTGGCGCTTATTCATTTCACGGTTCCACCGCAGCAAAAGGGTAGAAAATTTTTTTTCCAGCCCGGTATTTCTGCCAGCTTTTCGGTACAGCTTTTCTGCCATTGGGCATTAAATATCCGGCATTTTCACATACCAACCCCTTGCGGGTGGAAAATATTTATGCCTATCCTGTTGACAATCATATTATTTTATCATAAATTGGCATTCTGAAACCTCAAAACCAGCAACAATGAGAAAAGCCGATCTCGTTAACCAAATTTCTGAAAAAACAGGGATACCCAAGGTTGATGTTTTGGTAACCCTCGAAACCATGTTCAAAGAAGTAAAAGACACCCTTGCCGCAGGTGAAAATATTTATATACGTGGCTTTGGTAGTTTTATTACTAAAAAGAGAGCCGCAAAGATCGGACGTAATATAAAGAAGAACATTGCTGTTCATATCCCTGAGCATTATATACCTGCGTTCAAGCCTGCAAAGGAATTTGTTGCAGAAGTTAAGAAGCTTAAAGAAGTTAAACCAGACGCAGGTCCCGGTGAAGATGCTTAATAGTTTCTCACTTCGTTTACAAAACTTTCTATTTACAAGATCCAACAATCATTGGCTTTGAGGTAACTTTGCCCCCTAATTTGCAAACGTGAAGAAACCTCAATGGATTGTTATCGCTGCGGCATTACTATTAGTTGCAGCCATTTATAGTTTTGGAAGGATTACCCCACAGAAAAAAAATAGCAGTGCTGCTGAAAACCAGCAACATACTTCTGATGATGGACATGATCATAGCGTAGCATCACTATCTATTGATACGATTTTGGCAATGGCCAAAAAAAATCTTAGTTCAGAACAAGTTATTCGGATCAATACTTTAGAGAATTCAATCTCCAGAGGTGATGTAAAAGACCAGCAGCTAAGCGTTTATCACCAACTTTCGCATTTCTGGGGCGACTCAGCCCGCATCTTCGAACCCTATGCCTGGTATGAAGCAGAAGCAGCCAGATTGGAAAATTCGGAAAAAACCCTCACCTTTGCTGCCCACTTATTTTTAGAAAACCTGCAACAAGACCGCGATGCGACTTTGATAAGGTGGAAGGCAGAGCAGGCTAAAGATTTGTTTGAAAGGTCTTTGAAGTTAAACCCGGATAATGATTCGTCCAAAGCAGGACTGGGTGCCTGCTACCTTTTTGGAAACATCTCAGCGACCCCTATGGAAGGAATAGCGAAGATCAGGGAGGTGACTGAACGTGATAGTACACATGTATTCGCCCACATGTTGTTGGCCAAAGGAGCAGTGCTTTCAGGCCAGAACGATAAAGCGATCGAACGCTTGCAACGTGTACACCGGTTGCAGCCCGGCAACCTGGAAGCAATCCTGATGCTTGCAGATTTGTATGAAAGGTCAGGGGATAAACCGAATGCCATCAAGTGGTATCGGGCTAGCCTGCCACATGTAACCCGGGCCGATGCAAAAACTGAAATAGAAAAAAGAATCAGGGAACTGAACAAATAATCGCCCGTTAATAAGGCAATTAGGAAATTATTATAAACAAGAATTTAAAAATCATTTGAGTATGCCTTGTGGTAAAAAAAGGAAGCGTCATAAAATTGCGACGCACAAGCGTAAAAAAAGACTGAGAAAAAACCGTCACAAGAAAAGGAACAAATAAGTTAAAAGGATTAAAGCTGGATGGCTGGAATAAGCCGTTCAGGCGATTGCTTCAGCTATCCTGCTTTAGTCCTCCACACTTTCAGTCCACCGGTTTGTTTGCCGTACAAGTTTGCACCCCACCAATTTTGCTTCAAACAACATTATCCTACAGGTTTAGCCCCGCATTCAGTACGGAACCTGGCACCCGGTGTTTACAGCACTAAGGTCATTCATTTATGTAAGCTGTAATGAACAAAGAACTTATTATTAATGCCGCCCCGCAGGGCGTGGAAATTGCCCTGCTGGAAGACAAAAAGCTGGTCGAACTGCATAGCGAAAAAAGCGATGCGCGTTTTGCCGTCGGCGACCTGTACCTTGGAAAAGTAAAAAAACTTATTCCAGGTCTGAATGCCGCTTTTGTAGATGTAGGCTTTGAAAAAGATGCCTTTCTCCACTATACGGACCTGAGTCCCTACGCTAAATCATTACTGAAGTTCACCAACATCTGCATGCACGACAAGAGCGAGCAGGGACTGGACTTCGGCAAATTCACTATCGAACCCGAGATCATCAAGACAGGTAAGATCAATGAAGTGTTAGGTGGTAAGCCTAATATACTAGTGCAGATCCTTAAAGAACCGATAGCAGCAAAAGGTCCTAGGCTAAGCTGTGAAATTTCGCTGCCCGGCCGTTTCGTGGTACTTACTCCATTTAATGACATCGTAGCTGTTTCCCGCAAAATCCACTCATCAGAAGAAAGAAAGCGATTGCAGAAAATAGTGGAAGCTATAAAGTCAAAGAACTTTGGAGTGATCGTACGTACTGCTGCAGAGGGAAAAAACACAGCCGAACTGCATGAAGATCTTTCTGCATTAGTAGAAATGTGGAAGACCATACAGCGAAATCTGAAAGGCGCTGTAGCACCGGCCAAGATCCTCAGTGAACAGACAAAGACGAATAGCATTCTCCGCGACCTGCTCAACGAAGACTTCAATAAGATTGTGGTCAACGATAAAACGATTTTCGCTGATACCAAGAGCTATATACAACGTATCGCCCCAGAAAAAGCGGACATTGTTTCCTTTTACCAAAATGGCTCACCGATTTTTGATTCGTTTGGTATCACCAAACAGGTGAAGTCGTCTTTCGGTAAAACGGTCAACCTCAACAGTGGGGCCTACCTGATTATCGAGCATACGGAAGCATTACATGTAATTGACGTAAATAGCGGTTACAAGAGCGTAAGCAATAACCAGGAGCAAAATGCATTGGAAACCAACCTGGAGGCTGCGGAAGAAGTGGCGCGCCAACTTCGGCTACGCGACCTTGGAGGAATTATTGTCGTTGACTTTATCGACATGAAGTTCCCCGAAAACAAGCGCAAGCTGATGGAGAAAATGGAAGAATTCATGAACCCCGACAGGGCAAAACATGCAGTGCTTCCCATTTCCAAGTTTGGACTTATGCAGATCACCCGGCAGCGGATGAAGCCGGAAATGAATATAAATACCCAGGAGCTATGTCCCAGTTGTAATGGCACTGGCAAGATATCTTCTACGCTATTGCTGGAGGATGAAATTGAAAAGAATCTTAGCTATCTGATCACACATAAAAACAGCAGTCTCACGCTGGTCGTACATCCTATTATGTATGCCTACCTTACCAAGGGCTGGCCATGGAAAACGAAAATGGCGCTTTGGAATAAGAAGTTCAGGCAAAAGACCAAGCTGGTAGAGGATACCAACTGCCACCTGACTGAATATAAATTCTTCGATCAGCATAGTGAACAGATCAAATTATAAAAAAACCCCCGGCAGATCCGGGGGTTTTTTGTAAAAGTTAATACCTTATTAATCCCTGTCTCTTGCACCCATGTACATCATAATGTACTGAAGCAATGTCACTACCGCTGCCAAAGCTGCAACTACATAGGTAGTAGCCGCCCATTTCAGGGCATCTTTCGCCTTGGGATATTCCCTGCTATTGGTCACATTGGTATGATTGAGCCAAACCAGTGCCCGCTTGCTGGCATCGAATTCAACCGGCAGGGTGATCAATGAAAATAGTACGGTTACGGCAAAAATTATGATCCCGACCAGTAACAGTGTCGGATTGCCGGAACTGGCCATAATTATACCTATAAGCAGCACCCAGTTTACCAGCATGGAACTCACCTGCACAGCCGGTACCAGCTTGCTCCGTAGCATCAGCCAGCTATAGGCCGTGGCGTGCTGGACGGCGTGTCCGCACTCGTGGGCAGCTACCGCGGCAGCCGCAATACTACGTCCTTCGTACACTTCCGGGCTCAGATTTACGGTCTTATTGGCGGGGTTATAGTGGTCGGACAGGAAACCCTCTACGGAGGTCACTTTCACGTCATAAATACCATTTTCCCGGAGCATTTTTTCGGCTATTTCGCGGCCACTCATCCCGTTTGCAAGGGGTACCTGGCTGTACTTTTTGAACTTGCTTTTCAGGGCTAGTGAAACGAGCATACTGATACCTAAAAAGATCAGGGAGACTATCATTATTGATGGTGTCATTTTTCGATTTTTTTTTAGTTTTTCATAAAAGAATAACAAATCTAACACCATTTATTGAATCGGTTTTTTTCAAGTCTTTTTGTCATCTTTTGATGAGATTAAACCCTTAGTAATGAAGACGAAAAAAAATATTGGAGCTTGAAATATTTTACATAAATAACTGATTTTCATTATATTGCAAGCTAAAAATCGTTTGATCTCAAAACGCGCTTTTTACGGTTTCCCGATCTTAAAGTTATTCACAGCACAAAAAATTTATTTTGTAATGTGGGTCATATTTGTAACTTAGCAATAGAATTTAATGGGTTAGTAAGTAAGAGGGTCAATCATCAAAGATTGGCCCTTTTTACTTTTTATAAGGTACCTCTTTCACTTATTTTTTTTCATCCCAATTATCGCATTTTATTCCTCTTTTCTGTGTTGATTCATGATCAGTTTTCTTTCTACATCGAGTGATCAATTAACTTTATCGCATGAGTAAGGTAAAGACAGCATTTTTTTGTCAACAGTGCGGGCATGAAAGTGTAAAATGGGTAGGTCAATGTCCATCTTGTGGTCAGTGGAATACTTTCGTTGAAGAGTTTGTACAAAAGGAGACTTTAAAAAATAATGGCTGGAAAGATTATGGTAACGAAACAAGAACAAGTAAAACCATTTCACTCAATGAAGTAAAAAGCAGCGAGGAAAGAAGATTACAAACTGCAGATGCAGAACTCAACAGGGTAAGTGGAGGTGGTATTGTTCCGGGTAGTTTGATTTTGGTTGCCGGTGAGCCGGGTATCGGGAAATCAACATTGTTCTTACAAGTCGCTTTAACGCTTCACGATGTTAAGGTACTTTATATCAGCGGTGAGGAAAGTGAACAACAAATAAAAATGCGTGCAGACAGACTGGGAATGCAGAATGCGGATTTTTATTTGCTTACGGAATCTTCAACTGCAGTGATCTTCCAGGAGATAAAGAAATTAAAACCGCAGTTGATCATTGTCGACTCGGTGCAAACCCTGCATACAGCTTTTATTGATTCTTCACCGGGGAGTGTATCGCAGATCCGCGAGTGTGCCGCAGAGTTCCAGCGGTTTGCGAAAGAAACCAATACACCTGTAATATTGATCGGCCATATCACCAAGGATGGAAGCATTGCAGGTCCCAAGATACTCGAGCACATGGTGGATACTGTATTGCAGTTTGAAGGCGACCGTCACCATGCATACCGTATACTACGTACACTTAAGAATCGGTTTGGAAGTACGGCTGAATTGGGAATTTACGAAATGACGGAAGGCGGTATGCGTGGCATTATCAACCCCAGTGAAATACTCATTACGCAAAAGGAAGACCAGCTAAGTGGGATCGCGATAGCTGCGACGATTGAAGGAATGCGACCACTGCTAATTGAAGTACAGGCACTGGTAACTCAATCGGTATATGGCACACCACAGCGAACCGTAACAGGATTTGATCTGCGCCGTCTTCAACTATTACTGGCCGTTCTGGAAAAAAGGGGTGGGTTTCATTTTGGTGTAAAAGATGTTTTCCTGAATATCGCAGGCGGGTTGAAAGTGGAAGATCCATCTATTGACCTCGCTGTTCTATGTGCGTTACTCTCGTCTTATGAAGATGTTCCACTGCCACAACATATTTGTTTTGCTGGTGAAGTGGGACTTAGCGGAGAAATCCGCGCGGTAAACCGTATTGATCAACGGATAGCAGAAGCGGAGAAGTTGGGCTTTGAAAAGATAATTGTGTCAAAGTACAACCGCCAGGGAGCTGGCAAACAAAAGTTCAATATCGAGGTTATCACCATGGGCCGGGTGGAGGAAGTATATAAATATCTTTTTTAAGCAAGAGGAAAATACAATTTCTACAAGTTTTTTTCACCTTGTTCCGCTCACACCCTGGAGCATATTTGCTCCATGAAAATTAAGTTACCTCCCATCGATGCATTATTGCACCTGTTCTTCCCTCATGTATGTGAAGGTTGTGGATCTGACAAAGTCTCGAAAGGAAGTTTTCTCTGCCTTCGTTGCCTGCACCGGCTACCCTTCACACATTTTGAAAAATTTCCTGGCAATCCAGTTGAGAAGAGATTTTATGGACGGCTTCCCCTCCTGCATGCATCAGCGCAATACTATTTTACAAAAGCCTCACTAGTATCTCACCTGGTTCACCAGTTAAAATACAAGGGTAATAAGGCACTGGGTCTCCAGCTGGGCAAAGGCATGGGTGATGCGATCCGGCTGGCGGGGCGATTTGATGCAGACCTGATTGTCCCTTTACCGCTTTTTGAAAAAAGGCAACGAAAACGGGGATATAATCAATCCATGTTGCTGTGTGAAGGTATGTCGGAAGTATTGCGTCTCCCCCTTGATGAGCTTTGTATTGCAAGGCCTATGCATACGAGTACACAAACAAATAAAGGAAGGATGGAACGATGGCAGAATATGGAAGGCAGGTTCGTATTAAAAGATCCGGAGCTGATTGCAGGTAAACATATTTTGCTTGTTGATGATGTTATTACCACAGGCGCCACACTGGAAGCATGCGGAGCAGAAATCCTAAAAGCACCAGGTAGTTCGCTTAGCATTGCCTGCCTTTGCCAGGCCTTTAGATAATCTGGATTTGTTCTACTATTTTTATGGCAATGAAAGCCATAAGCCTGATCCTTATATCCTGTTGCCTGCTTATTTTATCCTGCCGGAAAGATTCATTTATCACTGCCCCCGATGCGCGGGTTACCATTACTGTCGATACTTTAAAATATGATACTGTATTCGTTACATCCGGCTCCATCACCCAATCGTTCAAGATAATCAATGAAAACAATCAGAAACTGCGGATATCTTCTATCAAACTGATGGGAGGCAATGCATCTTTTTTTAGGATCAACGCAGATGGAATTATTGGACCAGAAGTAAACGACCTGGAAATTGAAGCCAACGACAGCCTCTATGTTTTTGCACAGGTTAATATTAATCAGAATACAGCCAACCTCCCCTTTATAGTTCGCGACAGCATTCAGATCAGCTATAACGGGCGTAACCGGTTGGTACAATTGGAAGCATGGGGACAAAACGCACATTTTCTTCGCAACAAACAGGTATTAACAAATGAAGCCTGGAATAATGACCTGCCCTATGTAATACTTGGATATTTATATGTTGATACTGCACAAACACTTACTATCAACAAAGGATGCAGGATATACGTACATGCTGATGCGCCGATTATCGTCGATGGCACATTACAGGTAAATGGAGAAAAGGATACCGCCAGCCGTGTTTACTTCCGCGGCGACAGGCTCGATGAACCCTATCGCGATTTCCCCGCAGGCTGGCCCGGCATCTATTTCCTTAGAAGCAGTATCAACAATGTATTGAACTATGCCGTTATTAAAAATTCTTACCAGGCTATTGGAGTGCAGGATCCGGCAACCAATACCAACCCCAAACTTACACTCAACGAATGCATTATCGACAATGCCTATGATGCTGGCATTATCGCAGTAAACGGCAGCATATATGCCCGCAATACGCTTATAAGCAACTGTGGCAAAAATATTTACCTGGTACAGGGTGGCGATTACCAGTTTATCCATTGTACAGCAGTAAGCATTTCAAACAATTATATACAACACAAGGATCCGGTATTAACTGTTGCTAATACAGCTAACAATATTTCACGCCGACTGGACGCCCTTTTCCGCAACTGTATTTTCTGGGGCCAAAACGGCATTGTAGACGACGAGGTGGTGGTAATAAAGAATGGCAATACGGTCTTTAATGTGAACTTTGACCACGTATTGTGGAAAGTGCAAACCACGCCTCCCAATATTACAAGCACCGAGATCATCAACAACCAGCCACCATTATTTGATAGCATCGACGTTTCCCATAATTACTACGACTTCCGTCTGCAGTCCGCCTCACCCGCTGTTAACAAGGGCAATCTGGCCGCTGGCATAGCCTTCGATCTCGACGGCAAAACAAGACCCCTGCCAGCCGCTACCAAACCCGATCTTGGGTGTTTTGAAAAAAATCAGTAAGATTTGCCGGCCATTCCAAAATGCAAAAAGAGTAACTTTATCTCTCCTAAAAATTTTATATGAAAACATTATTGGTCACACTCGTCCTTGCATTTACACTGACCGGTCAGTCAATTTACGATTTCAAAGTACCGGGGCTTGATGGTACGACCATTGACTTCTCCCAGTACAAAGGGAAAAAGATAATGATCGTTAATACTGCTTCAAAATGTGGCAATACACCACAATACGCTGAGCTGGAGAAAGTATATGAAGGGTACAAAGACAAACTGGTGATCGTCGGCTTTCCTGCCAATAATTTCGGTGCACAGGAACCCGGTAGCAATTTGGAGATAAAAGAATTCTGCACAAAAAACTATGGCGTAACTTTTCCAATGGCTGAAAAAGTTTCGGTGAAGGGCGATGATATCCATCCATTATACAAATGGTTGGTTGAACAATCGGCTAACCTGGCAAAAAACGAAACAGATGAAGCCAAAAAGAAATACCTGGAAAACCCTGTAACCTGGAATTTCACTAAATTTCTGCTAAATGAAAAAGGTGAATTGATCGCTGTATTTCACAACAAAACAAAAGTGACAAGCGAGGAAGTAATCAAATATTTACTTTGAGCAGGTAAAGTCAATAAAATTTAATAAAGGGGATAAGTCATTATCCCTTTTATATTTTTAAAACACGCCGACTCCAAAATTGTCAACTTATCTTCTCTTTTAAAAAATGCTCCAGGCGTCATCGGCGTTGATCAACAAATATTTTTATCGTTTACACTTACCTTTGACGACATGCAATTCTCACAGATCATAGGTCAGCAGGAGATCAAACAGCAGCTCGCTGAAATGGTACATAATAACCGTCTCAGTCATGCCCTCCTGTTTTTGGGAAAAGAAGGTAGCGGATCACTCTCACTGTCATTGGCCTTTGCACAATATGTCGTCTGTGAAAAAGTAAATGGGAAAAATAAAGCCCTGCCCCAGGGTCCCTCCCTTTTTGGAGAAGCGCCGCTTGATGTACCGGTAAAGGTCTTTCAGCCGGACTCCTGCGGTATATGTCCCGCCTGTACCAAATCGCAACAGCTGGTGCACCCGGATATTCATTTCTCTTATCCGGTAGTCACAAAAAAAGCAGGGACGCCGCCACTAAGTACTGATTATATCAGCGAGTGGAGAGAGTTTGTTAAGTCCTATCCTTACGGGAATGCATATGACTGGCTGCAATTTATCGGTGCTGAAAATAAACAGGGTAATATCACTGCGCACGAATGCAATGATATCATCCGCAAACTGAATCTTAAAAGTTTTGAAAGCGAATACAAGATCCTGGTGATGTGGATGCCAGAGTATCTCGGTAATGAAGGAAATAAATTGCTGAAACTGATCGAGGAACCACCACCCAACACCCTCTTTGTGCTGGTAGCCGAAAATGAATCGCAGATGCTACCCACTTTATTAAGCCGTTGCCAACTGGTGAAGATACCGGCTCTCGAAACCAGAGACATCGAAGACGCACTTATTCATCGCCATAAAACGGAACCCGGGACCGCCCTCCAGGTTGCCGGTGTGAGTGAGGGCAATTATCGGGAAGCCCTTCAAATGGTTCAACACGCCGACGAAGACTGGCAAAGCCTCCTCCGGGAATGGTTAAATGCAATTCTCAAAACAGGTCCGATTGCCCAAACCCGGTGGGTGGAAGAAATCAGCCGGCTGGGTAGGGAAAAGCAAAAACAGTTTCTGAGATATTTCAACCATATCCTGCAACAATCTATTCGCTACCGCATACTTGGTGATAATATGCAGTTATCTGCTGCCGAAATGGATTTTGCTGGTAAGCTCAACAAAAAGATCACCGATATCTCCCAGCAGGAGGCATTGATAGAAGAACTGGACCGGGCAATGTACTATATTGAGCGAAATGCCAATGCCAAAATCCTTTTTCATGCATTAACAATCAAGGTATACCACATCATTCAGGACAAAATTGTATTTTTGACTGATTGATGGCTTCGGGGATAGAAGGAATGTTGGAAGCAGGGAGAAAGCCGGACCACTATTTTTTGCAGTTGTGTTTACGAGTAACTCTACATATAGTATTGCTTTACAAGGCTATCGGGGTGTTTTTCTATCCCGTAGTACTCAACGGTTGCTGCATATAATAGGCTGATAAAGTCTGGCTATTACTGTCTGCTGGCATTAAACTCCCCGAGCATTTTAACGAACGGATAGAAATTATTTATAATCCATGGGATGTAGTAATTGCGGTACCGCCAGTGGCGGTAAACCAAGCGGATGTAAAAGCAACGGAGGATGCAGTACCGGCGGATGTAACCGCATGAATACGCACGACTGGCTGCGCAACCTTCCTGTTGCCGATATTGCAAGCGCCTGTAAAGTTGTTGAGGTTAGCTTCAATAAAGGCACCCGCAAAGATTTCTTTCGTAATCCCACACTTCAGCCATTTGAAAAAGGAGACCTGATATCTGTAGAAGGTGTCAGCGGTTTTGATGTTGGTGAGATATCCCTCACAGGGGAAATTGTGCGCCTGCAGATGAAGAAAAGGGGAGTCAAAGAAGACAACCCCGAAATGAAAAAAATCCTCCGCCCGGCAACTGATCGCGATATTGACATCATGAAGCAAAACAAGGCGCGTGAACCGGAAGCGGTGATCCGCAGCCGGGCCATCGCCAAACAATTGAACCTGGATATGAAGATCAGCCAGGTGGAAATGCAGGCTGATGGACGAAAAGCAACCTTCTTTTATATTGCCGACGGTCGCGTCGACTTCAGGGAACTAATCAAAGTTTACGCTTCCGAGTTCAAAGTAAAAGTGGAAATGCGCCAGATCGGTGCCCGCCAGGAAGCAGGAAAAGTAGGTGGCATCGGTAGTTGCGGTCGAGAATTATGTTGCAGCAGCTGGCTTACAGATTTTAAATCGGTGAACACTGCCGCCGCACGTTATCAAAACCTTTCAATCAACCAGACCAAACTCAGTGGTCAGTGTGGCCGATTGAAATGCTGCCTGAATTATGAGCTGGATACTTACCTCGATGCTTTACAACACTTCCCTGAAAACTGCGATGTATTACAGGTAGCCAAGGGTAATGCATTCCTGATTAAAAAAGATATTTTCAAAAACCTGATGTGGTATACCCTTCCCGACAGCAGTAAGCAATACCCGCTTACGATTGAAAGGGTGAGAAAGATCAAATCCTCGAATCACCAGGGTGTGATACCGGACGAACTGGAAGCTGTTGACCTCAGCGCTACCAAACCAAAAGAAACAGAAACACAAT
>Ga0193738_1001029_pt1 | contig 11851 bp, 17 predicted proteins | sample L2a1metaG_FD_144927 | JGI IMG/M metagenome (GOLD analysis project Ga0193738, IMG submission 144927) | Soil microbial communities from a riparian zone of the East river system, Colorado, United States - L2a1 | ecosystem: Environmental > Terrestrial > Soil > Riparian zone | place: USA: East River...
TTGTGGCAAGCCGGCCGTCGTGTCTATAGTGAAGTTATCAACCACTGGAGCATCACATGCCATCCCCCAACGCCTACATCTCCCTGCACGACGTTTACACCCTGTCGGCATATGACGAGGTCTCCCTCGGCAACCCGCTGATGCTGGCGATCGACGGCGCGCACGGTAAGCTGCGCCTCGCGGTCTTCTTCAGCGACCGGGAAAACGACTACGCCAAGCGTCTCGCCGACGCCATCAACGGAGTGAAACCATGATCGACTTCGTCGCCATTATCGCCGCATCCATCACCGTGATCGGCGTCGTCGTGATCTACGCCGCAATTTCTTCGTCGATGCCCCAATAAACCAGTTGACAGGGTTGTCTGGGTGGCAGTAGAAGGGGCGTATCGAAACGCCCTGACAGGAGCCGAACAAATGGCCTACCGAGTTATCAACGCCGACATCAACCTTCAATGCGGCGGCGACTACGCCACCTTCAAGGAGGCCGTGCAGGCCGCCGCCCGCGCCCGCAAGACGCTGCCGGACGGCACCCGCCTCTCCATCAGGGGCAGCGATGTAACGCCCGCACAAGAGCAGGTCGCCACCCTTGGCCGTCGCCTCACCCGCCAGACATGGGGGCACCGCTGATGGGCAACGCACCGACCCGCAAGATCAAACCCACCACCCGCATTGGAAGGCACTCAACATGAACGTAACTCTAATGAACGGCGGCACTCCCGACCACGTCGGGATGATCCCGTACTGGCTCGACGAGAGCGACATGCGTAACGCGCGCGACCAGCTCGACGACCACTACCAGCACGGCGGCGGCTGGCGGCCCTTCGAGGGGTTCAAGCTGAAAAAGGATCTCAGCATCTCGTACCCCGGTGACCCGCCGCACGAACCGCTGGCGGTGATGAAGCTGCGCGACGAAACCATCATCATGTACCCCCACGGCTGGGTGATGATCCTCCAGCCCAACCGCACCTTTGAAATCTGCAGGATGGATTGAACATGAAGATCTGGATGACGATCGCCCTTGTGGCACTGACTGTCCCCGCTCTGGCGCAGCAGGATACCCTGACCCAAGAAGACCGGGAGCTGACCCGGGAAGAGAAGAACGATGCCCTGAAGAAGGCCTATTTGCTCAACGGCGGCGTCATGAACGGCCCGATGGTCGACCTCACCGACCCCAAGACGATCGAGGCCTACAACCGGCTGGTGACGCCCGGTTCCGCGCTGGTGCCGGTGCCGATGCGGACGGTCCCGGTGGCGGTGGACCCGCCGGTCAGGGTCGCCGAGGCGCGCCCGAAGGCGGACATCTGCCGCCGCCACGGCAAGCGCAAGGTGATGACCCGTGGCGGCCGATCGTGGCGCTGCCGCTAGAGCTTGCCGATCCTGATCGGCCCGCCGCCGAGCACCAGTTGCACGAGGAACAAGAGGGCGACCAAGGCCACGATCACCCAGACCAGCTGCAGCACCCTCGGCGGGATCGGCACGCCGATCACGCCGAGCACGTAGATCACGATATAAATCACGATCGCGATGATGCAGAGGTAGATCAGAAACGTGATGACCGATGTGAGCATGGCTATCTCCCGTCGCAGCGTGCGATCTGCACCAGCGTCCTAGCCAGCATCCGGCACTCGGATCTCGCGTTGATGGCGTCGACATCCGCCCGCGTGTAGTACAGTTGTTCCCGATCGGTGATCACGCATCCGCTGAGTGTCAGCGCCAGCATTCCCAGCAAGATGAGCCTCATGGTTGCCTCCCCTTACTTCGTCAGTATGCCAATGCACTTCTCCAGCAAGGCGTCACGGCGGACACCCGCGTCGCCGATCTTGACGATAGTGAACCAGAACCCGCTCAACACGATCACATTGATGACCATCGCCGCCATCAGCACTGGCGTGTCCTGAAACGCGACGGCGACCTTGTCAAAAATGCGCGTCATTTCGCCGTCTTCTGGATGAAGTCACCCACCGTGATGGGCGGCTGGCCCTCCAGCGCCAGAAGGCGGTTCTCATGTTCAAACAGCAGCGTCTGTTCGCTGGTCGGCGTCGGCGGCGGTGTCTCCGGCTCGACGTAGGGGTCGGCCACGCCGCCGCCCTCGACCCATTGGACGTAGCCGGGACTGAACGTGTCGCCGTTATAGTCGCGGTTCGCCATGTCGGGCGGGATGAACGCGCCATCGCTGGTGCGAATGACGGCGCAGGGTTCTTCGGTTGCAGTGAGTTGATAGTCAGCCATTTTAGAGCCTCGCGTCTGCGCTGATAATTTCCTGAATTGAATAGCAATCACCTGCCGCAGCCGATGCTACATTAAAGCGAGCGCCGGAAATTGTTGGTTGGGTTGCGACTACGGACGAGATATTGGCTTGAAGGCCAGCCACCCTTGACAAGGTTGGGGCGGCTCTCATCTTTACTTGCCAGTAAATTTCATTTTCCACATTGTGGCCTGCCGCTGCTGCATAAAAACGAGCGGTGGCTTCCGTTTTTGTGTAGTACCTCTGACACGTCACCAGTTCCTGATCGTAGGGCCGCATGATCAACGATGATTGTGCAGCAGTTGGTGCTTCGATGCCGGGGAGAACGACTACGCCGGTGATCTCAAATGTATTGCCGACAGTCGCGGCGACGTTGATGCCGTTCCAAGACGCCGGAAAGATGCGCAGCCGCGCTCCGGTGCCATTGGTGGGGTTCCAGACACCGGTTGTATACGCCGGGAAGGTTGCCGTGACCCACTGCGAAGTGTTTGCTGCTGCAATCGTTACAGTGGCGTTTGCCGCATGAGAAATGTCCTCGTTTGCGATTTGCAGGAACAATACACCAGCGACGGAAGACCTCACCCAAAAACCGACAGTGACAGGTACTGCATTCGATGTGCCCCACCGAGCGCGCACGAACCGATAGCCCTCTATCATGCCGTAGATCACAATATCCTCGGCACCCGACACCGCCAACGCAGTCGTAATCGTCAGTTTCAGTTCGCTGTTGTACCCGTAGAATACCGATGCAGACTGTTGTGCAGTGAACGCGGCTGTGCTGGAATTTTTAACGTAAAAACCATCAACTATGTATTTGGTAAAGCTACCACCGACAAAAGAAACGGCGGTAGAGCCGTTCTCCTGACTGACCTCCATCGACCCGTTCACCTGCATCCCGTTATACGCCAGCGCGTCGAACGGCGCTGCCGGTACCGTAAGCCCCGGCACGCCGGACGCCCGATACGCCAGCCACTGCGCGCCGTCCCACTTGTAAGTCGGCTGCCCCGTGACCGGCGGGTCGGGGTAGAGCTGGCCGACGATCGGTGACGCCGGGAAATCAAGTGCTGGTAGTGCCATTGCGCGGCCCCCGTGTCGTGAGTTGATAGTCTGCCATTTCAGAGCCTCGCGGTAGCCGTCCAAGTGCACGCCCAGTTAGCTGTCCCAGCGGCCAAAGCCGTGGCGTAAATAGTGATCACAGTATTATCGGCTGGAGTTGTGATGCCGGGACCAAAACTCAGATTGACGCTCGACACACCTGAAATGTCCATGGTGGGTGTGGCCCGCATTTGCACAGGGAATGGGACCGTCATCATGAAGTTCTGACCAGCAAGGCAATAACTCTGCAGTCTTGCCTGACTTTTGCTCCAGTACCTCTGGCACGTCACCAGTTCCTGATCGTAGGGCCGCATGATTAGCGGCCAGCGCGGCTCAGAGGGCGCTTCGATACCGGGGAGAACGACGATGCCGGTGATTTGAAATTGATCGGTGGTGGCCGCAACGCCTGTATTGATCATTCCCGTGACACCTAGCTTTCCTGACGCGGTCCAAGTGTATGCTGTGCCGAGATAGGTGCTGCCCGCCATCATCGTAAAAATGACACTCATGCCCGAAGTGTCGTCTTTAGCCCACGTCCCGGTGGTGTCGCCGGGGATCGAAACGGTTTTGTATTCCCAAGTGTGCGGCGCGTTGACTGTAAACGGGAACGGGTACGATCGGTTGAATGCAGCATTGGCCACCGCCCCCGAATAGGCCCCAGCGCGGGCCGCATACACCCAAAAGGCGATTGTTATCGGCGACGCGCCAGCCGTGCCCCACTGCAAGCGCGCAACGCGATAGCCTTCAATTCTGGTCGAAATGTAAACCGCATCACCCGCCGCTGGCACCGAATTTACCGTGCCGACCCATACTTGCAGCGCCTTACTATACCCGCCTGCTACTTGCACGCCCGTCACGACTTGTACGCCCAGCGAACTGACCAGCCAGCCATCGACAATGTATTTAGTCGTGTTGGAGACGGTGATGCCAGTCGAGCCGTTTTCCTGACTGATCTCCATCGACCCGTTGACCTGCATCCCGTTGTAGGCCAGCGCGTCGATCGGCGCGGCATCGATATTATCCCGCGCCTGTATTTTCTGCGCCTCGGTCAGGTTCTGCGGCACGTCGATGCGGACGAAATCATCCGGGTTCATGTCGGGGGTGGCAACGGCCTCGACCCACTGCGAGGTGTTGGGGTCCGAATAGAACACAAACAGCTTGCCGCGTGTCGGGTCCCACCAGAACATGCCGTTCGCCGGAGCCGCAGGCGGCGTGCCGCCCATCGCCGTGCCCTCTGCCTTCTGCCAGCCCGACCAGACACCGGCCTTCTTCTGCCGCACATACTGGCTGCCGGGCTGGTTCGGCTCGTCGCGATCGCGTACCTCGACGAACATATCCGACGTCGCGACGCCTGCTACCACCGCCGGGTAGCAGATGCCCGCGAAGGCGTGACCGGCGACCGGCGGTGCCGTGGCACTTGCCAGCGAGTAGAACGAGCCAGCCGTGAAGTTGTGGCTGTCGTAGTTGGTGACTTGGATCTTGGAGCCTTCGCCACCGAGGTTGTTCATGGCGTCGGCGGCGTTGTTAGCCCCGGTACCACCCGCCACGATCGGGCGCGGCGTGTTGAGATCCTGCTCAACGTCGTTGACGTTGCCGTTATATTTCACGCTCTCGATCGTGGTCCCCTCGATCACCTCGGGGAACGGTTGAGTGTAGACACCTGATCCATCGCGCGGCATGGCTATCTCCTGTTACGTTTCTTGTCGCGCTCTCGTTGCGACACGGCCTGCTGCATAATGGTCTGCGCGAGGATGTCCCGTGCGTTTTGCGGCAGAGCCTGATTGCCGAGATAGGCTTGCCCCGGTCGCGATAGCGCCAGCCGCGCGGCAATGAACGGCGACGCCGCCGCCGCTCCCACTACCGGATTGAAGGCGCTGGCACCAGCAATTCCACCGGCTGCCAATGCGCTCGGGACGTTGAACAGTTTCTGCATGCCGGTGCGCGCCGCTGTCTGGCTGTTCGGCAACGGCCGCAGCACCGTCTTGGCCGCCCGCGCCAATGCGTCGAGGTCACCGCTCTGGGCGGCGTACTCCTCCGGTCGGCGGGCGCGCGCCGATTGAGCCACTTTCAGCGGCAACAGATGCTCGTCTCCGGCAGCGACGGCGTCCTTCATCTGCTTCATGTTGGCGTAGCGGCGGTTGGTCAGCTGCAGCGCGGCGGCCTCGCCGGGCGGCAGGCCGCGTGCGTAGGCGTCATCCACGGCAGCCCGCATTTCACGCAATGCCCGCGTCTGGCTGGAGTTGGTCGAGGCGCGGATGTCGTCGCCGAGCTGGGACCGGATCGATTGATACTCGTCGCCCGCCATGCGGCCCTGCCCCGCGATCAGGCGGTCGACGATGTTATTGCGGGTCTGCTCGATCGCAGGCACTCGGTTGTGCGGCATCACCAGCCGCTCGTATTCGTCCACCGCACCCGCCATCCGTCGGTGCAATGCCGGGTCCGACACGAACGGACTTTGCGTGATGCGGGTATACTCGTCCGACAGCGACTGCCGCCCGGCGTTCACCACCCGTGGATCTGGCAGGCTGACACCCTCCGGCACGCCGCGCGCCCGCAGCTGCGCCGGGTCGTACATCCGCTCCGTCACCGCCCGGTCGAAGGCACCTGCGGTCTGGGCCTGCATGTGCTTTGCCGGGCCAGACACCAGCGGCATGTCGGCGGCGTTGCTCTCAAACAGCCGCAGCGCCTTGGAGCCGGTGCGCTCGCCAGCCGACAGCGGGATACCCTCCGCCTCTAGCGCCCGCACCGCAGCCTGATAGGTTTCCGGCGGTGCAATGGTCGGCGTCACCAGCTTGGCACCCGCCAGCCCGCCGCCAACGCCGCCTACGAGGCGAGCGTATGGCTCGGCGGCGGTGCCCTTGGTGAGCTGCCCGGCGGTCTCCGATCCGATCGCGCCGGTCAGCGTATTGACGCCACGCGCGGCCAGACTGCCGCCGGGGACAATCATGCCCGGTGCAAACTCGGCGATAGTCGAGGCGTACTGCCCCGGTATCGTCTTGGGCTGGTAGAACTCTCCGGTGTATTGCTCGACCGATTTCTGCAGATCTGCGCCGGACGGCCCGGTCAGGGCGCGAATGCCGGGCAGGTGGCGCGCGATCGCTGCCCCCTTGGTCAGGTATTCCTCGGGCACGCCAGCCGCGCCCAGCCCCGCGCGGAACAGGCCGCCAACGGTACCCTGAATACCCACCAACCCGGTGACGCCGCGTCCCAGCCCGCCCGCCGCCCCTTTGGCGATGTCCTCGGCGTAGCCAACCTCGGACGCCGGTAGCAGCACTGCGCCGGGCGGCAGGCCGTCGCGGCGCTCGCGTTCAGGCAGCAGGGTGGCACCGGGCGGCAAGTCGGTCATTTCGGCACCCATTGCCCATTACGGCGCACCCGGATCGATTTATCGGGGAATACCGCCTCGCGACCTTCCAGCGGGTCAGCCTTGGCCGGATCGGTGCCCTTGGCGACCTTCTCCTCGCGCTGCTTGGCGCGATCGGCGGCGTCGATCTCGATGATCCTCTGCCCGCTGGTGCCGACGATGCTGTGCAGGCCGCTAAGGAATTGCGACCGCTGCTCGCGTTTGTCGATCAGCTGCTTCTCGGTGTCGCCATACTTCGGCAGCATGGCGCGGGCTTCCTTCTCCAGTTCCGGGTCGGTGTAGGCACCGCCGGATTGCTGGCGGATAAAGGCCTGCACGAAGTTGTCGGCGGCAGTGTCGGCCTCCTTGTAGTCGTCGCTGCGCAGCGCCCGCGTCGCGCCGCTAACGCTGAGTGCCGTCTGGCCCGGACTGCTCGACAGCGTCTTCTCGCCCTTGCCCTCCAGCGCCACCAGATCCTCGTGCGCCAGCCGGGCGCGGCCGTAATTGACCAGCGCCTTGCCCTGAAACTCGGTACCCTTGAACACCGGCTTCCTGCCCGGATCTGCGCCCTCGATCTTGGGTTGCTCCCACTGCCGGGTATTGGCGTTGTAGGTCAGGCCGGTTTCAACGTCCTGCTTGACCTCGGGGATGTTGCCCTTGGCGATGCGCTGCTTGGCCTCATCGGCGGCATCGAGGCGTGCCTGTTGCCCGATCTTGGCCTGTTCGATCGCAGCATTACGGGCGCGGGCCTCGACGAGGTCGCTCTCGTATTTCTTCTGCAGCTGCTCCAGCTTGGCCTGCTCCTGCTGGATGTAGGGTACGGCCCGCGTCTGCAAGGTTTCACGCTCGGACGGCGGTGCCCGGCGGATTTCGTCGGCGATCTGCCGCATCAACGGCGTCATGGTCGGCGGCAGTGTTGGGTCCGGTGCCTCCGGGGGAATGTAGCCAGCGCCGACCTGCTGCGGCCCTCGCGGAGCCTGTGGAGGCGGCGCGGCGCGGATGACGGGCTGAGGAGGCGGCGCGGGCGGCGGCGCAGCCGGTGGCTGCGGCTGAGCCGCCTGCTGCCGTTGCATCAGGGCCGCCGCCAGCGCGTTGCGCCCGGCCCCGATCTGGTCCGGGGTGGCGACGCCGCCTGTCCGTTGCGCCGCTCCGATAAGGGCGGGATCGCCGCCTTGGGCCATGACCGGCGGCGTCGGCTGCCGGTTCGGGAAGGCGGCGTCGAACCGGCCTCCGCCGCCAAACACGGTCGGCGTGGCCTCGGCAGGAGATGGTGCCGAAGGCGGTGGCGGCTGCAACGGTCGCGGTTGCGCGGGCGGTGGCGGGACGCCAGCCGGTAGCGGCGGGAGTGCATTGCGCCCGTCCTGCACGGCTGCCGCTGTCGGCATCCGGTAGGGCGCGGAGCCGGGCAGGCCGGTCCCGCCGGTCTGCTCCTCGGCGGACAGCGGCGCGGCAGGCAGCAGCCCGGCCGCCGGAAACTGCTGTGCCGGGGTAGGCTGGATCTGGCTTGCCAGCCCCGGCGGGGCCGGGGCTGCCGGTGCCGACGCACTGGAGGCAGGCGCTACACTACTGAGAGAGGACGCGACACCGGGCGCAATGCGATTTTCGAACTCGCTGCCCTTGGCCTCCGCTGCGGCGGCGTCGCTCATCACGCCGCGCGCCATCATGGCCTGCGCGATGTTGTCGCCGATCGATGACAGCCCCTCCCCCAGATTTCTCGGGTGCTGCCGCTTTTGCATCAGCATCGCCAGTGCGAGGCGCTGCCGCAGCGACTGCGGCACGTTCTTGTTGTCCACAGGCGACAATATCCCCGACATGCCCAGCGTAGACCAGTCGACGTTGCTCATTAGCCCGCCCTCAGTATGCTGCCCATGACCTTAGCCGGGTAGATGTGCTTGACGCCGTCGATCGTCTTGACGGCGCTCTTGTCAATCTTCTCGACGTCCTGCGCCATCGGGCCGACGTGGCGCTCCGGGTCGCCCTTGTACGACCACTCGGAGATCGGCAGCCGCTTGCGCTTGCCGTCCTCACCAGCCGCGAACACGGTCGCCATCGGGACGATGTTTTCCTTGACGCGCTCGTCGGAGGCCATGATTTTTGCCGCCCCGAGGCTGCCGCCGAGGCCGAGGATGCCGCCCATCGTCGACTGCCAGTTCTGGTTGGCGGCCTGATAGTTCTGGCTCTGCTGGGCGAAATTCTGATTGATCAGCCCGCCGATGTCGGTGGTGGCGATCTGCGAAGTCGGCGAGTTCAGCCAGTTCGGTGCCTGCACTTGGCTGCCCGACATCAGCGCCGAGATCTCGTTCAGCGGTTGATTGCGCTGCTGGTACTGCTCCTGCATGTATTGGTTGCGCGCGGCGTTCTGCGCGTTGAAGCCGGATTGCTGCTGGGACAGCTGCTGCCCCGCGCCCGCGTTGTAAAAGCCTGCTTGCGCCGCATTCTGTGCGTTCTGCTGCTGTTGCGCGGCGTTGGCAAAGGAGCCAGCGCCAAGGTTCTGCTGGTACTGCTGCATCTGCGCGCTGTTCTGGAAGCCCGCGCGTTGCGCCGCCATGTCCATCATGCGCTGCTGCTCTTGGCCGCCCTGCGCGGTGACAGCGAGGCGCGCGTCATTACTCTGGCGATTGTAATCATCCATCGCCGAGGTGTAGGCCTGCGAACCGTATCTGATCCCCTGATCGGCCAGTCGCTGCTCGATGTTGCTGCGCTCCTTGGCGAGCTGCGGGTTGAGGCGGCCGTACAGGCTCTCCTCGACGCGCGAACGATCGGCGCTGAAATTGTCCGCCGGGCCGTAGTCCTTGGTGATCGCACCTGCATCGCCGAGGCCGGTCTGGATCTGACCGCCAGTATCGTAGCCGGTCAACGCCTGCGGCGCGCCCAGTATGGCGTTGGCGTTGCCGCCTACGGGCGCGCCGGAGTTGGGGTTGAACGGCTGCGACAGCAGCCCGCCGACCCGCTGCGACTGCTGGTTGCCCATCTGGGCTAGGTTGAGCTGGGTCTGACCAGTCTGGTCCTTGATCGCCTGCCCCTGCGGCGACAGCGTCTGTGTCGAGGTAAAGCGCGGGATCTGGTAGGTCTGCCCGGTCGACGGATCAGTCCAGCTGTGGGTGCCCGACACGTCATAGGACAGCGAGCCGTCCGGCGTGTTCTGGTTGACGTTATTCAGAAATGCATTGGCGACCCCCGTCGCGACGTTGGTGCCAGTCTGCGCCGCTGCGGTCTGGTACGGGTTGGGCGGTGTCGGTGCGTCCGGTTTGGACATGGTCTACATCCCTTGTGGCGGCATCTGCATCGGCTGCGGCTGTTGCGGTTGGCCCGGCTGCTGCATCAGGCCGCCGAGCGCGCCAGCCATCATCGGCGCGGGCTGCGCCGCGCCGACCGGCGCGCCCGCTGTCGGCATGCCCTGCTGCGGCGGCATCGGTGCCGCCTGCGGCGCGGGTCCTCCCATCGGCGGGGCCATCCCCGGCTGCTGCTGCGGCATCTGCGGCGGCGGGCTGGCGATGTTCATCAGGGCCTGCGTGATCTGGTCACGCTGGCCGCTCTGGGCGGGGTCGAGATAGGGTGCTGGCATTATGCGGCCTCGGTTAGCTGGGTTTCTGCTGTCTTCTCGGCGCGCCTGCGATTAGCGTTGTAGCGGGATTGTTCCCATTGCTCCACCGTCAATGTGGCGACGACACCGTCGCGGTCGCGACCGGCGAGCCGGGCGATCTTGTACAGCGACATGCCGATCGAGGCGTTGATGCGGAGCGTCTTCTCGTTGTCGGCGGAGGTGGTCTGGATCACCATCTGGCAGCCGAGCTGGTAGAACGGGTAGTCGTAGATCACCTGCAGCGTGCGCCGCGTCAGCCAGTTGGTGCCGGGCACCGCCGCGCCGGAAATCTCGATGGTGCCGACCTCGGGGCACCAGTTGCGATACACCAGCCCCGCCACGAGGTAGCCGTCTTCGTCCAGCACGCCGATCGTCGAGCACTCCCCGAAGCCGCGCTCGCGGCATTCGGGGATCAGCGACGCCACGAAGGGCGCGACGTGCACGGTCTGGTCGAAGACGTATTGAAACATCAGCCGCCCCCGTAGCCGCCAGCGCTCTGCCCGAAGGTAGGCCCGAAGACTTGGTTGTCATCGCCAAAGCCGCCGTATTGGTAGTCCGGCTTGGACAAGTTACCTGATAGCCCATTCGGCGCGACCGCGTTGCTGGAATTGTACCCACCAAACGGGTCTTGGTAGATGCCGGTCGCACCGAGGTTGTATCCTCGCTGCGCGAACGGATCGCGCCACATGGCCTCCGCCTCGTGGCCGCCGAACACGGCGCTCGGCATCTTCTGCTGCTGTTGCTGTTGCTGCTGATACTGTATCGTCGCTCTCGCGATGGCGTCGCGCTGCGCCTGCTGCGCTTGGTTTTCGTTGATCGCGCCCCACGTATTATCGACGTAGCCGGGGCCATAGGCCTGCCCCGGCCCCTGCCCAGACTGCTTTTGCCAGAGCGCTTGAGCCTCCTTGCCGGTGATCATGGGGGAGGAGTATCCCAGCGCGGCGTCCGACCAGCCGATCGCGCCCCACGTCGTGGGGTCTCCCTCGTCGTAAGGGCGACCGCCGTAGGGCGAGTAGGGCTGCCCGAACTGGTTCTGGGTGTCCCACCCGCCGCCGCCCATGCCTGTCCTGATGCCGCTGTCGTACGGTGCGGCCGCCGCTGGCGGTTGCGGCGCTGGTTGGTAGCCGCCATTCGCGATGATGTCAGGGACTTGGTAGACCGGATCGTACGGTGTGTTGCCCCAGCGATCGCTGAACGTGGGCGATATCGGTGCCGACCCCCACCCGGCAATGCCAGCGTCACCGCCTTTGGTGCCTATTAGCGATTTGCCACTGAACGAGCTTAGGCCGGTGCCGGGGCCGACAGGTGAGGCCTCGCCGAAGGACGGGTAGCCGCCGACATACGGGGTATAAGCGGGGTTCATGCCGCCAATGGCTGCGTCGAACACGCCCTGATTAAAACTGCCCGCGCCGCCGGGGCCCATGCCCATCGAGCTGTTGATCTGATCGGCAGTCCAACCACCGAAACCCTGCATCGACATGATCTGCTCCTCTAGACGTTGACGCCGTCGCGCTCGAAAGTCGCGGCGATGTTGATAAGATCCACTTCCGGTCTCAGCTTCTGCGCTACTGTAACCTGCACGATCG
>Ga0193738_1001030_pt1 | contig 11846 bp, 10 predicted proteins | sample L2a1metaG_FD_144927 | JGI IMG/M metagenome (GOLD analysis project Ga0193738, IMG submission 144927) | Soil microbial communities from a riparian zone of the East river system, Colorado, United States - L2a1 | ecosystem: Environmental > Terrestrial > Soil > Riparian zone | place: USA: East River...
TAAGCGTTAAACCATCCCCATGAATCTGGGTTCCGTTTTGAATAGTTAAACTGCTACCGAGGTCAACGGTTAGTTGTGCATGTGCGTTGCAAAAAAACAAAGCGACCAAACAAAGCATGGGTAGATTTTTCATACCTGTAATTTTTATTAAGGATCGAATTTCAAAAAGGTTCATATAGCTTTTTCAAATTCACCTTTTAGAATTTAGAGATAATCCACCAAGCCGAACCATCAGACTGAACAGTTACAGTAGATAACGTAGTACCATCTATTGTTAATGACGCGGCTCCTTCAACTGCCACTCCGGATTTTAATAAAGTAACTACTCCACCAGCTCCTGCTTTTCGCTTAACGGTAAAAGTTTTTCCAACCGGGACGGTCGTAATATCGGGTAAAGTCAAATCAATAGTTGATGTGCTTGGAATGAGGAGAGTTTGATCTGACGAACTAATAGTAGAAGTGATGCTAATTTCACGAATTGCATTCTCAGGCTTGTATTTATTTAAAATAACCCACCTCGTGCCATTGCTACGAACAGTTATAGATTCAAAATCTTTCTCCATTAAATAAGGCGAAGCAGAAGTGCTTTGATCAAGATTTTCACCACTTGCAGGAACAATTCTTAAAACATTTCCTGAGAATAAAGCGCCATTCGCATTTCTTTTGATCGTGTACAATTTATCTTCCTTATCCGCAGCAGCAGGAAGGCCAATATCAATACTCTGACTAGCACTGGTAAAATTTACCTCAATCATATTTTTATCTGATGCTGTGATTGAAGTTGTAGTGACTTCCGCTACATCGGTAACTGAGATTTCAGAAATCACCCACCAACTATCAGGCCCACAAACTACTTCAAGAGTTGAATTGTCGGCACCTAAAGTAACTTCACCATTTACGACTCCGTTTAATTTTTCTCCCACAACAGGCTTCACAATAATTTTACCTGTACCATTATCGTTTCTTTTAAATATATACTCTCTGCCCCGGGAGGTAGCCACGGGAGACAATACCATATCAGAAGTAGTATTAGTAGTCTTGTCAATGATCATGACGTGATCATCCTGCTGAATCACATAATTACTACTTCCATCCAGTAACCTTACTTTGGTAGCAATACTACCCATAAGGGTTACAGAACTGGTTAACGGCAAATTGTTTTCACCACCTGGGCTTCCATCCGAATGACCACCTAAAATATTAAACCCAATGCGGCCGTTTATACCGTCAATATGCATGAAGTCATATTTATGAAGTATTCCGTTCCCGAAAGCGTCAAAAAAACCATCTCGAATAAAAAGGTCTTGCCCGTCTAAGTACCAGTTTACTTCTCCTGTTTCTTTAACTAGTAACTTAACAAATTCGTCTACACCTGGTGTGCCATTGTTTAATATTATAAAGCTGCCGCCTGTGCCTAGTTTGGCTTTTACACTTTGGGCTTGTATTAAAAGTGGAAAAAAAGCTAAGAGAAGTAGTAGTGTTTTCATGGTTAATGAAATTTAAGGTTTTACCGAAATTAACAAAAAAACAGATTCCAGTTTGAAGCGGCTTAAATTTCAGGGTGCTCTTTTATAAATTGCTGGAATGATAGCTGCGCCGTTTTTGTCAAAGAAACCAACTCTGTCCTTTTTTTACGCCGATGTTGGTTTTTGAATTTTCAAGTTGTGTTTTTCATATATCAAACTTTAATACAACTTTTGATTCATTTTACACCGCGTACTAAAGTAAGTCCGCAAGTTTCGGGTTGCTGTAAAATAATAAACGTTTCATTTTTGTATAAATAAATATTTAGCAAATGAATCAGTTTAAAATTGTTCCTCTTAGCAAGGAATATGCAAATAAGATCAAAGAAAACAATAAAGATGATTTTGGGCATGAGGTAATTGAGCAAATTGCAACGGGTAAAGGACCTTGTAGGGTTTCTCTTAAGCCTTTTGTTGTCGGACAAGATGTGCGGCTGTTGATTTCGCATAGTCCATTTGCTGTAGATAATGCATTCAATCAACCCGGACCTGTATTTATTCATAAAAAAGAAGTGGAGCCTTATAATGATATCTATCGTTTTCCACCGGAAATAAAAGCGAATAAAAAGAGTTTTCCTTTGACGTTGATTGGGTATACCAAAGAACAGATGATGGTTCTTACACAATTAGTAGGTGATGACGATGTTGATTTACTGATAACAAAAATATTTGAAAAGCGACCAGATATTGAATACCTGCATGCAAGAAATGCAGAGGCAAGTTGTTTTATTTGTAAGATTGAAAGAGTTTAACACTCAATACCAATTTAGAGGTAATGCTGTGTTGAAAAAGTTAGGAGAATGGTTTTGATGTAATTATGGTTGCAAGTTGACCATTCTTTGTATTAACTCATTTCCATAATCTTTATGATCAGAAAGTGATTTGAGAAATAACTTGTCCACTCTATTTTTTATATCATATTCTTGGAATATAAAGCATTCACGTCTTCCAACCTCTATTTCATTTTGACTACTCTCATAAATGAAGAACAGCTCCCCATAATTTTTTGTCTTTAACTTCACTTCGCCTTTCCAAATTCTACCGTCAGATTGTTTTAAAGTAATTTTAAGATTAAAAGGGTCCGTTACTTTAATATTAACAATTGAACCGTTTGTGTCTTCTTCTGCAAGTCTTCCATTGCTGCTTTTCATATCATAGCATTGATAGTCGAATGCATCGATTGGATCACTTTCAAGGAGTCGAAAATAAGGGAGTTTTAAATATTCATCTTTTTGTTGTCTAGCTTTTGAAAATGGCCATTCGTTTTTTGTAAATTTAGAATGACAATTTTGACAGATAAGAAGTAAGTTTTTATAATCATGGTTATTGGGATTTTCATCAATATGATGTATATGAAAATGTCCGATATCTTCGGTTAAACAAAATGGACATCTTGATCCAATTTCTTTTTGAAGTTCAGCTTTAAGCTTTGGTAACCCTCGAATTGGTGTTCTTGATTTTTTATTTTGTTTCATTTTCTCTTTTTGACAAGCCGATGTTGGGAACAGTTATTTTGCGGCGATGATTCCCTTTTCGATAAGCATTTTTATCGGTATCTGCTCGCCTCCTTCTGGAACTGATAAATCTAAGATTAAATCTATTGGTGTTATGAAAGAAATTGGTGCTTGTCCTTCTAAAACATTCATCCCACTTGAATTAACTCCAATAACTAAATCATTTCTAAGAACCGGCCCCCCACTTGCTCCATGTTCAATTTTCATTGTTGTCTGATAGCATCTATTTCGAACAATAGATGAACCATCTTCGTGATAATCGATTATGGCTCCCGTAGCCCATTTGCCACCAAAGGTGAGTTCAAATGTGCCGTCTCCTAAAGCTTCCCTTTCTGTCAAAGGAAAAGCATATGTCCTAATGCTATTGCCAATAATTTGTTTTTCAAAATTTAATGTAAGCGGAACGGAAACCTCGGGTGTTACGCTTACTCCATTCGGAAGTCGTCGTCTACCAAGAAAACCAACAGCAATATCGGCATTTGGATGGGGTACGAAATGCTTAAGGACTCGAATATGTCTTTCTCCTCCCGATGTTGTCTGTACTGCATACAATGTAGGTAAGTGCCTTCCCGAATTATCGTAGAATACATGCTTTGCAGTTACAAATCCACCTAGCGGCTGTATGAAGAAGCCTGTCCCGACACATTTCCAAATATTCCTGTCGGGATTGTAACTTATTAATGGGAAAATTGGAACTTCTTGATCCACATCCTCGCCTAAAGAGCTTTTAAACATAAGATTATTTATTATCCCGTTGTCGTTATTCATGTGATATTTTTGACTGTTGGGTTTTGAAATTCACACGACAGTGACGGCTTGTGGTTGTTGTTATAAAATTTGTTGCAGCAGTTTATTAGTTATAAATTTCTTTATACTCTTTTATCGTTAAAAGAACTTCTTTTAAGGCTGAGAAATTCAAAAAGCTATTCAATGGGTTCGCATATTTTGTTTCTTCGCCATGTAGGATAATGTTTCTATTTTCTTTAAAACGTCTGCATAAAAAGCCAAGTCTTTCCGTAAGGTTTATTGAAAAAACATCTTGCTTTGGCGTCTTATATATGGAATGCTTACCAGTCAACAATCCATATCTCATGTCGCTGATCTGCAAGTCTTTTTTCCAAGGGATTTTTTTTAAGAAACTATCCAAGGACGCATATTTCCTTTTATCCAATGGATTTATTGTCAGCCCTTGCTTTTCTTTTAAATAAATACCATGTGATCTAACTAATCCTTCAATAATAGTTAATAACAAAAGATTACTTGCTTTTTGATGGTTGCTTTTAAAACAATGTATTGCTTCTTGAACAGAATCAAAATGATCACTCACATAATTGATGGCTTTTAGTTCAAGAAATAGGTTTTCAATTTCAGTGATTCTTCTGGGCAAATACTTTTCAAGTTCGTTGAAGTCAAAATTGCCAATAGAAATATCAATTGAATCGCTAAGTACTAAGTCCGGAATCCAATGCAAATCTGTTTCAACAGCACCTTGATATGAATTTATCATTAACAAAATAACATCTGGCATAAAAGGAATGTACTTTTGTCCCATTTTCTCTTCAAGTTTGCAATAATCTTCTATTTTTTTCTTGTCCAATTCTTTTATCAAATATTCTAAATAGTTGCCTAAATTCATCATGCACGATCCCATCCATTCCTTTTTCCATTTCGACAGTTTATTTCTATTTTTTTCAAACTCTTGTACATAAGTATCAAAACTTCTTAGAGACATTTCTACTGCATTCTTAATTTCTTTTTCTCGTTCTCTACAACTATTGTAAAATTTTGTGTCCTCACAATCAAGAAAAAGCTCAATTTTTGGCTTATTAAAAATCTCTCCTAACGTTATCATTTTAAAATTGTTTCATTCTTTCTTGACCTTCTGCAAATTTATAATACGCTGCTTCGATTTATTAAACACATTCCTCCCTTTATCAATCCCACTTCTTAACTTCTTTTGTTCTTCCTCGGGCAGATGAATAAAATCCTGGCATTTTTTGCTGCAAGTATTTTCATGTTTCTTTTTGCATTCATCACATTGTATAAATAATAAATGGCAGGCTTCATTTACGCAATTAACATGTGTGTCTGCCGGTTTACCACATTGATGGCATTGAGAAATAATTTCTTCTGTTACTCTCTCCCCCAGCCTTTGATCAAATACAAAGTTCTTTCCGTGAAATTTTATATCAAGATTTTTTTCTTTTGCCTCATTCACATAATTGATAATGCCGCCTTCTAAATGAAAAACATTTTTAAACCCGCTATGCTTCATGTAGGCTGAGGCTTTTTCACACCGGATGCCTCCTGTGCAGTACATGATAATGTTTTTCTCTTTGTTTTCTTTCATCATGTCAACAGCCATCGGTAATTGTTCCCGGAATGTATCGGAAGGGATTTCGATCGCATTTTCAAAATGTCCGACCTCAAATTCATAATGATTCCGCATATCGATCACAATCGTATTGAGGTCGTTTGTCAGTTTATTAAATTGCTCTGCATTAACATAACCACCTCTATTCGCCATATCAAAAGCAGGGTCATTAATGCCATCAGCAACAATTTTATTCCGAACTTTTACATCCAACACATAAAAACTTTTTCCATCATCATCAACAGCAACATTAAGACGAAGGCCATTCAATGGTTCAATTGAATACAGGTAAGTTTTAAATGCTGTTAGATTATCAGTTGGCAAACTGATCTGTGCATTGATACCTTCTGAAGCAACATAAATTCTTCCTAATACTCCCAGTTCTTTTAAATGACGATAAAGATCATTCCTGAATTGTGGAGGATCCTCAATTTTAAAATAGCAATAAAATGAAATGGTAATACGTGGTATAGGATCGTTCTTAATGCGTTCTTTCAACTCCTTTCGGGAGATACGATTGTGTAATGCGGCCATGTGTTTGAAATTTGATCCCGGGTTATCGGGAAATTTTAAAAATTGGACAGTTGCAGGCTGAACCAAATTTCACTTTAGAATCCCAATTGTCTCGCCTGAGGCGAGAGGCAAAATTCTAAAGCGCAGCAAAGATAAAACAGGGAGATTAAATAAAACTGATTTTAATCATCATTACTCCGACGACCTACCCCAAAGCGTTTTGAAAAGCCGATCTTGAAATCGTTCGAAAACTTTTTTGCGTCTTTGCGGGCCCAGTAATATTCAACACGCAAATTTTTCAGGATGTTTTCAAGCCCGACAAAATATTCAAGATAATTTGTTTTCTCGTAGTGGAATGTATTGAGACCGGCTACCAGGTACCAGTTTAATTTTCTAAAACCGGGTAATTTATTAGTAAGAAATCCATTGAAATGATGTTCAATATGTGCCAGCACATAAAACTTTGAAATATTGCTAAACTCATAGATGGGCAAAAGTTGAAAGCTGTTAAGGTATTCAGTGGCGATATGCGAGATATTGCCATTGAAATGCTGGTAATCCGGGATCTGCGTTAGTTCGTTATGAATAAAACCTCCCATTCCTACCCTGTAATTAAACTGCCCGGCGAGTTTGAAGCGAACAACATCAGTTACCGCAAAGCGCCATCTGCTATAATTCACATCACTGCCAAAGACTTCATCGAATGTGCGACTATAACCTAAGATCATAGTGGGCCATTTAGAACCGATATTAATTTTTTGATCTGGTAATTCAATATATCGAGCACCAGGTTGCCAGGTAATTCCAAAATTCAAAGCAAGAGCCTGGTGCGGCATAATATTTTCGTTGGAAAGTTCTGTTGGATAGTTTGGAGTAAATTCTTTCTTTTCATCTTTTACAAAAGAGTAATCAGTTGTATTATCCAAAGGCATCCTGCTTTGGTATTCAAAACCTGCGCTCCAGGTAAAACCTTCCCCGATACCTTTTACATACGATGCACGGAGATACCATGCTTCATAGATCTTCATCAGGTTCTTTCCACCTAGCAAAGCTGCAAAAGTAGTACTCCGTGGACCTATCGGGCTTGCATTATTAAACTGGAAAACCCTCTTGCCTCCGGAAAGATTAATAGAAGTAACATATTTTTTTCCGAAAATGTAGGAAGTGCTTAGCCATGCATTAAAATGTCTGTTATTAAATCCATAGCGTATTGTCGGAGAAATGCGGATAGATCTTCTGCCAATAGTAGAATCAAGTTTTTTTGTGTAAGTGCACGAAAGATTTAAGGTCAATCCTTCCACGATATTATAATTTATCTGGTCAGTTATCGGCCGGAAGTAATATGATGCATTCTTTTTTTCTTTATTGATTGTTTGTCCCGTCAGTAAAATGCCCATTACTTTCAGCTTGTTGTTAATTCTGTCCATCGAATCCAGGTAAGCAGGATTCTTGCTTAATTGTTCTATACTATCTTTTTTGCGGTAATCCATTGTTTCTTCATCAAGCAGCTTCAGAGGTCGTGCATCGTCCCAATATGTGGGAGTTTTCCTATTGGAACTGTCAGTGTACTTTAAAACAGTATTTTCAAAATAGTTCTTTTTGAAAACCGGGTTTGGATCGAATTTGGAATAAACATTTACAAAACTTCCGTGAACATCTATCCCGAGAATTTTTATAGAAGGATAAATGACCTGGTTATGCAAAACCCACAAGCTATCACTATAAGGAACATATAGTTGTTCCAGGACCAAAGTATCCAGGAATTCCATTTGATTTACCTTTCTCAATTCCAATTTCAATGAATGGATACGCCATTCATTTTCGACAATATTTATATACCCGGAAAATAAAGGCTCGTATTTTCTCTTGGGCGTTACCAGGATCTTGCTTATTTGTTTTCCATCTTCAAAAAAGGCTCCCACCATAGCTATCACTGCTGCCACTTACCTTGGATGAATGAACTTCTATTTTTCTGTCATTAGGTTTGCGTACTGAATATGTAGAAATTGTTTCGGAGAGATAGATGATCTTATTTTTACTAGTGTCGCCGTCATCATTAAAATCGATTTTTTGACCAAAAACTTTTTTGGGATAGTCGCGTTGCCTCATTTGACCCTTTGTATAAACCTCGCAAATAAATTTATCCAGTTGCTTCTGATAAACTGGCCGCATGCGAATAGTGTTTTTTATAATTTCATTGGCAGGATTTTCACCAGAACGGACAATGACCTCTTCCATTGTAAAATCAACAAGGCTTAGTACAAAATCAAGCTGAACCTCCTTGTTTTCTTCGATCTTAATATTTCTTACATCTCGTTTATAACCCACATGCTGAGCGATAAGTGTATAATTGCCGGGAGAAAGATTCAAAAAATATTTTCCCTCGAGATTGCAGGTTGTGCCACCTTTTTTATCTTTTATTAAAATGGAAGCATTTGGCAGCGGATAGCCTTTATCATCTTTTACAATACCTGAAACTGTTTGAGAAAATGAAGTCGCAGTTATTAAAGTAAGTACTAAAAGTTGAAAAATTATTTTCATAGATCAGGTTATCAAAATTATTTTTTTGGGTTTGATGAACGAAGGTAACTGCCACTAAGCGCTGCAAAGCCTGCTACAAGTCCACCAACAAAAGCCGTTACGATCATCAGCAACCATTTTGATCCGCCTAATGGTAAAAGCGAGGCGATCTTTACGGATAGCACCCCTTCATTTGCCAGATCCATCCAGAAAGCTAACACAAACCAAAGAATGAACAATGCTAAAAAGCCTGCGAAAAATGCTTTGAACCCTCTTTGATGGATCAATACTGCTACTAAAAAGGCAATAAGTGCAAAAAACCACCAGTATGAAATATAAATACCGGCAATAAAACTTAATAAAGCAGTTAATAATACAGAATTAAAAAATTTCATATCAAGAAATTTCAAAGTTTGTCAAGAGTCATTTTCCATTTAGCTTTTTTATCCAACTTATCACCTCCATGCATGAACCAAATACTATAATATTTTCCAGCCGCCCATTGATCAACAAATGAATCATAATATTTACTGCCGGGGTTACCGCTTTGTCCACCTGGATAAACACCATACGCTTCTATCTTATCAGTTAATTGAACGATCATTCGCCAACTTGGGCCATGAAAATCTTTTGTTGCATTGATGATATTTTGACCACCACCAACAATAAGATGAAATCTACTTAAAGCAGGTAAGCGAAGTAAATGCCGAACACCTGCATCTTTGTATTTTGACCATTCCAGGTTACCATCTGCTTCGGCTTTTAATAAAACAGGAACAGCTTTTTTTAACCCAGCCAACACTACATCAGCTGTTGTTTCCTGATTGGAAGTATTAACATTATCGATAAATGAGTAAGCAGAATCTCTTAACAAAGCTTCCACCATAGTATACCGCTCTGGCCAATCGAAAGGCTCCGCAACTTTAGAAAGCTCATCGTGATAAATTTCTACTTCCACACTATCTAACCAGTTACTAAAAATGGCAACTCCTTTTTCTCCGGGATCATTTCTTTTATTCCAGCTCTTAACTATATCCAGGAACTTTTTCTCCTCACCGCTAAGTTTTGATTCATCTGTATTCCTTAAAAGTATCGGCAGCGCAAACTCAGCAAGAACATTATAATTTTCTGTTTGTAACCTTTGCATATCAGCTGGTGTAATACCATTCATGTTTCGCAGATAACGATTAATAAGATAACCACGATACAGATCATGATGTCCACCGATGTAATAAGGATAAGTTGTATCAACCGGCAATTGATTAGCACTGCTTACAAAACCTCTCTCAGGATTTATCACATGCGGATTTTCCTCCATCGGAATATAACCTTGCCACATATAACTACTATCAGTTCCCGGCATTACAAAATCACCCTGTCTTTTCCATTTGGCTGGAAAAGCTGCCTGTTGCCATATGGCAATATCACCACGTTTATCTGCAAACAAACAATTTTGCCCGGGGCAGGATAAATAAGGTAAAGCCGCTTTATAGTCATCCAGATTTTTTGCGCGGTTCAGCTTATAAAAGAGCATCATTTCATTTGATGGGTCATGTGCCTTCCATTTTACTGCATAATATTTATCATTGGTGGTTCTTTTGCCAGTGTACGACTTATCATACATTACCGGGCCAAAAACTGTATAGGCCACGGTATCATAAAAATCTTTTTGTCCTGATACTTTGAAAGTATCAATATTCAGTTCTGCTCTTTTCCATTCGTTATTGAACCAATATTCCTGCTTACTGTCATCCTTAAATTTAATTTCATAATAATCTCTTACATCTCTCATTGCATTTGTAAAACCCCATGCGCAGCTGTCATTAAAACCAATAATTATTGATGGCGCCCCGGGAAATGATGCACCATAAGAATTGAAATTGGGTGTATGCAGCTGCATCTCGTACCATAATGAAGGCATATTAAGACTCAGGTGCGGATCATTACAAAGTATCGGAGCACCGCTTTGAGTTTTTATACCTGCAACAGCCCAGTTATTACTTCCATTATCCCTATCGGGTTTTATTTCATTTATCACTGTACTGTTTTTCCATGAAGAAAAAATAGAATCAGCATTGGCCGGTGCAATAACTTTTACGGATGGCTCCGGGAAAACAGTTCCTTTTGGAACTATAGGATCAAGTGAATCTTGTGTGATCGGGTAAAGTTTATCAAAATCGCTTGCATCAAAAACTGTTTTTGCATTCGAATATTCCATGTCATTCTCCGGCCCAGCCAGGTCAAGACTCATGTATTTAAGGAATAAAGCGATCTTGAGATTATCCCATTTTTCAGGTTTATAGTCAAGCAACTTATATTCTAAAGGCAATTCACTTTCTTTCAAATTTTCTATATAAGCATTTACACCGGCAGTGTATGCATCACAAGCTGATTTTGATTCGGGATCTTTTTCTGATTCTTCGACTGATCTTTTTGCAGCGTATACCATTCCAAGACGGCGCATATTCCTGTCGAAATTTAAGATAGCCGTATCTTTTCCGGCGCCAAGTATTTCACTTAATCTTCCTGCTGCTGCTTTTGCCTGGAATTCCATTTGCCATAGCCTGAATTTTGCATGCAAGTAACCCTGTACAAAATATGCGTCTTCATCATTTTCAGCAAATACATGTGGCACTAGCCTGTTATCAAAATAGACCTCAGTCTTGCCCTTTAAACCGGCAAATTTCAGATCCCCCGCAAAATCATTTTCAGCGGATTCAGCATTTTGCCAAACACCAAATTGTGGGCTTAAAAATTTACCCATGGGCGGAATGGCTCCCCATTTTTTATTAAGCGCAAAAACCAATCCGGTAGTGATAACAGCTGAGATAAGAAAAGGCCCGATTCTCATACGCATAAATATTTCGGGAAAGTAAGAAAAAAGAGTCATTTCCAGTGATATATCAAGAATCATCTTTCAATAGCTATTTGCAAGGATTTTAATCTTTATTTATCTCACTGCTTTTTCATTAATTTTAATCAAAACAACTAAGTATGCCTTTTATAATTTTACTTGTAGTAATACTTGTCATCGTTCTATGGATGGTGAGTCTTTATAACCGTCTTATAAGTTTGCGTAACCGAAGACAAAATGCATTCGCGGATATCGATGTACAACTTCGCCAGCGGCATGATCTTGTTCCGCAATTGGTAGAAACCGTAAAAGGGTATGCCGCTCATGAACGTGGTGTCCTTACTCAAGTGACTGAAGCAAGAACAGCAGCAATGTCTGCAAAAACAATTGATGACAAAATTGTGGCAGAACAGCAACTGACATCTGCATTGCAAGGTCTCAGAGTTCAGGTAGAGGCCTATCCTGATCTGAAAGCAAATCAAAATTTTTTACAGTTGCAGGAAGAGTTAAGTGATATAGAAAACAAACTCGCTGCTTCAAGAAGATTC
>Ga0193738_1001031_pt1 | contig 11840 bp, 11 predicted proteins | sample L2a1metaG_FD_144927 | JGI IMG/M metagenome (GOLD analysis project Ga0193738, IMG submission 144927) | Soil microbial communities from a riparian zone of the East river system, Colorado, United States - L2a1 | ecosystem: Environmental > Terrestrial > Soil > Riparian zone | place: USA: East River...
CTCCACCGATCCAACCTCAATAAATTTATTGATACAATTGAGTTTGTTTTAATAGAAGGCTGTGACAGGATGTTGCAGCCTTTTATTATTTGAATTAATTTTAAAAATTGAATATCCTCATGGGAAAAAAACAAAAAATAGTTGGGTTAAATAAAAGACATTTTATTTTTTGTTTTGCGATCATTTTTTTCCAGTGCGTTTTTTCTGTGGTAGCACATGCCCAACAAACAGGAATGCAAACCACTTTAGTGCCAATACAAGACGTGGGGGATATTATAAGAAAGTTATTTAATAAAGAAAAAGATAGTACAAAAGTTAAAAAGCCATCAACAGTTTCCATATTGCCATCAATAGGATATAACCCAAGTTTTGGGGTTGTATTAGGTGCCAAGATATCTGCCGTTAAACAATATGGAAAAGAAAATACAGATCTTTCGGCTTTTGGGCTTGAAGCGATCTATACTTCCAGAGGTGTGATTACGGCCCAGGCCCGTCATAATGTATTTACAACTGGCAACAAATGGAATTTCCAGGGAAACTGGCAACTATCGAAATTCTTAATAAACGATTATGGTATTGGTACAGGAAATAAGGATTATATAACTGACGGTGATAGCGCAGATCTAATAAGATTTACATTTATCCGGCTTACCGAAAAAATTTATCGAAAGATCAGCCCGCATTGGTTTGCGGGTGGTGGTATTAGTTTCGACATCCGTACCAATATACATGATCAGCAACTTGAATCTCTCCCAAGCTCGGCGCACCTGCGTTATAGTTTGAGAAACGATTTCGATTCCAGTAAATATTCTGCAAACGGCTTTTTTCTTTCTTTTCAGTATAACACAAGAGAACATCCTATCCGTTCCTATGGTGGTATTTATGCGGATTTCAATTTACGCTTTAACCAGAAATGGATGGGCAGTACCAAGAACTCGATACAGCTGCAGTATGATCTCCGGAAATATTTCAGCCTGAGCAAAAAAAACCCTGAACATGTATTAGCATTATGGCACTGGGCTTCTTATGCACTTAATGGTACGGTTCCCTATCTTGAGTTGCCGGCCACTGCTTATGATACTTATGGTAGAAGTGGCCGGGCATATACTATGGGCCGGTTCAAAGGACCCGAATATGTGGATTTTGAAGCTGAATGGCGCTTTCCGATCACAAAAAATAAATTACTAAGCGGCGTTGCTTTTGTGAATATGCAATCGGCTTCTGATGATCTTTCAAAAAAGATATTTCAATATTGGGCAACAGCAGGCGGTGCCGGCTTGAGAATTCTTTTTAACAAAGAAAGCAGATCGACCATCTGTATAGACTATGCAAGAGGAAGTCATAAGTCAAGCGGCTTCTTCTTTGGATTGAATGAAGTGTTCTAAAAAAATTACTGAATAAATTTATTCTTCATTAATTTTTCCCACTATATACCAAACCTGTAGTTGATTTTATTAATGATAAGCCAAGCTGGATCACCGGGTTCGTATAACCTGTAAAAAATTATTTGCTTCCTTGGTCTTGATATCCTTATACTACTACTTCCGTTTTTGGTTTTAACCATGAATTAAACAGTGTATAAAAAACAGCAAGGATTATAGCGCCTTTGAACATTCCGGTAAAACCCCAGGCTGCCATACCGCCTATCACTCCAAGAAAAAGTACAAGTATCGGAAGCTTGCCACTTTTTGCAATAAGAACAGGTTTTAAAATATTATCAATACCCATCAATACGATGATGCCATAAATCGTTGTAAATATTGCCATCCCGGTTTCACCCTGCGATCCTAACCAAATTGCTACCGGTAGCCAAACGAACAACGGGCCGAGTTGAATAACCACGAAAAAAAATGTAATTGCCGCAAGTGCCCCTGCAATTGAAATACCGGCAATACTAAAACCGATCCAGGCTGCTATTCCTGCAATGAAAGCAGTTCCCATCACGCCAATCGCTACACCTTTTACGGCTCTGCCGGAAGCGTCAACCAGGGCGGGGCCATCATTTTCCCCCACCATTCTTTTCATTAAAGTATAAATAGGATTAAGGATCTTAGTGCCACTGTTCAAAAAGATGGCAGAAATAATAATACCTAAAACCAATTCAAGGCCGGCCCCTACAACGCCAAGTCCGCCGCCAAGCAGACGTGTAAGAACAGCCCTTATCTTCGGCTCATATAAGTGAATGGCATCAGGATCATTTTGTAATTTTTGCCAGGACGAACTAATATTTTCTCCTACTACCGGTAACCCCGCTATCCAGCCTGGTAAGGGAGGCAGGCCGTTTGCTTTTGCATCAGCGATATATGCCTGGCTTCCCTGTATCAAATTAGCCAGTTCATTGATCAGGTAAACAAATGGTAACGCAACGATGCCTATTAAAAGCAATGCATAGATAAAAGCGGCCAGTTTACGTTTGCCACCCAACAACCTTGCTAATTTTTCAAATAGCGGGTGAATGGCTACAGCAAGAATAATGGCGTATGTAAAGACGCCTAAAAAAATACTTAGAACGGTATATAACGCGGAAAGCAATATCAATAAAAGCAGCAATACCAAAGCTGTTTCTATTGTAGAACGTCGTTGGTCTGTGTTAAAGGTGTTCATGGTTGAGGTTATTTGAGTAAAAAAATCAGATTCAATTTAATATTTATCATCCGGATAGGATAAACTTTATTGTTTTGATTGATTAGAAGAAGAAAATTTACCGATCAGCATAGAAATAATAATTGCTACATACAATTGTCCCGAAACTCCGATCAAAGTAGAAAAAGATTTTGCAAAAGGAGTTTTGGGTAAAAGATCGCCGTATCCAACAGTGCCCATAGTGACAAATGAAAAATAGAGTTGGTCATAGAATTTTGCCTGGAAGGAACCCATTTCATCTGCCGGGAAACTGAATGCTCCGGGCTGAAGGAATTCTATTCGCGAAACACCCATAGAAAATACGATACCCAGGATTAAATACCCACTAACAGATTGTACGAGAACTTTTGTCGTCACCACCTTTGATTCTGCCACCTGTTTTAGCAAACGGAAAAACGCGAAAAGAAAAAAAATGCCGTTCAGGCCATCTGATATTGCGTTCACCAACTGCGCCTTTGTGAAAAAAGCTATATTAAGAAGTATTACAAGTATCGTGACTGTGATATTTGAAAATAACTTGTAATCTTTTTCCAGGCAAAATATTATGCAGATAAGGATAAGATTAATAAGAATGGAATAAGAAGTCCTGTACCATGATTCAGGAAGTAAGGTAACTCCGAAGATGGTAAAGCACAGTAACAAAAGGAGCAAAGAGTTGGCTGTTAAAAGATTTTGCGCAGTCCTTTTCAGGCTTTGGCGGTTCATACCGAAAGTTAATGTTTTTTTATATAAACGGGTATGATGTTATTAGGCCTAAGTGCTATATTGAAGTATTATGGTCTTACCTGGATGTGGCTCGTGGGAGTAGTTATTAACTCCTTTTTCATTAAGTTGTTTTTATCAGGATCAAATATTAGCCAAAATAAAATCATTTCAGAGCACGCAGTTATTATAAATGATGGGGGGTATCAAATCAATCAGGTAAAATGGTTTTGTTGTACATTTAGCGGTAACTAAATTCTATGCAATGAAAACGGCAGTTCGCAATATTCTTATTTTATTACTTATTGCTGCCACGCTGGCGATCATTTACTGGCTCATCATTAATTATTATGATGATAAAAACCGTACTGATGATGCACAAGTGGACGGGGACATAGTTCCTGTACTTGCCCGTACCGATGGATTTGTAGATTCGGTTTTCGTGGAGGATGACCAGGTTGTATATGCAGGCGAGATATTACTTCGGTTGGATACTACTGACCTCTATCTCAAATTAAGACAGGCCATAAATGCATATGATGTTTCCAGGACCAACCTTAAGAGATCAGAAATTGGGATAAGATCTGCAGAGATCGAAAAAAAAATGGCCACACAGAATATAGATATTCAGAAAGCATCTCTTAGTGCAAGTGAAACTAATTATAAAAGAAATAAGCTTCTGATGGAGAAAGGAGTCGTCTCGGTACAGGTATATGAATTTACAGAAGAGAGTTATATAAAAAATACGATCAACCTTCAAAATGCTTATGATAAGGAAAGAGCTGCTATTGTAAAACTCGATGACGCAAAAAAACAGGTAGACCTGGCTCATCAGAATATTGCTACACAGGCAACCCAAATTGAGATCATCCGGCAGGATCTGAAGTATGCAACGGTAAGATCCCCTGTGAATGGTATAATTTCTAAAAGAAAAATTCAGATAGGACAAATGGTGCGAACCGGTACTCAACTTTTTTCGGTAGTGCAATCACAAGACATCTGGGTAACTGCAAATTTCAAAGAGACGCAGCTGGCATCTTTCCCTGTTGGCCAAAAAGTAAAAATGACAGCAGATGCATATCCAAAAGAAACCTTTACCGGGATTGTAGAAACTATTGGAGGTGCAACGGGATCAAAATTCGCGTTGCTTCCACCGGATAACGCCACAGGTAATTATGTAAAAGTTATTCAACGCATACCAGTAAGGATCAAATTTGAAGATTCCGCCCGTGCCCGGCAATTATTAAGACCGGGATTTAGTATTGTGGTAACCCAATAACTCATTTCATGCAATTGGTATCAGACAAATTCTGGGTTCGTTTCTTCTTCTTTTCTGTTTTGCTCATGTGTTCTTTTAACTTCTTTGGGCAAAGTCTTTCTTTTTCTTTTGTGCAGGGTTATTTTGGCGTAAGTTTCTGGGATGCCAACTGGTTATTAAGGGGATTTCATGCAGGTACCATCATTACAAGCATTGCAGGCCTTGTCTTTATAAAATGGTTGGGCAACAGGTGGCTTTTCATTGGTTCTGCTTTGTTATTTCTTATCGCCACCATGGTTTCTTTTAAGGCCACCGATTTTACAACCTTACTTACTTCTAGGATCGCTGCGGGTATTGCTAATGGGTTTATGATCGCTGTATCGACACAACTTTTCCTGGCAACCTACCCTGGAAAAGAAAGGTTGGTTGGCGCACTATTCACAGTCGCAGCCAATATCGCAGGGTTAAGTGTAGGTTTGATCGCTAATGGTGCATTCACTGAAGATTTTGGATGGCAGTTTAATTATTACCTGAGTTTGCCTGTATTACTGATCGTGATCATTGCAGCTTTCTTTTTCGTTCCCACCATAGAAAAGAATGAGGAAATAGAAGAAGACTGGATAAGCCTGATCCCGTTTTCGGTATTAATTATTTCTATATTATTTGTGTTCATGTACAGGCAGCAATACCAGGGGATCAGTCATTCAAAGATCCTACTATCCCTTATCATAGTAATTATTTCGGCAGTTGTATTGCTGATCCGTGGAGCGATACATAAGAAACCATTATTCGATACACGGTTATTGCAATACCCGGCTTTTTCCATCGCCATAATTGTTTCTTTTCTTACCGGTGCTTTATTTGTATTTACACTGGCCATGCTGGCGAAAATGCTGGGAGGTATATTACAAATGCCGTTGAAAGATATTTTTCATTTTATTAATTTTCTTGCCCTGGTAATTTTTATTTCTTTAGTGATTAGTTTTATCCTGATCGTAAAAAAAGTCAGTGCCTACTGGATAATGATCACCGGGTTGAGTTGTGTCGCATTTGCTGGTTATTCTTTCTCACAACTAAATACAGAGTTTAGTTTTAATAATATCGTTACTCCATCCCTTGTTGGCATGATGGGAGCCGGTATGCTTGCTTTGTCGGTAATAATAATTGCGATAAAAGCTGTACCACAAAACCAGATCGCAAAAGTTGCTAATTTCAGATCGGTTGCTTTTTTGATGGGGATCGCCATTACAGCAGTTGACCTTGGTCGTATACTGGATTTCGGACGAGTAAGAAATTTTAATTCCATGCTTCGGTATACTGATCCTTCAGATCCCCAATTCATGGAAAGATTTAATGCGTTGCAGTCATTTTATGCAAGTAAGGGTTACGATCCAGATGCCGCTTACCAGGCAGCAGTGAATGGTATGACAGGAATGATAAAATTGCAGGCTTTTTTTAAAAGTATGAGCCAGGTGTTTCAGATCGCAGTTGTTGTATGCCTCGTTCTGATTGCGGTAATTTTTGTTTTATGGGTACTGCAGAATTACCGCATGCTAATTGATTTTTTTACATTCAAAAATAAAACGAATGAAAATGCAAAAGCTGTATCACCAAAGACTTAATTCATTTTTGGTGATATTATTTTTATCCGGATCACAGTTAGTGAATGCGCAGAAAACTTTTTCGGCAGTGCAATGTGTGCAATACGCTTTTGAGCACAACCCATTGCTGCAGGCATCATCAACAGATACTGCTATCAGCGACCTGGACATTAAACGAGTATCCGGGCTCTATCTTCCAAGGGTAAATTTCGGAACGGCATTTCAATATTTTATTACTAAGAGGAACTTGCTTGTTGAAGGAGGGACTACTCTTGCGCCATCAACTGTGCTTCCGGGAGAGCCATATGCAATTCCCGTAGGTTACAACAATTCATGGTTTCCGACGCTGAGTGTGAACCAGCTCATTTTTGATCCTTCTTACCGTAATTCCTATAACATTGCCTCGCAAAATAGAATGCTTCAACAACAGGAAATAGCAGATTTTAAAATTGGCCTTATCACCGGGATCTATAAAGCTTATAGTGCATGCAGATTATTGGAAGTACAGGCAAAATTTCTCGAAGAAAATATTACTCGTATTGACACACTGATAGAACTTACCCGTATAAAATTCAAAGAAGGAGCCGGCATAAAAATAGAAGTGAATCGTGTAGAAGTTACTGGTAACCGGATGCGCGGTGAATTGGCAAATGTTCGGAATAGCTATGCTGAGGCAATGCTTGGTTTACAATTCCAGATGAATTACATGGAGAAAGATAGTATGATACTTTCGGATTCGTTTTCTGTACCCCAAATTGTAAGCGCAGCTGATCCTATAATGCAGGACCTGTTATTGGGTGATCCGGCAAAACGAATAGAAAGCCAGATGTTAAAAACTCAAATTTCAATGGCTGATGAATCGATCAAACTGGAACGGGCAAGAAAGCAGATCAGCATAGGCGCTGACGGCTCATTGGGTTTTACGCCTGCCGCTAATAGTATCGATAAAATTTTCCAGGGCGAAAGATGGAAGCCTTACTCTTACATCGGTGTAAATCTTTTTGTACCCATATTTAATGGGATGGATGTAAACCGTGCTGTTGAACAAAAAAAGTTACAGGCATCCCAGGTACGAAATTATTATGATCAGTTTACGAATCAGTTTGAAAATGAAAAGAAAACAGTTTTTTTCCAGATAAAAAATGCAAAGGAAAAATTCCTGTTTGCTCAAACAAATTTAGGACTGGCAGAAAATAATATTTATTTACTCCAGGAGGCCTTTGTAAATGGTGTAGCGGATAGCCAGGACCTGATACTTGGTGAAAATGATCTTTATGAGAACCAGGCACGTTATTATGACGAATTATTACAATTATTGTTGAGCCAGATCGAAGGACGAAATGTAACGGGCTCATTTAATAAAGCTGCAGGGTTATCGAACTAAATAATCTTAAAAGGAACTTTTTATGATATCATATTCTTTAAAAAATCAGGCGGCCCTGGTTACTGGTGCCAATTCAGGTATCGGTGAAGCTCTTGCTATTGGTCTTGGCGAAGCCGGGGCCAATGTAGTAGTTAATTACGTTGTCGATCCTGCCGCTGCCGAAGCAGTAGCAGATAAGATCAGGTCTTTTGGCAGCAAGGCCATCACATTGAAAGCTGATGTAAGTAATGAAGAAGAAGTAAAGTCAATGTATAAAACTATGTTCAAAGAATTTGGTACCATTGATATTCTTGTCAACAATGCAGGGCTTCAAAGGGATGCTGCTTTTCATGAAATGACACTTGATCAGTGGAATAAAGTAATTAATGTTAATCTAACCGGGCAATTTCTTTGTGCCCGTGAAGCGATCATTGAAATGTTGCGTCGTGGTGTAGTACCAGACAGATCTGTGGCCTGTGGTAAAATTATTTGTATGAGTTCAGTGCATGAACTTATTCCATGGGGAGGCCATGTAAATTATGCATCATCTAAAGGTGCCATCAAAATGTTTATGCAAAGTCTTGCACAGGAATATGGAGACAGGAAGATCAGGGTTAACAGTATTTGTCCCGGTGCCATACAAACACCGATCAATACGGGTGCATGGAATACGCCCCAGGCATTGGCAAGCCTCATGTCACTGATTCCATATAACCGGATCGGGCAACCCGTGGATATTGCTAACCTTGCTGTATTCCTTGCTTCAGATGCATCCGATTATATAACAGGCGCCAGTATATTCATAGACGGAGGAATGACCGTATTTGAAGGATTTGCAGAAGGAGGATAATAATTGATCTACTATTGGCTTTCAAAAATCAATCTTTTTTCTGAAAAAGAAACACACCCGCAACTCTTTTTATAGTTTGTAGTAAAAGAAAAACATTACTTTTATTTAAAACCTTACAACATGAAAAGAGTTAGTGTATTGTCTCTAATTATTGTCGCCCTATTTTTTGCAGCTTGTTCATCTACAAAAGAATCTACCGGCGTTTGGGTTGATAAAGAAAAGATAAAAGGAAAAGCATACGATAATTTTTTTGTTATAGTTATGACCGCGGATATTGAAGCAAGGGTAAAACTGGAAAATGATATTGCATCTACGATCATTTCAAGAGGACATAAAGCAATAAAAAGTTATGAAGTATTACCCGCAGATCTCAAAGATCCTAGACCACCGGCTGTTGATGCCCTTATTGAAAAGATAAAGGCAAGTGATTGTAATGCAGTTTTCGTGGCCTCCTTATTAGATAAAAATGATGAGATCCGGTACACTTCAGGAGGTACTCATTATACCATGCGGACCGATTATTCCTGGGCTGGGTCTTTTTTTGGTTATTACAGTCATTATTACTCTACGATTTCCGCTTCTGGTTATTATTCAAATGATAAAACTTATTTTATGCAGAGTAATTTATTTGATAAAGCCTCCCAGGAATTAATGTTCTCTGTACAATCTGAAATATTTAACCCCTCGTCTTTACCCAGTTTCAGCAGAACTTATATTTCCACCTTGATGAAGCAATTAGATAAAGCAAAATTGTTAAAAAAATAACCGATAAAATTTTAATTATGCCAAAACCACAAATAAAAAAATGGTGGGTGGGTATGGTCCAGGGGATCATATTGATCATTCTGAGCATTTATATTTTTAATAACCCGCTTAATGCAATGAAGGGTCTTTCTATTTGGATCGGCTTATTGATATTGTTTACAGGTCTTGTTGGAATATTCTCATGGATGGCAGATGATCGTGACAAAAGAAACACTTCCCTTTTATGGAGCCTCCTTACGATCGTGTTTGGAATAGTCATGTTGATGAACTTATTTAAAACAACCAGAATTGTTGAGGTATTCTTTGGTTTATGGATGGTGTTTTTGGGGTTACATTTTATTGAACAAGGAATAGTATTTATGAAGCACCAGGCCTTTCGATGGGTAACGGTTATTGCCGGGGGCCTGTGTCTGTTCGCAGCTGTTGTATTGATCTTCGACCTTGGTACGGGTATGGGCGCTAATCTTTTTTTAGGAGTGCAACTACTGCTGGGCGGTATTGCTTTAATATTTATTTCACTTGCAAGGAAAAGTGTGGCTAATAGAATAATGGACAGGGTTGGTTACTGAATACCATTTTTCAACATTTGCAGGGTACTTACTAAAACTGCTATTGAAATTATTTTCCTTTCAGTAAATGCTCATCGGTAATGTTAGAAAGGGGAGGAGTCTTAGAAGTATCTTCTTCATATTGTACATCTACGCGTAATCCTTTTAATCCTACAACGCCTTGCAGATCTTCAAGATCATGATGCTCGATGCCTGGCTTCAATAGCTTTTGATTTTGTAAAAATTCAATGTACTCAGTATATTCTTCAGCATCTTTTGGCTGGCTATATACAATAGAGATTTTTCCCGGCTGGGTGAACCGTTCATTGGTATCTTTTATGTGCACTTTATCAATTCTTTTTTTCATGATCTCGTACCGGATATTACCGGCGCCATCCACATCAAATTTTCTTTCATCGGCACGAAAACTTATGGAGATCGGTGTGTTGTGTGCAAGGATCAATTGTGTTGTTTTCATTGGATGGCTTAGTTGCTTACACAATTCATGGGTAAGACGTGATGCTTTCGCCAACGTGGTCAATTGCCACATCCTCATATTGCGCAGGTATAATTCATCGAATTTTTTTCTTGGCGGTGATGATAGATCATCCCGATATTTTTATCCAGCGCAGCAAAATATGCATCAATATCTTTTTGTATTGCTGGGGCAGTTCCTTTCAAATGTTTGAAAATGGAAGTGACCTGGTTTTGTAAAAAATCATGAATGATGGTTTCTTCGTCACTCAACAATACGTCACTTGCAGCAGAAATATGCTTATCTATTTTAAACTGCACTTCCTGTAATAAAGGAAAAGACATATTCGACTGGGCTTTTTTTATCACCGCCGCTGCCATTTGCAATTGCTCAATAAAATCGAGTTGAATAGATTGTGATCTTTCAACTGATGAATTACGAATATCAATGGCGCCGTATAATGGATATACGGTTTCAAAGGCTATTCGTTCCGGTTTAGGATCTTTACCTTGTTGTTTTTGGATAATATAATTATAGGCTGCTTCTGTAAATTTCCATTCAACAGAAGGTTGAACAGCTGTGAACTGTTCTTTGATCACTTTATCAATTTGGTTATCCAGTGATTCGGCACTTTTTTCAATAGCACGGGTAAACAAGGGTAGGGCGACATCAAGCCTGCTGATATGTTTGTAACTAAGTTTTGATTCATGATCAGAACCGATCTCAAGAATACCCCACAGCTCTCCATTATGTTTTAGCGGCGCCAGGATCAGGCTGCGATAACCCTGGTCAAAATAAAAACCAAGGTATTCGACATTCTCCACCGTTTCATCATCGATCTTTTCATAAATGATCGGCTTATCAGTTTCCATAAACAATTCACGACAACAATCATTCACACTGTCCCTTTCCATTACTGCTTTGTAATGTTTGAACAAAAGGCTGTTGCTGTTATGCAATTCTGAAAAAACATAATGGCCATTTACTTTAAAAAAAGGGGTAATGCCAATTCGGATATCTTTTAAGCCAATAAGCGATTGAACAAGATCCTGCAGCTTATGATAAACAACACCCTCAGAAAATGCATTCAGGTTCAGTAATTCTGATTTCATTTGCGAGATAACTTCTGATTCTGTTACATCGATCACGCGACCGATGACTAATCCTTCGAAGGCAAATTGTTCTATTGGGATACTATGTTGCAGTTGTTCTAATGATAAGAGACCGTGATCTTTTTTGTTAATAAAATCTTCAGGGATCGGCAAATGGCTTCCTGTATATTTTACATCAACATAACGGGTATCCAGCTGCAGTTCCATGTATTTTACCAGGCCCGAATGCGGATCATGATAAGGATGAACTGAAGAAACAAAATCAGGTGAATGATAGTTACAGTATTTTTTAAGTATAAGATTATAAGCGCCAATTAACCTGTCATGCTCAATATCTCTCCCCGTATCATTATCAGGGATCCTTATATTTTTTGTTCCCGGTTCAATGAATAGCATATTAAAAAGACGCGACGTGTAGATGGTGGTGTAAGAGAACGGAACACCGGCTGAATAAAGCAATTCATGTTCGCTGGCAGTAGGAGGAAAGATAATGCTCAGTAGCATTTGGATCCATTCACGATGT
>Ga0193738_1001032_pt1 | contig 11819 bp, 12 predicted proteins | sample L2a1metaG_FD_144927 | JGI IMG/M metagenome (GOLD analysis project Ga0193738, IMG submission 144927) | Soil microbial communities from a riparian zone of the East river system, Colorado, United States - L2a1 | ecosystem: Environmental > Terrestrial > Soil > Riparian zone | place: USA: East River...
GATGGAGGAACGTAAGATCGACGAAAGCGAAGCCGACAAAATGTTGAAGAAGTTCGGAAGCGTGCGCAAGGCAATCGAAGAAACCAGGAACACGAGAAGCTAGGTTATTAGTTCCGAAAACATTTCCATTGAAAATTTATTTTTGATTTCTGATTCCTTAATTCAGAATATCTTTGCATGGGATTTCAATAAATCAATGCAGGATATAGAACCTTTTTACCAATGGCGCGAATTGTATGTCGCCTCCGAAGATGAACGTTCGCCTTTCTATGGTGCCGTTTATTCAGAATTTGAATTTTCAAATACTGTTTACAATTATTACATCCATCCACAGTGGGATGACTTCGGGTCAAATACACTCTATATAAAAGTACTGTATGCTGATTACGACAAACAATTTGCAATACTGGAATTCATCGGTGAATGGAATGATGCATTATATAATGACATCATGTTTTTGAAAAGAAAGGTGGTAGAGGAAATGGAATCAGAGGGAATAAGAAAATTTATCCTCATCGGGGAAAATGTACTTAACTTTCATGGTTCTGACGACAGCTATTACGAAGAGTGGTTCGATGATGTAGAAGACGGTTGGATTGCGGCCATCAACTTCCGGGAACATGTGATGAAGGAAATGCAGCGCTTTAATTTGGATTCGTATTTTGTTACCGGCGGCGAGTTGGATGATTTTCACTGGCGGCTAACGAATCCATTAGACCTCTTCAGCAAGATTGAGGGAGTAATCTCCAGGAGACTGAACTAGGTGACCGGTCGGCCATCACGCTTTCGCAAGCGTGTTATACTTTTCAACGCTTAGCTCCCACCTGTTTACTTCCTGTTCAAAATTTAGACTGCCTGGTATCGTCCTGTAACGTTTAACGAAATCAAATCCAATTTTACCGAGGGTTCGGTTGGGAGCAACATTGAGGGCATACGGTTCACAAAATAGTTTTCGAAGATTGAAGTTGTTGAAATATTGAGGCAACGACATGCGCACAAGATTCAATCCCATTCCTTTTTTTCTTTCAGGTGAATTCCACAAGTGCAGGTGCATGTAAGCTTCTTCGCCGAAAATAATTTTATTGATATTCGAATGACCTGACGGAATTCCATCTATCAGCCAGATGAGGGCATAGGATTGTTTCTGTGAATAAGGCTTATCAAGTTGTTGCCCAAGCATATTGATAAGCTCATCGCGTTCAGGAATTTTAAGGAGGTCAACGCCCATTGACTCCATGAATGAAGGATCGGACTTCGTCCAGTAATCTGCTATTAATGGAACGTCAGAAGATGTTATTTCACGGATAGAAAGTGCAGCCATGGTACTTCAGTTCTCAAATGTACGGGAGAATTGACAAAAGGAATCTAAGATTGTAACTTGCTCCCAATGAAACACGGATTTTGTTTTTCGATAGTCTTTCTACTTGTTGCTTCATCTGTGTTTGCTCAAAAGGATACATTTTCTTCCACAGGTAAAGCATCCTTCTATCATGATAAATTCCAGGGAAGAGAAACGAGCAATGGTGAAGAGTATAACCAGAATGATTTCACCGCAGCTCATAAAACACTTCCGTTCAATACCATCGTGCATGTAACCAATAAACAAAACAACAAGAGTGTTGTCGTGCGGATAAACGACCGTGGTCCCTTTAAGAAAAGCAGGATCATCGACCTCACCCGCTCTGCTGCAAAAAAGCTTGACATGATACCGTTTGGTGTGGTGCCTGTGAAAATTCAACCGCTTACTTTTCTGGACCGATCCAATCTTAACGATGCAATGATTAAAGAGAATGAGGTGTGGGACTGTTTTTCACATCGCATAGAACTCAAAGATTCTACAATATATCTATGGCAGACGGAATCAATAAAGCATGCATTCTATATGGCATCGGATGTCCTGCTGAGCTATCATCTTTCAAATGTTTTTGTGAAGGCCATCAATTCAGGTGAAAGCAGAAAATACATGGTTCTTCTGCCTTTGGCTACATCTGATGACGAAACAAAGTCACTTGTAAAAACCTTGAGAAAGGATGGCTATCTAAAAGCAAAAATAATCCGGTGATTCAGGTTTTGTACTCGGATCAAAACTTCGGTAGTGGGTCAGTTTGATTTTACATTTCAATTACGCTGACTTCGACTCCGCTCAGTCAGCTGCTTTGGTTACACAGAGCTGCTTGCTGAGACTTCGGCGTGAGCTCAGTCGAACGCTCAGTCGAACGCCTGTCGAAGCAAGCTAAATTTCAAACTGACCCACTACGAAAACTTCTCTCCGGTGCTCCGTTACAAATTATTTTCCCTTTAAACCTGCGAAGCCACGCTCCTTAATTAGCGTTTACAGTTGTGGGCTTTGAAACATTATTTAAAACAGGAGCTGTATGTTTTCTTTCACCAATCTGTTGACGCCACATTGCATAATAAAGTCCTTTATCTTCCAGCAGCCTTGAATGCGTTCCCTGTTCAATGACTCTTCCTCTTTCCAGGACAAAAATCCTGTCAGCATGCATGATGGTACTCAGCCGGTGCGCGATCAGTATTGTTATGTGTTCCTTCCTCGCTGAAAGTTCGCGTACCGTTTCAGTGATCTCTTCTTCGGTAATTGAATCAAGTGACGATGTCGCTTCATCAAACACCAACAGGTTTGGCTGACGAAGCAAAGCGCGTGCAATTGATAGTCGCTGTTTTTCTCCGCCAGAAACTTTCACTCCCCCTTCCCCGATGATGGTATCCAATCCATTTGTCGCTCGTGCAAGCAAACTCTGGCAGGAAGCTTTTTGAAGAACATCCATGCACTGTTCATCGGTTGCTTCAGGGTGTACGAACAAAAGATTTTCACGGATTGTTCCGGAAAATAATTGTGTATCCTGCGTCACAAAACCAATCTGCTCCCTTAACTGGTCAAACAGAATTTCATTTCCAGGAATGTTATTGTAATAGATCTCTCCGCTTTGCGGACGGTACAATCCAACCAACAACTTTACAAGCGTCGTTTTCCCGGAACCCGAAGGGCCGACAAATGCTATGGTCTGACCCTTATTTGTTTCGAAGGAAATATTTTCCACTGCATTGGTAGCTGAAGTCTGATGCCTGAATTGAACGAGCTCAAATCTAAGGTTGTCAATTTTTTCCAGCTTTCTCGGGTGTGCAGGCTTTGCTTCCACCGGCGTATTCATGATGTCCTGAAAATTTTGTAATGAAGCTTGTGCTTCCCTCCATACTGCAATCACATTTCCGAGCTCCTGCAGTGGACCGAAAATAAAGAATGAATAAAACATCAATGTCATGAGCTTGCCCGGCGTAATGGTATCTCTGAAAACCAAATAGTAAAGTAGAAATATCAAACAGGTGCGGAGAAAATTAACGGTGGTTCCCTGCACAAAGCTGAGACTTCTCACATACCTGACCTTTTTCAATTCCAGGGTCAGTATTTTTCCTGTCACTGAATTTAACCGGTTCACTTCCTGGTTTGACAATCCCAGACTTTTCACCAACTCAATATTTCTCAATGACTCAGTTGTAGAACCTGCAAGGGAAGTGGTTTCACCGAGGATGGTCTTTGATATTTTTTTTATCCGCTTACTGAGGACGCTGCTGACAAATCCAAGCATGGGAACCGTAAGCAAAAAGATCGGTGCGATGATCCAATGCACATTGATAGCATAGATGATCACGAACACCACACCCACAAGCGACTGAAAAACGATACTCACAAAAGCATTGATGAATTTTTCAGAGTCGCTTCTTACCTTCTGTAGCTTTCCAAGAGTTTCACCGCTGCGCTGATCTTCGAACACATGGTACGGCAGTTCAAGTGAATGCCTGATTCCATCTGTATACATTTTTGCGCCGGATTTCTGAACCACTACATTGGTAAAGTAATCCTGGAAGTTCTTTGCAATGCGCGACACCATTGCCACACCCATTGATGCAAGAAGCAACCACATAATATCATAGAAAAAATCTTTTGTCGGATCGTTGCGGTAATCACTTACATGAACCCCGAACCGGTCCATCATTTTTCCTGCAATGAGCGGATCCATTAAGGAAAAACACTGGTTGATCGTTGCAAGCAGCAATGCCAGAAAAACAATTGACTTGTGCTCCTTTAAATATCTAAGTAAAATTTTCATTAAATCGGGAAGGGGTGGCTTGTGCAGTCCGGAACAAAAGTATAGAATAAATGTTCCAACGTCTATTTATATAAAAAGGGCTGTCCCCGAAAGAACAGCCCAAGACATATTTGAATGGTTATTATTGGATCACCAGTTTTTCCTGGATCAACACGTCATTTGAATTAAATACAGTGAGTGAATACACGCCTCTTGCAAGCGCAGAAAAGTCCAAAGACTTTGCACTTGATATTGCACCTAGCTGTTGTGAATAAACGATTCTACCCATTGCATCCGTAACCTGAATAGTTGACCCTGCTTTGGATTTGAAGTTTATTGTAACCATACCATTAGAAGGATTTGGATAAAGACCATATACATGCAGGTCAACATTATTGTCATGTATTCCCAGGTTGTAAGCATCCCATTTAAAAATTCCGCCTGATACACCTGTACTAAAGCCACCTGACCACATACCGTTATAGCTGACAGCAGCAAGCGCTGTATGCTGAGTTCCCGCGTCAATATCAGTCCATGTAAGTCCTGAATCCAGACTGAAACCTGATCCGTAGAAACCGGTTGCAGCTCCTGTTGTAACAAGCACGCCGGTGTTCGGAATGTCGATCATATCAGAAGAGTAAACTATTCCTGTTGGATTTACAGGCGTCCAGGTAGCTCCTCCGTTGTTGGATTTCCTTGCAGAGATGAATGCGCCCGTCGCGCTTTCGTACGATTGTGCGAATCCATTCATGTCATCGAAAAATCTAACTGACAATCCCGATGTAGTAGGAAGATTCATGACAGATGAAACTGTCCAGTTATAACCTTTATCGATGGAGTGAAATAATCTTCCTTTGTTGGTCCAGAACCATACGTTATCACCTTCGACCTCGTACCAATCAGTGATGCCTGCTTCGCCAGAGATTTCGTTCGGAATGTTTCCAGTAGGAACGCGCGTCCAAACGTCGCCGCCATCAACAGTCGTATATATTTCAAAGTATCCGTTGTTTGGATCGCCAATAGTTACACCCTCATTGCCATTCCAAAAATGTACAACATCAGGGAACGAAAGTGAATCATACATCAATCCAACTCCCTGCTGCACCCAATTTGCACCGCCATCAATGGTGCGCCAGATTCCACCACCTTGTGATGCAACATGATTAAACATTGCAACCCAGGCTGTATCTGCGCTAACTGCACAGATATTTGAAAACTGCAAAGTCGTATCTGATCCAACGGTTCCATTCACAAAAAGATTTCCGCCGTCAGTTGAAACTGCAAAGTCAAGCAAATTGGTGCCGCTTCCGCTTCCATCGTATCCGATGATCCAAACAACACTATCATTTACAGCATAGATGTCGCGTATACCTTCACTAACATTCGGCAAGTTTGAATTCTGTTCGATCCAAATTTGTGCAGTTGAACCTAAAGAAATGAAAGAAGTTAAACAGGTAAAAAGTATAAGTTTTCTCATAATTTAATATTTTAATTTGGCTCAAAGATAATAAATCACCTGTCTTCAGAATATCCTTTCAGTCATTAAATTTTCACGGTTCAGTGAATCCTGTATCTTTGGCGCAATTCAAAGAATGAATTATCCAAATACATATATTCATCCGGAAGCAAAGATTGGGAAAGGCGTAACCATTGATCCATTCACCGTAATTCACAATGATGTTGATGTCGGAGACGATACATGGATCGCAAGTAACGTTACTATTTTTCCCGGAGCGCGGATAGGAAAAGACTGCAGAATTTTTCCAGGTGCGGTGATATCTGCTGTTCCTCAAGATTTAAAATTTGAAGGCGAAATCACCACTGCAGAGATTGGCGACGGCACCACCATTCGTGAGTTTGTAACTGTGAACCGCGGCACAAAGGCCCTGGGAAAAACCGTAGTCGGAAAAGGCAACCTTCTTATGGCGTATGTACACATTGCGCATGATTGCGTCATCGGGAATAACTGCATACTTGCAAACGGGGTGACTCTTGCGGGGCATATCGTCATTGACGATTTTGCAATCATCGGAGGCCTCTCGGCTATACATCAGTTTGTACATGTTGGTTCTCATGTGATGGTATCAGGTGGTTCACTTATCAAGAAAGATGTTCCACCATTTGTGAAAGCTGCCCGGGAACCACTTTCGTATATGGGCTTGAACTCTGTTGGTTTAAAAAGAAGAGGATTCAGTCAGGAAAAGATCGTTCTCATCCAGGATATTTACCGTATCGTTTTTCAGAAGGGTTATAATAGTTCCCAGGCACTTCAAGTAATTGAAACTGAAGTAAAGCCTTCCGCCGAAAGAGATGAAATCGTTGCTTTCATGAAAAGTTCTACCAGAGGAATATTGAAAGGATATATTTCGAATGGCAGCGAGGAATAATATTAAATGTGCTAAACCGAAAACATTTCAGTATTGAGCTTGCAGGTGCTGGGAAAAAATTTTTCCGGCATTGGATTTTTAAAAACCTTTCCTTGCGTCTCGACTCACCTCAAAAAATTTCTGTCCTCGGAAAGAACGGTACAGGAAAGTCAACTTTATTGCAGGTTCTATCCGGTTATGAATCACTCAGTGAAGGCGCAATAAAATACTACAGCAATGAAAAAGAAATTCCGCGCGAAGATATTTATAGCTCAATCAGCATTGCTGCACCATACCTCGAATTAATAGAAGAATATACGCTAGCTGAAATGATCGACTTCCATTTCAGATTCAAGTCTCCGGTTGCAAATCTGGGTACCGGTGATATTATTCAACTTGCAGAACTTGAGCATTCAAAAGATAAAATCATAAAATATTACTCTTCGGGAATGAAGCAGCGAACTCGCCTGGCACTTGCAATATTAAGTGATGTGGCTTTTGTTATGCTGGATGAGCCATTATCAAATCTCGACAAGGATGGCGAAACTTGGTACAGAAATCTGGCTGAAAAATTCCTAAAAGATAAATCCGTAATTGTTTGTTCAAATCAGAATGAGACGGAATATTTCTTCTGTGACAGAACTATTAACATTTCAGATTTCAAATAAGACGTCTTTACCATTACAAAACCTAACAACAGAATTGCGGGAGTAGCTCAGTGGTAGAGCTTCAGTTTCCCAAACTGAAGGTCGCGGGTTCGATTCCCGTCTCCCGCTCTAGCCCATTCCATAAACTACTTTAAAAGTTCATGGTTGATTCATACTCTCTTCACTGCTTTTAATCTATTTTTGGCCTTGTTAAAAAAGGAAAAAGCTGGTTTCACCATACATACAAAAGTAACCCGCACATTTACCATAACTTTAAACCTTTAAAAAACATCAATTGAAATGAAAAAAATCTCTCTTCTGATCTCTTTTCTGGTTGTTTCAGCACTTGGAGTAAATGCACAAGGTCCTCCCGCAGTGGCAGATTCAACGCTAAAAGCAGATAATCCGAATGCTCCTGAAATGACTTTTGAAAAGGAAACCCATGATTATGGTACCATGAAACAGGGTGCTGATGGAGGATGCGAATTCAAGTTTAAGAATACCGGCAAGGAACCATTGGTGATATCAAATGCACGCGGAAGCTGCGGTTGCACCGTTCCAACTTGGCCGAAAGAACCGATCATGAAGGGTCAGACTGGTACTATCAAAGTACATTATGATACAAAACGCGTTGGGGCATTTACAAAAACCGTAACCATCGAATCAAATGCTAAATCAAGTTCAAAGATCCTTACAATAAAAGGAACTGTTGAAGCTTCAGGCGAAGATGCTGCTGACCAGGGAATGCCGTTAAAAAAGTCAGAAGGTTCACCTCTTGAAATGAAAACCAAATAATATCCGACAAATATTTATCAATTAATATAATGAAAAAGAAAATCCTTTCATTCACACTTTTGCTGTTTTCATCTGCAGTATTGTTCGCACAGGATAAACCATCCTTATCCAATGTGGGAAACGACAATCCAAATCAGGCGGCATTTAAATTCAATGAAGAAACGTTTGACTTTGGTACAATTAAGCAGGGAGAAAGTATTAAACATGATTTCGAGTTTACCAATACAGGAAAAGAGCCATTAATCATCAGCAATGCTTCCGGAAGCTGTGGATGCACTGTTCCTGAATGGCCTAAAGAACCGATCGCTTCTGGTGCAAAAGCGATCATTAAGGTAACTTTCAATTCAGCAGGTAAACAAGGTGTGCAGGATAAAACAGTGACATTGCAATCCAATGCACAGCAAAATCCAATGGTGCTTCACCTGAAAGGAAACGTTGATCGCCCTGTTGAACAACCAGCCACAGAGCAAATAAACCAGGAGAAAAAATAAATCATTAATAACCCTTTAATATCAAATTAAGAAAATGAAAAAAGTAGTTTTATTAATCGCTGCCTTCGCCTTTACCGTTTTTGTAAATGCACAGGATAAAGCAACACCGGCAGTAGCACCTGTAACATCGCCTGGAACAGCGGCACCAGCAGTTCAGGACAATCCTAATGCGGGTGAATTCAAATTCGAAGTTGAAACTTATGATTTCGGTACAATTAAACAAGGTGAATCAGTAACCTATGATTTCAACTTCAGCAATGTCGGCAAAGAGCCATTGATCATTTCCGAAGCACATGGATCATGCGGATGTACTGTTCCTGTTTGGCCTAAAGAACCTCTTAAGAAAGGTGACAAAGGACAAATTAAGGTAACCTTTAATTCAACTGGGAAGATGGGAATGCAGGATAAGACTGTAACTATTTCTTCAAATGCAAAAGGCGGTCAAAAAGTTCTTCACCTTAAAGGGAATGTAGAAGCACCACCTGCAGCAACTGCACCGGCATCAACTCCAGTTCAGGCAACACCAGCTCCGGCAGAGAAAAAGTAATCAGAGTTTTCAATTACCTTTACAACCCTTCACCAAAAGTGAAGGGTTTTTTATTGATTATATCTAAAGCAGAAGAACATGCCAAAAGTTTCTCATAAAGGAATATCAATGCCGGCTTCTCCGATCCGCAAACTTGTCCCCTTTGCGGAGAAAGCTAAAGAGGAAGGAAAAAAAATTTTTCACCTCAATATCGGCCAACCGGATATTGAAACTCCTGAAACGATGTTGAATGCCATTCATAATTTTTCTCCGAAAGTGGTGGAGTACAGCCACAGCGCTGGTATAGAAAGCTACAGGCGGAAGCTTACTGAATATTACAGCAGGTATAATATAAATCTGGATTATACTGACATCATGATCACGACGGGCGGAAGTGAGGCTATCGAAATTGCAATGATGTCATGCCTTAATGAAGGAGATGAAGTGATTATTCCCGAACCTTTTTATGCGAACTACAATGGTTTCGGAACGCAGGCAGGAATTAAAGTTACCCCTGTTCAATCATTTATTGAAAATGGATTCGCATTGCCCGCGGTTACTGAATTTGAAAAAGTGATCACTCCTAAAACAAGAGCGATCATGATTTGTAATCCAAACAATCCCACCGGCTATCTTTATACAAAAGCTGAACTGGAATCACTAAAGGACCTTGTCGTTAAGCACGACCTGTGGTTTTTCAGCGATGAGGTGTACAGGGAATTCTGTTACGACGGACAGGAACATTTTTCAGCAATGCACATGGATGGCATTGAACAAAATGTCGTCATGCTTGATTCCATTTCTAAGAGATACAGCGCCTGCGGAGCAAGGATAGGTGCATTGATATCAAAAAATAAAGAGGTAATGAGTACAGCTTTAAAGTTTGCACAGGCGCGGCTTAGTCCTCCCACCTTCGGACAAGTTGCTGCTGAGGCAGCGATCGATACACCTGACTCATACTTCAAAAAAGTAAAGGAAGAATACGTAGCGCGAAGAAATTTTGTTGTTGAAACCCTGAATAAAATCGAAGGCGTTTTCTGCCCGAAGCCTAGCGGTGCATTTTATTGCATTGCGCGTTTGCCGATTGACAATGCGGATAATTTCTGTCAATGGCTCCTGGAAAAATTTTCATACAAGAATGAAACTGTAATGCTTGCACCTGCAACGGGATTTTACACACACCTGAATCTCGGCGTTGATGAAGTTCGCATCGCATATGTTTTGAATATTGACGACCTTAGGAAAGCCATGGCCTGTCTGGATGAAGCATTAAAAGTTTACCCGGGAAGAAAAATTCTTGCTGAAGAAATGAAATCGCAAGGATAAAATCAGATGTGTTTTTTGCCTGGAGTACTTTTTCCTGCAGGTTTCGGCTTCGCTTTTATTTTCTGTTTCGGATCGCCGAAATCATCATACAGAAGATAACGCTTTCTTTTGATCATGAACTCTTCAATATCCTGCTTCCAGGTTTCACGGATCTGTTCTTCGGTCATCCCTTTCTGAATCTGCTCACGCAACTTGCTTGTTCCCGAAAGCTTATCGAAAAATGGATTAAAGAATTTAGTTTTGTCAGGATAGGACTCATACATTTTAATCAGCCACTGTAGATTTAACTGCTTCGGAAGATTCGTTGAATCATCAACATGATGCGCAAGGTCCCAGCCTGTACATAGCGTATCCTTATACATTGGATTGGGAGCAGCTTCTGTACTCTGTGGCGTGAACGTAACATCACCATCCTTTAACGCGGGATGCCCGACCTGCTGAAATGGCCTGTCAGTGCCCCTTCCAACACTTACCTTCGTGCCTTCGAATAAACACAATGACGGATATAAATAAATTGCATGCATCGTCGGAAGGTTCGGCGATGGAGGTACAGGAAGATTATATAATTTGTTGTGATCATAATTTTTCATTTTAATCACACGCAACCTGCATGGACCGCCTTTGATCCAGCCTTCCATGTTCATCATCTGTGCAAGTTCGCCTATGGTCATTCCGTACATGATAGGCAGTGGATCCATTCCCACAAATGATTTTTGCTTAGACTCCAGCATCGGACCATCAACATAAAAGCCGTTGGGATTAGGCCTGTCAAGCACAATCAAAAATTTATCGTTCTCTGCACAGGCCTCCATCACATTGTGCAATGTGCTGATGTAGGTATAAAAGCGAGCACCTACATCCTGGATATCGAATATTACCGCATCGATATCCTTCATTTCTTTTTTTCCAGGTTTAAGATGATCCCCATAAAGCGAAACAACCGGAATATTTGTCTGCTCATCTTTTGAACCTCCTATCGACTCCCCTGCTCCAACCTTTCCTGTAATGCCATGCTCAGGAGTAAAAATAGTTGTTATATTGACTTTGAGTTTCAATAGTGTATCAATCACCCGTACACTCCCAACCATTGAAGTCTGATTCATAACAATTGCCACCCTTTTTGCTTTTAGCAATGTTGCGTAAGCTTTTACCTGGTCGGCTCCGGTCATGAATTTTTTCACCTTCACCACACCTGTATCAGGCATTGAAAAAGCCATAGTGTCCACCATCACTTTTGAAGTGTCCTGGATGGCAGCAGTATCAGTCACATTTTCAGGTTGCTGAGAAAATACATCAACTGAAAATATAAGGAACATGATGATCCATGTTACCAGGATTTTCAAAATTGATTCGAACAAAATGGTTAAATTTCCTTTTTCTCTTTCCACAGTGCCTTGAATTAAAGGGAAATGATTTTTTTTTCGCAGGTTTGCCGTCGGGATTATCTCAATGAGGCGGCAATCTCTTAAAAAAAGCAACATAAGTCAAATTGAATTACGAATTACTCATTGCAAGGAAGATCGTTTCCTCCAGAAAGGATTCAACTTCTATTTCAAAACCAA
>Ga0193738_1001033_pt1 | contig 11809 bp, 7 predicted proteins | sample L2a1metaG_FD_144927 | JGI IMG/M metagenome (GOLD analysis project Ga0193738, IMG submission 144927) | Soil microbial communities from a riparian zone of the East river system, Colorado, United States - L2a1 | ecosystem: Environmental > Terrestrial > Soil > Riparian zone | place: USA: East River...
CAGATTTTTAAGGATTGATTTTGTTCACAGAATGTCATACCTCGAAAATCCAGATATCAGGAAGTTTGCCGTTATGTTCAGCTTCCAGTTCAACCTGTAAGTCAAACCCTTTCAGCCGCGGAAATAACTTCTTAACTATAACTCTGCCTCGTTATAATTAAAAATACCATATTTGTGCCCTGAATTAATTTTGTAGTTTAGTTCAAATCATGAATGTAAAAATTTCTCTTCCGGACGGTAGTGTTCGGGAATATCCGCAGGGGGTTAAAGGTTCTGAAATAGCTTCTAGCATAAGTGAAGGCCTGGCGCGAGTATCATTAGCCATTGAAGTAAATGGTGAGGTATGGGATCTTTCACGTCCAATAGAAAATGATGCTTCTATAAAAATTCTGACTTGGAATGACAAGGGTGGGAAGACCACTTTCTGGCATTCATCCGCTCACCTTCTGGCTGAGGCGCTTGAAGCACTTTATCCAGACGTTAAATTCGGTATTGGTCCTGCTATTGAAAACGGATTTTATTACGATGTCGACCTGGGTGGTCGTTCGTTTGGTGACGAAGACCTTGCGGCGATCGAAGCGAAGATGAAGGAACTCGCCAAAAAGGAAAGTGTCTACGCGCGAAAGGATGTGAGCAAAAAGGAGGCACTGGAGTATTTTACAAAGAAGGATGATCCTTATAAGCTCGAGTTGATCAACGGACTCGAAGACGGAAAAATCACTTTTTATCAACAAGGTAACTTTGTTGATCTGTGTAAAGGTCCGCACATTCCTAGCACCGGATTCATCAAAGCGGTGAAATTGCTGAATGTTGCCGGGGCATATTGGCGCGGAGATGAGAAGAACAAAATGCTCACCCGTATTTACGGCATCACGTTCCCCAAACAAAAAGAACTCGAGGAATATATTCACCTGATAGAGGAAGCAAAAAAGCGCGACCATAGAAAGTTGGGACGAGAGTTGGAACTGTTTGCATTTTCAGAAATGGTAGGAATGGGCTTGCCATTGTGGTTGCCAAAAGGAACAATTCTTCGCGAACGCCTGGAGCAATTCATGCGACGTGCTCAGGTTAAAGCAGGATATGATCCGGTGGTGACACCTCATATAGGAAGTAAGGCGCTGTATGTTACTTCAGGGCACTATGAGAAGTATGGGAAAGATTCCTTTCAACCTATACATACGCCCGATGTGGGAGAGGAGTTCTTGCTAAAGCCAATGAACTGTCCTCACCATTGTGAGATTTACAAAACAAAGCCAAGGTCATATCGTGATCTCCCAATCCGATATGCCGAGTTTGGCACTGTCTACCGTTATGAACAGAGCGGTGAGCTGCACGGCCTCACCCGCGTACGTGGGTTTACACAGGATGATGCCCATATCTTTTGCCGTCCGGATCAGGTCAAAAATGAATTTATAAAGGTGATCGACCTGGTTCTGCATGTATTCCGGTCGTTGGGATTTGAAAACTTTACGGCACAGGTTTCACTACGGGATCCGAACAACAAGCAGAAATATATAGGACAGGATGAGTTATGGGAAAAAGCAGAACGGGAAATTCAGGAGGCTGCCGATGAACGAAGTCTTCAGACAGTGGCAGTCGTTGGAGAAGCTGCTTTTTACGGCCCAAAGCTTGATTTCATGGTTAAAGACGCCTTAGGGCGAAACTGGCAGCTGGGCACGATTCAGGTCGATTACCAGCTTCCGCAAAGATTTGAATTAGAATATGTGGGATCAGATAATCAAAAACATACTCCGGTGATGATCCACCGAGCGCCTTTTGGCTCCCTGGAGCGTTTCGTGGCGGTTTTGATAGAGCATTGTGCCGGAAACTTTCCGCTTTGGCTGGCTCCGGATCAAATCGCGGTGCTTCCGATTTCTGAGCGATTTAACGATTACGCAAGGCACGTATATGATACACTTAAAGAGCAGGACATCAGAGGATTACTGGATGACCGCGACGAAAAGATCGGTCGTAAGATACGTGATGCCGAGACACAGAAGATCCCATATATGCTGATTGTTGGCGAAAAAGAGGTTGCCGATAGCCTTGTGGCGGTCCGGAAACACGGTAAAGGCGATCAGGGAAGTGTGAAACTTTCGGACTTTGTGAGCCAATTTCGCATAGACTGTGCTCCGCCGGCATTTTGAAAGAATAAAAATATAACGATCTTTGCACCCTATTTTAAAAAACTTAAATTTTTAGTCGTATCGCAATCTTGAACAACAGCAGACCCGGTTTTAATAAACCTTTACGAAGGGGTCCTCAAAGACCAGAAGAACCGTATCGTATAAACGAAAGGATCACAGCACCCAAGGTCAGGGTAGTCGGCGAAGAGATAAAAGTCGACGTGTATCCCATCCATCAGGCTATTCGCATGGCTCAGGATCAGGGATTAGATTTGGTTGAGATATCACCAAATGCAGATCCTCCGGTTTGTAAGATTGTCGACTACTCGAAGTTTAAGTACGAGCAGAAGAAGAAACAAAAGGAGATCAAAGCGAAGGCATTAAAGGTCGTTTTGAAGGAGATTCGTTTCGGTCCCAACACAGACGATCATGATTTCAATTTTAAGTTGAAACATGCCGAAAACTTTCTGAAAGAAGGTGCCAAAGTAAAAGCGACGGTATTTTTTGCAGGAAGGTCGATAGTTTATAAAGAGCGGGGAGAGATCCTGCTTTTGAAATTTGCTCAGGGATTAGAGGAGTTCGGCAAAGTTGAACAAATGCCGAAGCTAGAGGGAAAAAGGATGAGCATGATTGTTATGGCCAAGCCTTTAAAGAAGTGATAATATATTAATGTAAGATGCCTAAATTAAAAACAAAATCCGGTGCCAAGAAACGCTTTAAGGTGACGGGAACCGGTAAAATCAAGCGCAAGCATGCTTTCAAGAATCATATTCTGACGAAGAAAGAGACAAAGCAAAAGCGAAGACTCGCTAACAAAGCTTTGGTTTCCAAGGCAGATATGAACAACGTAAAGACAATGCTTGTTCTTTAATTGGTTTAATGTTTAACCCGATTGCTGGCCGCAAAAGCTTCAGCGTAGAGCTGGACGCCATCAGTCAAAAAATGCAATGAAATGCCAAGATCAGTAAACAATGTAGCTTCACGAGCAAAACGAAAACGCATCCTGAAGCTGGCCAAAGGGTTCTTTGGTCGAAAGAAAAATGTATGGACCGTCGCGAAAAACGCCATCGAAAAAGGGATGGTGTATGCCTATCGCGACAGAAAGCAAAAGAAAAGAGAATTCAGAGGGATCTGGATTACGCGTATTAATGCGGCGGCGAGATTGCACGGCCTGTCTTACTCTGAATTGATGGGTAAGCTGAGCAAGGCAAACATCGAGTTAAATCGTAAAGTACTGGCTGACCTTGCAATGAACCACCCTACTGCATTTGAAAGTTTGGTGAACAAGGTCAAATAAGTAAGACACAACACTATTTGAGAAGTGAAAGGGGCCGAAAGCCCCTTTTCTTTTTAGGAATTTTAGTCTAAATTGGGGCTGATCATTTTTTAAACTCGATAGAACGCTATTTTTTTAATTTTATTAGATCGTGCATTTAATAGCCTTTCGGTATCAATTTTTTAAATTTCAGGAATCAAGAGGGTGTCAATGCTGAATAAGCCCCTACATAGCGACGCACCTATTAATTACTCTAACGACGTTTCCATTGACGTTCAACTTGGAGGTGATAATCCTTTTCCTGGCCTGAGAGCATTTTCCGTTGATGATAGTCATTTGTTCTTTGGCCGTGAAGGTCAAATCGATGATATACTGGAAAAGATTTCTAAAAACCGTTTTGTCACCGTCATGGGTTATTCGGGAAGTGGAAAATCTTCCCTAATGGCATGTGGACTCGTGCCTGTGCTCTATGGCGGTTTTATAACCGATTCGGGTTCTCAGTGGAATATTATCACAACGCGCCCTGGCTCGTCGCCGATAAGAAGTCTGACCGATTCGATAATCGAATTCATGATCGGAACTCATCGGATAACCGAAGCCGATACCGAGATATACAAGTCGATTGTCAACTCGGTCCTGAGAAGTGGCTCAGATGGACTCATAGAGATTTCCCGTTTCCTGCATCGCGAAGCGGGTGAAAATACTTTCTTTCTCGTCGATCAGTTCGAAGAGGTCTTTCGTTATCGCGACGTCGAGGAAAACGCAGAAAGTTTAAATGATGCTCAGCTCTACGTAAACCTAATACTCACTGCAGTTGAGCAGAAAGCAATTCCGACCTACGTTGCACTTACCATGCGCTCTGATTTTATCGGAGAATGTTCTGTCTTCTCCGGGTTGACGCAAAAGATAAACAACAGCAATTACCTTATCCCCCAGCTTACTCGCGAACAGAAAAAATCGGTAATCGAAGGTCCGATCAAAGTTGCCGGTGGACAAATTTCAAAGCGACTGGTGAAACGGTTGCTTAATGATATCGGCAACAACCATGATCAGTTGCCAATACTACAGCACGTCTTAATGCGTACGTGGGATTATTGGATTAGCAACCATGAAATCGGAGAGCCAGTTGATATCCGTCATTACAATGCCATCGGAAAAGTCGGACAGGCATTAGCGCAACACGCAAACGAGGCCTACGATGAATTGTCAACACGAGACAAGCAAATTGCTGAGATCCTTTTCAAAAATATTACAGAAAAAAGCCAGGACAACCGTGGGATGCGCAGACCCTGCCGCCTCGGTCTCGTTGCCGAATTAGCTGAAGCAAGCGAAGGTGAAGTCATAGAAATTGTTGATCACTTCAGACGTGCCGGGCGTTCATTCCTAATGCCCGCGGCGCATATTACTTTACATTCTGATTCGATGATAGAGCTCTCGCACGAGAGTTTGATGAGAATATGGAACCGGTTGGAAACGTGGGTAGAGGAAGAATTTGAGTCAGCATCAATGTACAAGCGCTTATCAGAAGCAGCGGCAATGTACCAGATCGGCAAGACCGGTTTGTGGCGGCCGCCAGACCTTCAGTTGGCGCTAAACTGGCAGAAGAAACAGAACCCAACCCGCTCATGGGGCCAGCGTTATGACGAAGCCTTTGAAAGGGCAATAGTGTTCCTTGACACGAGTCGGATCACCTACGAGGCGGAATTGAAAAACCAGGAGATGTTGCAAAAACGTGTGCTGCAAAGGACACGTGCAACTGCGATCATCCTTGGCATCGCATTTATAGTTGCCATCATATTCTTTGTGTTCGCTTACCTGCAGAAGATTCAGGCTGTAGCCAACCAGTTGCTTGCCGACCAGAACCGCGCCCTTGCAGAACAACAAACTGAGATCGCAAAACAGAACCTCGCCCGCGCTGAGGAGCAGGAGCGATTAGTTCGTGAACGAAATTTTGAACTACAGGCCGCCAACGAACGGATCACAAAGACCAGTCGTGCTCTGGAAGTAGCATTGGACGAAGCCCGCATCGCGCGTAATGACGCAGAAAGAAACATGGTAGAGGCAAACATTCAGCGTGACTCAGCCCGTGTCGAAAGAAACAATGCACAGTCAGAATTTGCCAGAGCAGAAGAGAACTATCAGAAAGCGAACCGTTTGTTCATGTTGACAAAGGCGCAGGAACTTGCGTCGAAAGCGGCAGCGGAGGAAGATGACAAGGATTTGGCAGGATTACTGGCGATGCAGGGATATACTTTCCATCGCAGGTATGAAGGAAAGAAATACGAACCGTACATCTATACGGGACTATATAACGCACTCACACAGATCAACGGTTTGACCTATAACGCGATGAAGGTCGAAGGCCCTCCGCGCGTGCACATGAGATCGTTGGCGGTGTCTGATAAGAACGAAGGATTTTACGTCGCCGGCGCCGACGGACGAATTTATAAGGGTGACTTTGGTAAGCTCACAAACGTCGCCACAGACTATACCAATCCATTCCCTTCTAAAGTCATTGCGCTGAGCAAAGATGAAAGTTATATCGTCAACGGCAGTGACTCTTCATTTGTGCAGATCTACAGTCTTAAGAATGGAGAGAAACCCAAAGTTGTGAATGGATTAAATGGACCTTCCAACTACATAGAATTCCTGCCGGACAATTCTGGCTTTGTTGTGGCAAGTGGAGGTAAAACCTTAACCATAATCAATGCGCAGACGGGAGAGACTACGCCTCTTGCAAGTTTGCCATATGAATTGAAGGCTATCAGTATAAGCGCCGATGGTAGATGGTTGGCTGGCGCGGCATGGTCGGGAGAAGTAATGTTGATGAACCTTAAGGACAAAACTTTTTCAGTCCTCGCCAACGAGGCGCCTAACCGAATCCTCTCAGTAAAGTTTAGTGCAGGTGGGAAGTATCTGGCCTATGGTGTTGACGACCTTGCAAACAAAAGAGGATTGGTTAAGCTGTATAATTTCAATACAAAAGAGACTCGTCAATTCAGCGGACATAAAGCTGGGGTAAATGATGTCGAATTCAGTCCTGATGAAAAATTGCTCGCAAGCGCTGGTTTGGACAAACGACTTCAACTTTATGTTCTCGATAATCCTGAAGATTTGCCTGTTGTGATGGGGAATAACAATGGATTTATCTGGGATATAGAATTTGCTAAAGGATCGGATTATCTCATTGCCGCGTGCAGTGAGTCCGAGATAAGGGTATGGCCGACTGATCCATCATTGTTAGCTGAACAGATATGTCCGAAGTTGAAGCGAAATATGACTCAGGACGAGTGGAGGAAATACGTTGGAGACATTCAAGAGATCCCATACGAGTATACTTGCATCCGTCTACTAATTAAGGATTATTGATGTTGTGTAAAAGAATTATAGCAATACTCGTAATAGTTGCTTCGTGTAGTAAGGTTACACTTGCTCAGGACGAATGCGAGCTGATTTTAACGCAGGCAACTGAAGAATTTAATGCAGGCCATTTGACGAGCATTGCCGCTATGTTAAAGGATTGCCTGGACAAGAACCAACGAAGAGACTGGCGTCAGCGTGCGTACTTATTGTTGGCGGAAACGTATCTTTTGTTGGAGGATCCGGCAAATGCCGAACAAAGTTATCTGAATGTTTTACGGGCGAACCCCGAATACATTACCGATCCGAGCCGTGATCCTATAGACCTCGTTTATTTGAGTGGAAAATTTACAGCGACACCGATATTCTCATTTCATGGTTATGCCGGCCCAAACATCACGCCGGTGCGGGTAATTCACGATGTCCACAGTGGAGGTGAGCCCTATGCAAAAGAAGATTACAGCGTTCGGCTTGGGTGGCAGGTTGGTGCAGGCGCAGAATACAACTATAACGATTATCTCTCAGGAACGCTTGGTGCAAACTTTTCAAGGACAACTTTCAAACAAACTACGACCAATCTCTTCGGAATGGACAAGGACATTATCGAATTCGTTGATCGGCAGAACTGGTTGACGGTTCCTATCTCAGTTAAATACACTCAGCCGAAGGGCAAGTGGAGACGCTACGGTTATGTCGGCTTGTCATTCAATTACCTGATGAGCGACAATGCGGATATAGAAATAAATAACCGGGATGCAAAGGCTGACAGCGAAACCGAAGAGCGGACATCATTCGATAAATCAATTTCTAATGTCAACTTGATTGATTACAGGAATAGGTTTAATTACTCTTTTTTCATTGGCGGTGGAGTCAAGTATAAATACAAGCTCGACTACTTTTATTTCGACCTAAGGTATACGTTTGGAATGAAGAACGTAGCCAATCCTGAAGACCGTTACAATAGTCTCACGCTAGGGTTACCGTATCCTTATATAGACGACGATTTCCGGATAGACAATCTTGCATTTTCTGTGGGTTATATTCGTCCGTTTTATAAGCCCAGGAAGTTGCAGAAGGCCCGGACAAAGTCTGTGCTGCGTAAAATTGAAAAAGAAGACAATGAGACTAATTAGCCTTCTTGTTATTTCATCGCTAATAGTAGTGTGCTCATGTGATACGGAGGGCAATGTCGATCCTGTTTACCAAACGTTTTTTCTCAAGTATTATGGAGAGGATGGTAATCAGGAAGGTGTTGACTTGCTGGTTAACGCTGATGGATCAATGATTCTCCTGGGTAACTCATCGTCTCAAACAAACCCAATCACAGTTCCATTTATTGCAAAAGTAGATCCTTTTGGCACAGTCCAGTGGCAGCGACAGTTGGGAGGGTTAAATGAAAAAGCAGTTGATGTCGAGTTAGATAACGGTGGCAACCTGATAGTACTTACCAATTTTGGAGACGGAGTTAATTCGAGGGTGAAGGTTTATCGCATTGGTCAGGATGGAACTGGGATCGATAGCGTACTGATTGATTTTCAGGAATGGCAGGTGGGAAGATCTATTACAGTTGCATCTGATGGCAGAATCCTCATCGCCGGAAGTCGGAGGCCCTTTGCTCCGAACAACCTTGGAGACTTTGCCTTACCATTCGAAGACTTTGCGGATATGACAGTACTTGCAGTCGATGCTTCGTTTCAGAACGATACCATTATTGCAGGTTTCGGCGGCGGCGAAATGAATGGTTCAGCATTAAAGATTTTTGAAAATTCGTCGGGTGGTTATAACCTTCTGGGTTATTCTGATCGGCCGGCCAAAGACGATGTTCGTAAAACGAGATTTGAGGCATTTACCCTGAACGAAGTTTTTTCGTCGCCGGGGCAGCGAGTTATTGTCGAGGTGCCGGGAGAGACACAAATTGCAGCTTCCGTTATTGAAACTTTTTCGCTGCCTGGTTATGTAATGGCGGGTACCAGCTATGTCAATTCATTATCAAGCAATATTTATTTAGTGTCTTATTACAATCCTCTGGACCGAGTCACGTCGAATGCAGATAAGATGCCCACCACCCAATATCAAACGCAGTACTTGTTGAATAGGAGGCTTGAGAGTGTGTCTGTTTCTGCAGCGGAACCTGATTATTTATTTGTGCTGGCCAATGAGATTAAGGATAATAATAAACGAGACATCTTCTTGCTGCGACTTACCATCAACGGTGCCGTAATGGGTTCTTTGAGTTTTGGTTCCCTCGAAGGTGATGACAGTGCCGGCGCTGTACGTGCTCATCCGGATGGTCGAATCGCGGTATTTGGAACTATGGAGCTGGAGACGCAGAAAAAAATGGTTTTGATCATGTTAAGTCCTAATGGCAATTTTTCAAACTAAACAGCATCTGACAATGAGGTTACCTTTGATGGTAAATAAAAATATAAGTCGATTAGAAAACTTACTGTTGCACTGAATGCCAGGACTCTACAAGACCAAATTCGTTGTATTGCTATTGGCTATTATTGCCTTTGGGTCTGATTTTTCGTTAGCACAATGCACTTTTACTAACCTTGATGCAACGTACTGTTCGAATGATGCGTCGTTTGCGCTGAATGCGGGAGCGGCGACCAATTTTGTGGGGGATGGGGTTTCGGGCGGCATATTTAATCCGGCTGTCGCAGGTGCTGGAACGCACATCATCATTGCTCACGATAAAGCATCTTCTTACGGCGTCGTTAACAGCGGTACTTTTAATCAGGTTGCACCTCCCGGTACTGAAACAACCCTATCGCTTGGTAAGGACACCGACAGCGGTATTCTTGGTGTTGGAAATGGTTTCTTCGACTTCGATTTTTTTGGCACCACATATAACCAGCTGAGGATTGGATCTAACGGCTTGATCGGACTCGGTACCGGGGCAGTGACATCTGCCGCGAATCAAACTCTTCCCGATGGCACAGACCCAGACAATATAATTGCCGCGATTTGGAGTGACATGACCGGCACAGGGACGATAAAATACTGGACTGTAGGTGTAGCACCAAACCGTACGTTTATTATTGACTTTAACCTGATCAGAACGGGCGGCCTGTATTCCTCGATTGCTCAGGTTAAATTATTTGAAACCACCAACGTTATTGAAATCCACACCCAGACTGCGGGTTTCGCCACAGGCGGCGATCAGGCAACACAAGGCATAGAAGATTCCGCGGGTTCCGTTGGCTACTTTGTCACAGGTCGTAATAATGTAGGATGGAATGCGACGAATGATTTCAAATCATTTGTACCGATATGCTATGATCAAAAAACTGTAACTGTCTATGCAGTTCCTAACGTCGCGTTAAACGTCGTACCTCTTGCAACTACAACTTGTATCGGTGGCTCGGTAAATGTTATTATTCAGAACGCTCAATCGGGATTTCTATATCAGCTCCAAAATGATTTAACAACAAGCCCGTTAAGTGGATTCTATGCAGGAACTGGTGTCAATCTGAATATTCCTTCTAACCCGCTGAGTGCAAACACACCCATTAGGGTTTATGCACGGAATGCGTCCTCGCCATCCTGCGACGAAATCCTGACCCTTAAAGTGGGAGTGACGATCGAACCTTCACCAGCTATTACCGTCGAACCGGTAGCCAGCCAGTCTGTTTGTGAAGGAAGCCCTGCGACATTTAGTGTGACTGCAACCGGAGGGGGGCTCAGCTATCAATGGAGGAAAGACGGCGTGGATATTTTAGGAGAAACTGCCGATACTTATACTATACCCTCCGCATTTGGAGTTGACGCAGGCCTTTACACTGTGGTAGTGAGCGGTACATGTAGTCCAAGCGTTACTAGTATAACATCTGAGCTGATTATCGACGAGCAGCCAGAAATTATCACAGGGCCCGCAACACAGACGATTTGTGCAGGACAGAACGTGACCTTTACGGTGAACGCGGGAGTTACGACGGGAGCGAGTTATCAATGGAGAAAAGGAGTAACCAATATCGTAGGGGCTACGGGCAGCAGCTATACCATAGTGGGTGTAGCGGCAGCAGATGCCGGAAATTATAATGTAGTAGTGAGTGGCACGTGTGCACCTCCGGTGACCAGTGCGAATGCAACCTTAACCATAAACGCATTACCAGCAATTACGAGCCAACCCGTTGCCAGCCAGGCAGTCTGCGAAGGAAGTACAGCAAATTTTTCAGTAACCGCTACCGGCACTGGCCTTAGCTATCAATGGAAAAAGAATGGAGTGGACATAGGAGGAGCGATCTCCAATACGTATAGCATCCCGGTAACAGTGACAAGTTCTGCTGGCACCTACACAGTAGTGGTAAGCGGAGCATGTGCACCGGCTGTGACCAGCATCGCCTCGGTGTTAACCATCAACGAACAACCAGAAATTATCACAGGTCCCGCTAATCAGACGGTTTGTGCAGGACAGAACGTGACCTTTACGGTGAACGCGGGAGTGACCACGGGGGTGGGCTATCAATGGAGGAAAGGAGTAACTAACATCGTTGGGGCTACGGGCAGCAGCTATACCATACTGGGTGTAGCGGCAGCGGATGCCGGAAACTACAATGTGGTAGTGAGTGGCACGTGTGCACCTCCGGTGACCAGTGCGAATGCGACCTTAACCGTAGACGCATTACCGGCAATTACCAGCCAGCCCGTTGCCAGCCAGGCAGTCTGCGAAGGAAGTACAGCAAATTTTTCAGTAACAGCTACCGGCACCGGACTTAGCTATCAATGGAAAAAGAATGGCGTAGACATCGGAGGGGCGACATCAAACACATATAGTATTGCCACTACCGTTACTGCGGATGCAGGCACCTACACGGTAGTAGTGAGTGGAACCTGTACACCGGCATTGACCAGCATCGCCTCGGTGTTAACAATCAACGAACAACCAGAAATTATCACAGGGCCCGCAACACAGATGATTTGTGCAGGACAGAACGTGACCTTTACGGTGAACGCGGGAGTTACGACGGGAGCGAGTTATCAATGGAGAAAAGGAGTAACCAATATCGTAGGGGCTACGGGCAGCAGCTATACCATAGTGGGT
>Ga0193738_1001034_pt1 | contig 11800 bp, 13 predicted proteins | sample L2a1metaG_FD_144927 | JGI IMG/M metagenome (GOLD analysis project Ga0193738, IMG submission 144927) | Soil microbial communities from a riparian zone of the East river system, Colorado, United States - L2a1 | ecosystem: Environmental > Terrestrial > Soil > Riparian zone | place: USA: East River...
CTTGGAGATTTCGGCGCAAAAGGAATTACAAACCAAAGCAGTTTCCTCAAGGACCTCGAGCTTCAGAAAAACGAGTATGCGAAAATCATCAAGCAGATGAAATCGAATAAGGTCCTGAAGACCGTACTTGAAAATCCTGAGTCAAAGGCAGCGTTCATCAATGCGCTCCAGGCCATGGCCCAGGAGATTGACGAGGCGAAATAATTTTTCAGAAAACGCAGCGGGATGATCAGTCTCGGAATTCTATTCCGGCAAAGTTCATTTTCAAATTAACTATAAAACGGTTCTCTAACTAATTTAAAACACTAACAATGGCAGAAGAACAAGCAGCTCAACAGGAACAATTTAAAGTTCGCGAAAAGTTTGCAAATGCAACACAAACGCTTGATGAAAGTGCGCGGTCACTTGATAAATTCGGCGGCTTTGACCTCATTGAATCAGTCGTTGACGGAACACAAAACCTGAACCCGGAAAAGAAAGCCAGGAAAAAAATATTTCTGACAGAAAGCGGAAAGAAGAATGAGCGGGAATCGCTTAAGAAAACAATCAACCTTTGGATGGCGCTCCTTTCTGAATCCGGCAATGTTTCGGAAATGATTGAAAAGGCAGAAGCAAAATCTAAAAGTGCTGACCAGACATTAAAGACCAATGTAAAAAAGGCACTGGATTCAACTGGAAACCTTGAGCGTTCTTACCGTTCAGTAGCTTTATTTTTTAAGAATACTGAATCAGATAAGCTTAAGAACGTAGCCTTTATGAATGCATCCCTGGATCAGATAAAGGACCTTGACAATCCATTATTCTTTAATGCGGTGCAGGAAGAAATGAAACAGAATTATGACCGGCTCGACTTAAGGGAAAATTATTCATTGATGGTTATTCCCGGTTACCTGGGATCTAACGCAGTGGTGGAGAAATGGGGAAAGATGGCATATGCCAACAAGGTAATGCTGGTTACTGATTTCGAACACCTCGATACTCCGGATGATGTGATGCAGCTTTTTGAATCTGCCAATCTCACCGGAGGAGATATCTACCGTTCCAATGTGATGATGTCATGCAACTGGCTTGTCGGCCGGCCTAAAACTGCAGACGTTGGTGAAGAAGATGATCTGTATGTACCACCAAGCGGTGCGCTTGCGGGAACTGTATATAAAACTTTGATGAGCCAGGTAGCTGCCGGAAAAAAGCATGGCGGACTATCAGAAGTTGAAGGTGTAAAATTTGACTTGAAGAAAAGTGAAATTGCAAATCTTGAAAAGCTGGGCCTCGTACCAATGGTAAATGAATATGGTAAGGTGATGGCGTTTTCTGCAAAGACTTTATTCAACGGAGATAATCTCGGCTTGCAAACATATTCAGTTGTCCGCGTATTTGATTGGGTTACCAAGGTCCTGATTGATTTTCTGAACAGGCGCGCATTTGAAAACTGGAATTCAAATACTGAAAAAGATTTGAGAAGCCAGATCACCAAGTTCCTTGATAGTGTAACTGGTCCTGGTAACCTCATTGAAAGTTTCAGGATCGGACAACTTAAACAGGATCCGAATCAAAAGGACCGCGTGCTTATTGATATACACATGACTCCGTACTTCCCTGCCAAAAGCTTTATGATCAAACTCGACGGGCAGAAGGGCGATGATGGCATGCAGTGGATGTCAGAGTACGCAAAGGCCTGATTACGGTACAGGCAGCAGATAAGCCGGCCCATTAACTTCCCGTTCATTTTCCAAACTCAACAGGGTGTATGGCGTTTGATGCAACATTTAAAGTGGATGACAAATCCTTCCGGGTGCTGTCATTTTTTTACAACTCCTCGCGTTCATACGACAGGTCAGGGCGACCTACGTCACAACTTTCGGGTATACGCATTGAGATGACTGTAGAAAGTGCGCCGGATACGGTGTTCCTGCATATGTGGGCTTATAACAATGCAGATGTGAGAACCGGAACCATTACTTTTCTAAGGCGCGACAGCATGCAGAAGCAAGCGGAAATAATTTTTAAAGATGGCTATATCGTTGACATCAGCACAAACTTCAAGAGTTCCGGTGCGGAGCCGATGACGGAAACTTTTGTCGTCTACGCCAATGAAATCGAATATACTTCCCAGGGAATACAGGCGAGCAACATGATGGACTGGCCCGGCTGAACCCTGGAAAAATATTTTTGATTCCATGATAACACAGCGCTTACGTACGGTATTAAACTTAAAGATCAAAACAACCAATTAAATTTATTATTAAAGTCTAACAATTTAAAACTAAAAACAATGTCATTCAAAGCAACATTCGAAGTAGGAGGCAGCAAGCCTTACAGAGTATTACACTGCAGTTACAGCATGTCTCAGGACACAGATCCAACAGGTCGTCCGTCATCCAATGTACGCGCAGGAAGTCTTCAGTTAGAAGTGGAATCAACTGGTGACACTAAATTAACAGAGTGGGCATTTGATCCATTCAAAGAGCAAGACGGAAAGGTAACTTTCTACCAGCGCAACAGCGATCAGAAGATGAAAGAGATTTCTTTCAAGAATGGATACATCGTTAATTATTCTGAGGCGTTCACTAACCAGGGTGAGAATCCGATGTCGGAACACTTTGTAATCACTTCAAAGGAAATTAAAGTTGGAAATGCCGAGTTCAAAAATGAATGGCCGGTATAACAAATGAAAAAGAAAGGCATCTGCGAATTATAAATTGATTCGGGATGCCTTTTTTTAAATTAATTTTTGATTTTTCAATAACCAAATAAATAAACCAAGATGCCTGATATCATAATTCCGGTTACAGTGAGGATTGCTGATTTCACTGACGATGTTATTTATCGCAACCTTGTAGTTAATACCGTTATCGGAGGTCATCACAATTTCAGTTTTACGTGGAATGTTGGAAGCATCCGCAACGACCAGGCATTTCAGCTCAGCATCATTCAGAATAACATCGGAAAGATTGTCTCGATTCAATTTGACCAGAATAAGTTCACAGGCATCATTACTTCAATTGCGATTGAAGACATCAACAGCGCTACGCAGGCATTTATCGTATCAGGCCAGAGTTTGTCAATTCTCCTCGATGACGTTCCTGAATGCGGCAGTCACTATAAAAAATCATTGAAGGATATTGTAAACACCGCGCTTGACGGTGTCCCGGAAAATGTCCTGAAAAAAAATATCTCCCCAACCAATAGCGGCAAACAACATTACATCACACAATACAACGAAACGGATTTTCAGTTCCTGCTGCGGTTGAGCGGGCGTTTCGGAGAATGGTTGTATGTGGATAACGACACACTGGTGTTTGGCAAGCCGAACAACAGCGGCGCGGAATTAAGAGCTGCTGCTGACATTGAAAATTTTGTGATCCGTGGAATATTGCAGCCGTCTCAGTTTTCATTCCGTTCCTATGATGCTGTTAAAGGTGAAGCGATTTCCAAGAACGGACAGTCGTTAGGATCTTTGAGCAATGATTATGGCGATGCTGCCATCAGTGCCAGCAATGATATTTATTCCAGGAGCACCGGCCGCGTCATGCACAGCTTCAACGCTGTGAATAAGGAAATGATCGACTCGATCGCCGAACTTCAGGCTGAAGCAAAGACAACACAATCGCTGCAGGTACAAGGCGACAGCAAGCATCCTGACCTTAAGGCTGGAAATAAATTCAAGATCAAAACGGCAAGCGGCAGCTATGAATACATTGCTGTTTCGGTGATGCACAAATCAACGCAGTCGGGTAATTACGAAAATAGTTTTACGGCAGTTGCAGGATCTGCGAAAGTTCCTCCTTATACAAACCCTTCTATTTTCAGAAGAGCCGATTCACAAACCGCTGTCGTAAAAGAAAATCATGATACAGACGGATTGAACCGCATCAAGGTTCAGTTCCCCTGGCAGAATTCTGCTGACATGTCGCCCTGGATCCGCGTTGCCACACCGCATGCCGGAGGAGAAAAGGGATGGCATTTTATTCCGGAAAAATCAGAAGAGGTGATCGTGGATTTTGAAGGAGGAGATGTCGATAAACCGTACATGGTTGCATCCCATTTTCATGGAGGTGCCAAGTCGAAGATCAGCGATTCCGAAAACAATATAAAATCTCTCATCACCAAGAGTGGAAATACATTTACGCTTAACGACAAGGATGGCAGCATAACCATCACTGATCCCAAGGGAAGTACGATTATTTTAAAGGGTGACGAAACCATTGAGATCAGGTCGAAGAAAAAAATTACTGTTCAGTCGAAGGACATTGAAATGCTTGCCGACAATGACATAACGTTCAGCGCAAAAAATAATATTACCATGAAGGCTTCGAAGAATATTGAAGTCAATGCGCAGGGAACAATGGATGCAAAGGCGATGAAAGCAATAACGATAAAATCTTCTTCCGATAAAATATCAATGGAAGGATTGCAGGATGTAGGAATTAAAAGCGGTACAGGCGCAGTAAGTATAGAGGCGATGACAGAATTCAAAGCGAAAGGAACCGTCGGTGCCACCGTTGAAGGGCTGAAGCTCGACCTGAAAGGCACTGCTATGGCTAATTTACAGGCTGCACTGGTCAAGATAAATTAAATTGTTTCAAAGATTTCTGAACCCGGAAGAAAATGATTGCATGAAAAATAAATAAGTATAAAAAATTTCGAGGATATTATAAATCTAAACATTGAAGCTAACACAAAAATAAATCTTATGCCACAAGACAAAAACGCGTACAAGAAAACAGAAACCTATAAAAGATGGGATGCGGTAAGACAAGAAAGTCCATCTAAAGCGTATGGGCTTATTGCGATAGCACTTACAAAAATGGGATTGGATGCAGCCAAGTCAGGAATGCAATCCATTGGTAATGCAATTGCGGGTGCAAAGGAAACGGCTACCAGCAGTACAAATGCAATTTCTGAAAAGTTGAATACACTACTTGAGGATGTGAACCATCACAATCCAACATCAGATAAATTTCGCAATAGCGATGTGAGAGAATTGGAAAATGACTTTAAAAATTAAATGAATATTCAATATCATAACATTAACAATTTACAGCTATGAGTTATGCTTTTTCAGATGGTGATCCTATAAAGGCACTTGATACAGAAGTTAATCGTGAATGCGGATTTCTTCCAGAAAATTCAAGTGGGTATATCGTATTAGTTAGAGATAAGCTTGTTTCGTTTTATATAAAAAAGGGTAGTATGGGCGGTGGTTATATTGAAGGAGTTTGCTCAACTGATGTTTTCTCAACGTACTTCAGTCACAGGGGGTCTGTACTCTCGAATAAGGCGTATTCAGTAAAAACACATTATACCAAGCTCTATCCGAATGCATTTAGGAAGGATACGAAACAAAACAGCAAATGAAGATTTAAAGTAATCATGGGAAAGCCCGCAGCAAGAATTGGTGACATGCATGTATGTCCGATGGTAACACCGGGAGTACCGCCTATACCGCATGTAGGAGGGCCTGTGGTTGGTCCGGGATGTCCAACGGTTTTAATTGGTGGAATGCCTGCTGCTGTGATGGGAGATATGTGCACATGTGTTGGACCGCCTGACACAATTATTCTTGGAAGCGTAGGTGTGATGATAGGAGGAAAGCCTGCTGCAAGAATGGGAGATATGTGTGCGCATGGAGGGACGATAGTGTTGGGATGTCCGACAGTTTTGATAGGGGAGATATCACCTGCGGTTGTTACGCCTGGGGTTTTTGTGCCAAGTGCGCCTGAGGTTCTTTCATATATGTTGTCAGTAAAAAATGTTGTTCCTCCAGGTGCTTCGAATGCAGCCATCTCCCAAACAGTTGAAATGATGAAGGCTGCTGAATCAGGTACTCCCTTTGTTCATGATTCAATTACCTGCAATGAATGTATGAAAACAGCAGGATAGATTAAGCTTCATTTTAACATTCCCATGCAGATAAGCTTCCAGCAATTTGAGAAAATAAAAATTGACATGGACAAAGTATTTGCACGTGTTTGTCTGAAAAAAATAAAAAATAAATTTCCTGAGGGGCTTGCAAAAGCAGGAGTAGTTGAAAATGCTGAAGAAGACACGATGTGCAAGTGTATCAAAGAAGCAAAATCATATGGCATTATTCTTCAAAATGATCTGCTATTATATCTTGAGTGTATTGTCCTGCTGGGATTGGACTTTAATAAAAATGAATCCCTTCGATGGCCATCGGAAATACTTAATGATAGTAAATTGAATGGCGAGCAAAAGATGAATATGATTTCTGAGAACCTGATTTTTTCTCCTGTACAAAAATGAGAAGAGCAAATCAACCACTCGATCCTGAAGCCATCAGGAAAGCCAATGAAGCGCTTGCTGAAAAAACGGGTGGCCGGCAGTTGACTTCAAGTCCGGAAGATGCCGAGTTGAGAAAGCAGTGGATGGATAGTTACATCGCTGCTGCTGGACCGGGTTCGTATACGAGTACAAAGCAACGATCGAAACCGCCTGCACCCGCTTCCGATTGTCCTACACAGGAAGAAAATTTTGTTGAGCTTCAATATTGTTATGAGGATGGGGACTATGTTGGTGGCGCTTGCTATGAAATTTTGGATGGAGAGTCAAAAAGTTTACTCGCGAGTGGAAAGCTAGATGATGAGGGTTACTGTTACGCTCCAATTCCATTTTCTACTAATAAAGTATTGTATAAATTATTTGACAATCCGAATGTTGTTAAAATAGCAAGTCCACCAAAAGAATTGTATACACTCACAATAGCCGGTGAATGGTTAGATTCCATGATCAAGCATTTGGATGATTTTGAAGATTGGACCTGGGGCGCTTTGCAAGGTGACTTTAATGAAAACCCAACTTATGGACAAATTTTCTTAAACACGGTTTTGACTTTAATTCCTGGCGTTGATCAATTGGGTGACGGTCGGGATATCATTGCCAATCTTAAATTACTGGTAGTTGATCAAAGGTACGATGAAGTGATTGTATGGTTTGCATTGGTAGCTACAGCTATTGGATTAGTTCCTGAATTAGGAAGTGCAATCAAAGGTGTGCTTCAGGCGATATTGAAAGCAATCCAAGAGGGTGCTAAGTTACCGCTCACGAAAATTATTGAGGTGGTAAATTATTTTATTTTGCATGGTGATTTTACCAAAGGTGATGCTGCAAAATATTTAAAAGAGTTTGGCTCCAACCTTAAAAACTATGGGAATTCGGCAAAATCTAAAATAAAAGAAATACTAGATGTAATCCTCGAAAAACTCAACTACGTTATTTTAAATTTATCTGACACTTATGCTACCCGGGCGAGAAACATTAGAAATACTATTGATAAATTAAAAGGACAGGTTAATGGGAAGGTCGATGAAGTGATGGAACTTGTCCGAAAAAAACTTGATGAAACATTCGGTGATGCTGCTGAGGATTTAAATAAGGGTGAGATAAAAACCATCAATAAGGCAAAGGCCAATTCTTCAAAGCCTCCTGAATTAAATCCTGTAAAAAAAATAGGATTAAAAATAACTTCACCTGACCCAAGCAAATTCAGAGGTCATTACTTGAACCGAATGCTTGATAGTACTGATGCCGAGGCTTTGGTAGAAGACATCGCCACAAGGGGCAAGAAACTAGGCCCTCAACTTGCCGAAAACCTGACTATAACCCCTGTCGGAAAAGTGGGAGGGCGCCATGTAGTTAGTATTAAGACTGTAGAAGGTAAGGAGTTTATATTTTATAGGTCATCTGGTATCAATGAGAAAACAACAGGAAAAAAGATTGGAGATTGGATTCCGATTCCAGGTTGGGGGAAAGCCATGATTGATAAAGTTCTAGCTGATCCCTGGTTTATTAAAGTTCATGGTTGTAATGAGCGATACGGAGTAAGTGCGTTTCAGGAAATCGCTGAAATATTACACAAGGAGGAAGGTTTATTTATGAATCTTTTGAAGGATTTAGATTAAGATTAATGTCAGTAAACGGAATACATGTAGCAAAAGCTTTCGCAATCCTTGACGCCGCTCGCATCTTCGGCGAAATGGAAACTGCGCAGTCGCTTCAAAATAATTTTCTTAGTCTCTATATGGGTAAGAAGGAAGAATTACTGAGCGCCGTTGCACCTTACCTTTTTGAGTATCATGAAAAATCTGAGTTTGCAACCTGGCTGCATGAAAAAGGCTGGGGAAATTCATGGGGGATCTTTGTAACTTCTTCCTTATCGCTCGAAGAGTTGAGAATGCATTTCCGGAAATTCCTTCTCGTAAAAACCGAAGACGACAAAGAACTTTATTTCCGTTTTTATGATCCACGTGTGCTCAGGATATTTCTTCCAACATGTGACCAGGAACAATTGAATGATTTTTTTGGCCCCATTACTTCGTTTGAAATGGAAGCGGAAGATCCTGCATTTGCCGTGAGGTTTGAATTGAAGGGTGGAAAGTTGATCGCCGGTCAGCGTACGAAGGAGCAATTCTGGAATTCATTGGATGGAAAGTTCGAGGTCGTGGATGCACCTGCTGTGCTTCAGGAATCACCGGCTGAAAATAATCAGGATACAAAACGCAAATGGAATTTCTTCATTGAGTAACCAGTTCTTAATCTAAAAAATATGAAAAAAAGTATAGCGATTGAAATTGCCAAACAGAGACTAAAGGCATTTGAAGGCGACAAGGAAATATTCAACTTTCCATGTGTAACTGCAGATGGCAAGCATAAAACACCAATAGGAAAATTTAAAGTGCTGAAAAAAGAACGCGTTAGAAGAAGCGCAAAATATAATGCACAAATGAATTATGCACTGCAACTTACTTCAGATGGGATCTTTATACATGAGTCATATAACTACATTGAAGACCCCAAGGAACAAAGTGGAGTTGCAACCGTGATTTCCGATTCAACAGCCAATATAATGTCTGCGATGCGCGCGTGGATGCCAACGCTTAGAGATACCAGCCTAAACTTCGGAAGTGTGAACCTGATGGGTTCTCATGGATGTATCAGGTTGGCTCATTCTGATGCAGTGCGTCTTTTTGATTGGGCCGAAAAGGATATGCCTGTTCGCATTAATTAATTTTTACGATAGCAAAATTATTTTTTAACGTCCTTTATTTTTTAATGTATAGTTCTACGATATTCTAAATAAAATCTAAAATGAGATTTCCATATATCGTCGACCATCCGCGCATCATCCTGGAGCGACAACATTCGCCGGTCACCTGCTGGGTTGCCAGCGGTTTAATGTTGCGCAACTGGAAGAATCGTGTATCGATGAGTTATCAAAACTATGCTGATGCTTTACCTCCGGGGTTGTATGGGTTCTATACCATTGAGGAAAATGTTTACACTCCTGACGGAAATATGAATGACGCACTTTTCAATTTAGCCATGCACAATATAGATCAGCAGTGGAATAACTTATATACAAACGATGGACCTGTACAGCGCATATTTCGCATCGCCGACACTACACATAATTATATGGCGGATTGGGATGCGCAATTGATCTCTCGACGTACGCGGGATTATTTAAGCCAGACAAGCGGCATTGGACTTCCATATGAGCATGCCGTAGAATTCTTTCGCGGAGCACCGAATGATTTCAGGCCCCTGGGAGAAAACAGACTGTATTCGGCCAGGCAATGGTTGGCGATGTTGATGCATTATGGTCCTCTCCTTGTCGCTGTATCGCGAATCAGCAATACGACCCATCGCCGTTACGGACACTTTGTGATTGTCGATGGTTTTTATTGCACCGGGGGAGAACCAACCGACAATGAGGGTAGTCAGCTCTATCTTCAGGATCCAAAAGAAGGAACGATCAGGGGACAATTATTTCCACATTTCCAGGCAGATTGCCGCGAGTCACTTGCGACAGTTGGCACGATGAATTACATCTGGCATGCAAACAAGACAGGAGTCAGAGCCCTCACTGTTGATCAATGTGTGGCAGCACTCGAACAGCGTCTGGCACGGGAAGCGCATCGAACAGCGCCGGTAGCGAGGCACTAGTCTGAATTTTCTATATTTGAAAAATCAACAGCAACATGCTCAGGTACTACAAACAGCCAGTCAGCTTTTTTGCCTTATCCCATGGAAAGGAATTTCATTGCAAAAAATTTTGCGATAACTTAAAGTTCGCACAACCAGGTTCGTGTCCTGTCTGTAACGAAGACCTGGAAGAAACAATCCTTACCTGCACCATTCAGCAGTCAATTGCCCAGCGAATTCATCTTATCCTGATCACGAACCTGAAAGAGTTCCGGTACGATACTGAATTTGGATGCATTATCTGGGAACATGATTTCGAAAATATTTACAACATCAACCTATGGAAAGATCAGATGGCGAAAGCAGTGAAAGAGGAGATTGCAAAATATGAACTGCGGTTGCAAAATATTAAAACGTCATTGGATCTTACGGAGGAGGAGTTCATGGGTAAAGAGAAAGAGGTTTATAAAAAAATAAAACGCAGGGTGGATATAAAGATCAATGCCAACATAAAGAAAACCAATGAGCCATTCTTTTTCCAGGAGCTGCTGTATGTAAGCCCCGTTTGGATAGACTAACCTGATGCACTCAAAATATGTTAAACAATAAGGAACTTTCAGTCGAGAACATCCGCTCACGCATGCTAAAAAATGCGGCCCGCATCTGGGGTGTGGAAAGTGAAGACATAGAGGCGACATTCGATCCGCTGGTCACCATGATGATTGAAGCCTGTGCGTATGAATTGGGAAAAATCAATAATGAAATTCATGATTCGCAGTCGCGTGTGCTTGAACAGCTGGCGCAGGTACTTTCACCGGATGTGTTTACCGGCCCGCGTCCTGCCTATGCTGTTGCACATGCCAGGGCATCTGAACCTGAAAGTTTTCTCGGAAGTGAAATGCAGTTTTATGCACAGCAAAAAATAATTACGCAGGATCAAAAAGAAATTTCGAGGGACATTTATTTTTCGCCGTTAAGTGATTGTACGGTGTTCGATGCTGACATCCGTTACATTGCAACAGGGCGTTCACTTTTTGAATTCAAAAATCCAACCTTCAGGCAGATGATGGAAGGATCTGCAACAAATCCATTGGAACCTTTTCACCTTTGGCTTGGTATCGACGTTGCGGAAAAATTAAAGTCGGTGGACCGATTCGCTTTTTATTTCGATTGGCGTAACGATCCGGAAAAAAATACCTACCTGAACTTACTACCGCTCGTTAAGTGGTATTTAGATGATAGGGAACTTACAGCAGCGAAAGGAATTAATACGAATAAGAATGACAACGAAGACATTCAATCAATAGAAAGTCACTACGACATTTCCTGGAGAACAGAGCAGGCACTGAAGAATATTTTCCATGGAAATTTTTATACGCTTCAGGATTCCGCGGAACTTGACATGAAAAAAATTCTGAAAAAGTATCCACAGGAATTTGAAGATATTTTTCCGGAAAAGATGCTTGGGAAAATCGAAAGTAATCTGCTTTGGATAAAGCTCGTTTTCCCTCGTGCATTTCCACTCAATGCCTTGAACGACGTATACATTTCCATGAACGCATTCCCTGTGCTCAATAGGCGCGTGAACAAACTTACCTATCAGCTTAAAAGCAACCTGAACATTGTTCCGCTGAAATGCGAAGAAACTTTTTATGACCTGATCGATATTCAAAACAGCGAAGGCAATTATTTTCAATCCAATCCGCTGGAGAGCGGTTTCAAAAACGAAGCAGGATTTTATACACTGCGTTCCGGGGGTGTCGAAAGGTTTGACAAGCGATCGGCTACGGAATTTCTTCAGATCGTTACTGACCTCCTTAGAGATGAGAGCGCATCTTTCTCCTCTCTCGGAAAC
>Ga0193738_1001036_pt1 | contig 11767 bp, 13 predicted proteins | sample L2a1metaG_FD_144927 | JGI IMG/M metagenome (GOLD analysis project Ga0193738, IMG submission 144927) | Soil microbial communities from a riparian zone of the East river system, Colorado, United States - L2a1 | ecosystem: Environmental > Terrestrial > Soil > Riparian zone | place: USA: East River...
GTCCGACGTCGCGTCCCGCCGCGCGGCGTGGGAAGCGGACCGCCTCGGCGCCGCCCTGCGCCGCGCGCCGGAGCGCAAGGACCGCTTCTCGACGATCAGCGACATGCCGATCGAGCGCCTGTACGGGCCGTGGTCGTTGCCGATCGGTGCGGACGCGCGCATCGGCCTGCCGGGGCAGCCGCCGTTCACCCGCGGCATCCACCCGACCGGCTACCGAAGCCGCCTCTGGACGATGCGGATGTTCGCCGGGTTCGGTGCGGCCGAGGACACCAACTCGCGGTTCCACCAGCTCCTGGCCGCGGGCCAGACCGGCCTGTCCATCGCCTACGACATGCCGACGCTGTACGGCTACGACACCGACGACCCCGAGGCCGAGGGCGAGTTCGGGACCTGCGGCGTGGCGGTCAGCTCGCTCGCCGACATGGAGGTGCTGCTCGCCGGCCTGCCGCTGGAGCGCGTGTCGACGTCGATGACGATCAACTCGCCGGCCGCCCCGATCTGGGCGATGTACATCGTCGCCGCGGAGAAGACCGGGGTGTCGCGCGATCGCCTCGAGGGCACGACGCAGAACGACATTCTCAAGGAGTTCATCGCCCAGAAGGAATTCCTCTTCCCGCCGGAACCGTCGATGCGGCTCGTGACCGACACCATCGAGTTCGGGACACGCGAGCTGCCGCGCTGGAACACCATCTCGATCTCGGGCTATCACATCCGCGAGGCGGGCTCGACGGCCGTCCAGGAGCTGGCCTTCACGATCGCCGACGGGATGGCCTACGTCGAAGCCGCCATCGAGCGCGGCCTGCGAGTCGACGACTTCGCCCCGCGGCTGTCGTTCTTCTTCAACTCGCACTCGGACTTCTTCGAGGAGATCGCCAAGTTCCGGGCAAGCCGGCGGATCTGGCACGACCTGATGACGAAGCGTTATGGCGCGGAGAACGAGCGCAGCGCCTGGATGCGGTTCCATACCCAGACGGCGGGGGTCTCGCTGACGCCGCAACAGCCGCTCAACAACCTGACCCGCGTGGCGCTCCAGGCGCTGGCCGGCGTCCTCGGCGGCACCCAGTCGCTCCACACCGACGCCTACGACGAAGCGCTCGCGGTCCCGACCGCCGAGGCCGCCCTGCTCGCCCTCCGCCAGCAGCAGATCATCGCCGAGGAGAGCGGGGTGGACGCCACGGTCGATCCGCTCGGCGGGTCCTGGTTCGTCGAGGCACTGACCGACGAGACGGAACGGCAGGTGTGGCGCTACATCGACGAGATCGACACCCGTGGCGGGATGGTCGCGGCAGTCAAGGAGGGCTTCCCGCAACGCGAGATCGCCGATGCGGCCTACCGATATCAGCGCGAGTTCGATGCCGGTGAGCGGCGGGTCGTGGGCGTCAACGCCTACGTCGACGAGGACGAGGAGACGCGGGTGCCGGTGCTGGCGGTGCCACCGGGGTCGCTCGAGCGGCACCTGGCGAGGCTGGAACGAACACGCCGCGAGCGGGACGCGGCGGCCGTGGACGCTGCGCTCTCGGGCCTGCGCGATGCCGCGGCGCGCCCGGGGAGCAGCGAGACCAATCTCATGCCGCACTTCATCCGTTGTGCCGAGGCCTATGCGACGCTCGGCGAGCAGTGCGCCGTCCTGCGCGGCGTCTTCGGGGAGTACCGCGAGCCGGTCGCGGTCTGAGGCTGGCGCCGCCGCCGTCTACCATGGCGGCATGTATCTCGATGCGATGGAGTTCCTCGAGGAGGAGCGCGATGCCTGGGCGCCGTTCGAGGCGTTAGCCGGCCTGACCGACGATCAACTGAGCACGCCCGTCGAGGCGGCCCATGGCTGGTCCGGCCGCGACCTCATGGCCCACCTGCTCGCGTGGCAGGAGGTCGCCCTGCGTGCCGCCAAGGAACTGGCGGTCAACGAGACGAGCGGGACGTTCGCGCAGGTGAGCGCCGACTGGGACGAGCGTGGTGGCGAGGTCGTCAATGCGGAGATCGAAGCCGCCTGGGCGCAGCTCCCGATGGCGGAGGTCCGCGACCGGTTCGCGACGCAGCCAGGCGAGCTGCGCGGTTACCTGACGGTCGTTCCCGAGACCCGCTGGCTGAAGCACGCCAAGAACCTCGAGTCGTTCCGCGAGGAGACCATGGAGCATTACGAGGAGCACGCCGACGACCTGGCGGCGATCATCGCCGCGGCGTCCCGAACGTGACCCTGCGCGAGGTGCTGGACGCGGCCCAAGCCCAGTACGGGCTCGATGCGCGAGTCGCGACGGCCGACGACGGATCGGTGACGTGGTCGCGGGGCGACCAGGTATTCGCGGTGGTGTCGGCCGATGGCGCGACCGCGTCGTTCCTGCTCGATCCGCTCGTGGCCGGGGCGGCAGCGCGAACCCCGGATGTGCGCGCCTCCGCGCGCGGCCGGGGCTGGGTCGATCTGAGCCCGCGGGCTGTCGATGGCCACGCCGCCGACCGTGCCGGCGCCTGGTTCCTGTCCGGTTATCGGCGGCTCACCGGGCCGGGGGCCTGACCCCGGTCTTCGCTGGACCTGGCCGCGGGAATCGTTCGACCCCGGCGGAAGCCGGGGTCGAAGCTGGCGCGAGATCCGAGGATCGGTCAGTCGTTGGCGACGGATCCTGGCGTGGCCGGCTCGGGGGCGACGATCTCGGCCGCCGCAGCCTCGAATTCGGCCAGGCCGAACTGCACTTCGAGCTGATCGAGCGGTCGGAAGCCGACGACGCCCTGCGGCGTCGCGCCCGGCTTGAAGAACGCGATCGTGGGGATGCTCATGATGTTGAAGGCCTGCGACAGGCGCGGATTGGCGTCGACATCGACCTTCACGACGTCCACGCGGCCGTCGTACTTCTCCGCGAGTTTCTCCATCTCGGGGGCGACCATCTTGCATGGCCCGCACCACGCGGCCCAGAAGTCGACGACGACCGGTCGGTCGGCCTTGAGCACGACCTCCTCGAAGTTGGCGTCGGTTACGTGCCGGATCTCGGCCATCGAGTGTTCCTCCTCCCGCCTAGCGGGCGATGTCCTGAATGAGTCGATATGCCTCGATGACCCGTGGGTCGGCAAGGCGATAGAGGATGGTGTTGCCGTCGCGCCGGCTGGTCACGAGACCCGCCCGGCGGAGCACCGCGAGGTGCTGGCTCATGTTGGGTACCTGGCAGCCGACCCGCGTGCTCAGGTCGCTCACGGAGAGCTCGCCGATCGCGAGCGATTCGAGGACGCACAGGCGCTTGGGATCCGCGAGCGCTCGACCGACCGCGGCGTAGCGCTCGCGATCAGGCTCGGCGGAGACTGGCAGGTAGTCCAACATCGTGCTTGACGATATCAGTGTTTGCGCAAACACGCAAGTACGGAGCGAGGTCAGGCGGGGCGATCGCGGGTCCTGGCCGGAGCGAACGGCGTGCGATACTCGGCCGCATGCCCGAGGTCGACACCCGCGCCGAGCCTGAGCTCGACGTCCCGCTCGGGGACATCCGGGCCGCCGCCGATCGCCTCGCTGGGCTCGTCCATCGCACTCCCGTCCTGTCTTCGGCGACGGCCGCGGCCTGGGCTCAGGTCGCGACCGGCGCCTCGCTGCGTGACGGTGAGCTGTACCTCAAGGCCGAGCACCTCCAGAAGACCGGCTCGTTCAAGGCGCGCGGGATGACGAACCGCATCGCGACCCTCCCGCTCGAGGCGCGCGAGCGCGGTGCCATCACGCTGTCGGCTGGGAATGCCGGACAGGCCTACGCCTGGGCCGGTCGAGCGGCAGGCGTGCCGGTCACGGTCGTGATGCCGGCCGGCGCCGTGCGGACCAAGGTCGACGCCTGCCGCGCCTATGGGGCCCGCGTCGTCCTCCACGGCGAGCATGTCGGCGAGACCTTCGCCGAGATGGAGCGGATCCGCGATGCCGAGGGCCTGACATTCGTCCACCCGTTCAACGATCCCGCCGTGATCGCCGGCCACGGGTCCGCGGGTCTCGAGCTGCTCGAGGACCTACCCGACGTCGACGTGCTCGTGGTGGGCGTCGGCGGCGGCGGGCTGATCTCGGGTGTCGCCGCGGCCGTCAAGGGAGTGCGACCGACGATCCGGGTGGTCGGGGTGGAGCCGGAACGCTCCAATGCCATGTCGCTGGCGCTGGCCCGCGACGAGATCGTGACGATCCAGCCGCAGTCCATCGCCGATGGCCTCGGCGCGCCGTTCGCGGGAACGTGGACGCTGGCGATGACCCACCGCTACGTCGACGACATCGTGTTGCTCGATGACCCGACGATCCTCGCCGGCGTCCGCTTCGCGCTCGAGCGGCTCAAGCAGGTCGTGGAACCGGCCGGCGCCGCGGCCCTGGCCGCGGTCCTCGCGGGACGCGTCGAGATCCGCGATGGCCAGCGCGTCGCGGTGCTCCTGTCCGGCGGCAATGTCGATGTTGGGCGGCTCGGCGAGCTCGTGGCTGCCGCCGGGACCTTGCCCGGGGCGGCCGCGTGACCGAAGGGGAGGGAGACCCCGGCGCACCCGACGGCGCGGACGCGGCCGAGCCGACGGAGCCGCCGGTCGTGCCCGAACCGCCGATCGAGCCCCCGGCGGCCCCGGCCCCGCCCCCATCCGCCCTACCGCCGATCGAGCCCACCGCGGCCCCAGCGCCGGTCGAGCCACCCCCGCCGGCGCCCGTTCAGCAGGAGATCCCGCTCGTCCCGACGAGGCGACTCCTCGCCGCGAGCTTCGACTTGCTGAGCCGATCCGGCGCCGACATGCGCCGGGCGTCGTTCTACATCGGTCTCATCATGCTGGGCACGGTCGGTCCGTTGGCGCTGGCGTCGTGGGGGCTGCTGGTCGTCGAGATGGAATTCGGCTACACCGACTTCGACGCAGGATTCGCGGCCAACACCGAGGCGCTCCTGGTCGGCCTGGGACTGCTCGCGTTCATCGGCCTCATCATCGGCTCCGTCGAGTCGCGGACCCTGGCGATGACCGTCCTGGGCGGGCGCATGATCGATCGGCCGGTCTCGACCAGGCGGGCCCTGGCACGGTCACGACGCATGTTCTGGTCGGCCATCCTCGCGACGTTCATCGCCAGCATCCCGGTCCTCTTCGTCCAGGGCGTCGTCTCGAGCCTCATCGCCCCGACGGCCACGTCGCCGGAGGCGCTCGAGGCGTCATCGGTCATCACCTCCACCGTGGTGACCGCCGTCATCGGCGGTCCGTTCGCCTACGTGCTGGCCGGCGTCGTCCTGGGCGATGTCAACCCGTTCGAGGCGCTCCGTCGGTCGTTCCTCGTCTTCCGCGCGCGGAAGCTGGCGGCCGCGATCGTCGTCGTCTTCGAGACGATCACGGCCCTCCTCGTTCTGTTCGGCATCGGGGCCGGGCTCGACATCGTGTTGCGCCTGTTCGACGGGCTGGGCCTGGGACCGCAGGCGGGCCCGATCGGCCTGGCCGCGACCACGATCGGGGTCGTGGCCGTGACCTTCGCGTTCGGGACGCTCCTCTTCACGGTCTCGGCGATCACGGTGGCGCCGCAGGTCGTGATGTTCATCGGCCTGACCCACGCGACCAACGGGCTCGATCGCGTGCGTCCGGGCGGGCCAGACGATCCGGACCTCGGTCGCTCGGGACGCGCCCGGTTCCGCTGGCTCACCCGGTCGATGCTGGTCGGATTCGCACTCGGTGCCGTCGGGCTGGCAGCGACCTTGACGTCCGTCGCCGCCTAGCCGCGCCCTCAGTCGACGCCGAGGGCGTGTAATCGGTCGTCGTCGATGCCCAGGTGGTGCGCGAGCTCGTGGACGACCGTCACCCAGACCTCGTCGGCGAGCTCGTCGGGGTCGGGAAAATCGGCCTCGAGCGGCAGGCGGAAGAGCACGATCCGGTTTGGCTCCGCGGCCCAGTCGGCGCCCCACTCCGTCCGGGGCACGCCTTCGTAGATGCCGTAGAGCGTGTCGCCGCGGTCCATCTCGTTCTGGCTGAGCTGATCCAGCGTCGGCTCGTCGTCGATGACGATCGCGACCTCATCGAGCGCAGCGGCGAACGGCATGGGGATCGTGGCCAGCGCCTCGTCGACAAGGTCCTCGAACCGTCGGTGACGCGTCGGTCGGGAGAGGGAGGGGACGCGGTGACGGCCGGTGCGGGATCCGCGGCGGCGCTTCGGCATGGCGCCCGTATCCTAGGTCCGATGGAGCTGTCGCCCACGGTCGTTCCCGCCGTCCCGCCACCAGACCAGGCGCTCGAGCCGGATGGCTTCGTCGTCGTGGCCGAGTCGGGCGACCGGATCCATTTCCTCGATTGGGGTGGGCCCGCGGACACCCGCGGTGCCCCCGGGATCGTCGCGATCCACGGGCTGTCGCAGACGGCCTGGATCTGGGCCCCGGTCGCACGCCGCCTCGGCGGCCAGGCCGGCACCCGTCGATTCGTGTCGATGGACCTGCGCGGCCACGGGCTCTCGGATGCGCCCACCGACGACGGCGCCTACGACCTGCCCGTCCTGGCCGGGGATGTCGTGGCCGTCGCCGAGGGATCCGGGTTGCTTGCCACGGACGCCAGCGACGCGGCTCGCGTCGTGCTCGCCGGCCATGGGTTCGGCGCGATCGTCGCCGCGACGGCTGGGGTCGAGCTCGGCGACCGTTGCGCGGGCCTTGTCCTCGTTGATGGCGGTTGGGAATCCCTCGAGGCCAGCACGGGCGTCGACGTCGACGAGTTCCTTCGCGGCATCGACGAGCCGCCCGAGGTCATGCGCTCGCTCTCGGCATACCTGCGCGACCGCTCGCGGTTCGACCCATCGACCTGGGATGCGGACCAGGAGCGAGCGGCTCGGGCGACCGTCGTGGAGACGCACGCCGGCCGGGTCGTGCCGTCGACTCGACCGCACGCGCTCGAGGCGTGCGTCCGGGCGATGTTCACGTACGACCCGATGGCCACCCTGATCGCCGTAACCGCGCCGATCGTGGTGCTCGTGGCGGCAGACGACGAGGACGGGTCACGAGCCGACGCTCTGACGGCGGTCTCGACGGCTCGAGTCGCCGCCGGCCGAGATCCCATCAAGCAGGTGTCGTTCGGCGATGTCGGCCACAACCTGATGCGCTACCGTCCCAGCGAGGTGGCCGCGGCGATCGGCTTGATCGACGGCTCCAGCCGCTGACCGGCCAAGCCCTCGAGAACGACGAGGTCGCCATGCAGGTCGTCTACAGCCCCGTCCATCTCGCCCACGACATCGATACCGAGACGTACATGGGCTTCGGCGTGCCCGCCAACGAGGTCGCGGAACGGGCCGAGCGGATCCGGACGGCGCTCGAGGCGGATGGTGGCTTCGTCATCGGCGGACCCACCGAGCACGGTGAAGACCCCATCACCGCGGTCCACGACCCGGCCATGGTGCGCTTCCTCGAGGTCGCCTGGTCGGAGCTGCGCAGCCAGAACATCCCGCGTCCGTTCCTGTCGGCGGACACGTATCCCAACCGGGCGATGTTCGACGGGATGAGCCCCGAGGCGATCGCGAAGCACGTTCGAGAGCCGCGCCACGTCGGCGGGCGGGCCGGGTTCTGGGGCCTGGACTCCGCGGCTCCCCTGGTGGCCGGCACGTACACGGCCGCTCGAGCCGCCGTCGATGTCGCGCTGACCACGGTCGATCTCGTGCTCGGCGGGGAGTCGGCCGTGTACGGCCTGTGCCGCCCGCCCGGTCACCACGCGGCAAGGGCCATGTACGGCGGGTACTGCTTCTTCAACAACGCCGCCATCGCGGCCCACGCGATCACCCAGGCGACCGGCGAGCGCGTCGCGATCCTCGATGTCGATTACCACCACGGCAACGGCTCGCAGCAGATCTTCTGGCGCCGCGGCGACGTCCGCTATGTCTCGATCCACGCCGACCCGGACCGCCAGTACCCGTATTTCCTGGGCCGTGCTGACGAGACCGGGGAGGGCGACGGCGCGGGGGAGAACTTCAACATCCCGCTGCGGGCCGGCGCGACCAACGCCGATTACCTCGAAGCGACCGATCAGGCGCTCGAGTCCATCGCGGCCGTGCCGGGCACAGTGGTCGTCGTCTCGCTCGGCTTCGACACGTACGGGCTCGACCCGATCGGCGACTTCGCGCTCACGACCGACGTCTACCACGAGGTCGGCCGGCGGGTCGCCTCACTGGGCCGGCGCCTCGTGATCCTCCAGGAGGGCGGCTACCACCGGCCGTCGCTCGGCGAGAACGCCCGGGCCTGGCTGCGCGGCGCCGAGGGTCGGGACTTCGAACCCCTCCCGTCGGGCGGTTTCAGCGCGGGTGGGGCCGTCGTGGGCTAGGTTTTGGATAGCGATCAGAGAGAGTCCGCGTTCGCGATCCCGCGGAACAAGCAAGACGACCCCGCCGTCGGGGCCGCCAACCGCAGAATGGCGCGAGGTGCCAATGTCGTCGCCCCGAGTTCGATGCACCATCGCGCTCTTCTTACTCGGGGGCGCGCTCGGCGCGTGCTCTAGAGGGCCGGCGCCGCCGTCGCCCACGCAGGACCTGACGGCCACCGTGGTAGGAGTGATCGAGCGTACGGCCGACGGTTTTCCTGCCCAGTTGCGAGGGGGGACGCAGTTCGCGCCGGCCCCGGGCGCGTCCGTCGAGCGAATCAAGAACTGGCCAGGAGCCGATACTGCCGAGCCGGACGGCCTGACCAGCGGCCTCCTCCTGCTCGGTGGCGAGCGCGCAGACGGATCGTGGTGGTATGAGCTGGCCGGCTTCGGCGACGGACCGAACGAGGACGGCTGCTGGTTGATCTATGGCGGTTCGTTCGACGACGGTCAGACCGTGCGCCTTTCGTCGGGTCTACGCCTGCCCAAGGCTCCCAGCTTCGAAATCCTGGACGAAGGCCATGACGACGTCGAATGGTTCCCGGGGCATCAGGACGACGCCATCTGCGTTGACGAGCAAGGGCGTGCCGCGTACTTCGACGCCTTCATCGGTCGGTAGGCATCTTTGGGCGTACCATCGCGGCCATGTCCAGCCCGACCGACCTGCCGCCCAACGTCCGCCGCCTGGTCGACGAGATCGAGAACGAGATCGGCGAGACCTCCGTCGCCATCGATGACATCACCGGATCGCGTGGCCGGGACCACGCCGGCGAGACCCCGACCGACAACGGCAAGGTCGAGGCGGCGGTTCGCGAGATCCTGCTCGAGATCGGGGAGGATCCCGACCGGCAGGGCCTGCTGGGCACCCCGGAACGAGTCCACCGCATGTACACCGAGCTCACCGCCGGCTACCACGTCGATCCGGAGCGGCTGATCAACGGGGCCATCTTCGACGTCGACTACAGCGAGATGGTGATCGTCAAGGACATCCCGTTCTACTCGCTGTGCGAGCACCACCTGCTGCCGTTCTTCGGGACCGCCGCCGTGGCCTACATCCCGCGCGGTCGGGTCATCGGGCTCTCGAAGATCCCACGCATCGTGGAAACGTACGCGCGACGGCTCCAGGTCCAGGAACGGCTGACCCAGGAGGTCGCGCAGTTCCTGCAGGATCGGCTCGAGCCGCAGGGCGTCGGCGTCGTCATCGAGGCGACCCACCTGTGCGCAGTCATGCGCGGCGTGCGCAAGCCGGGCACGGTCATGACGACCTCGTCGGTGCTTGGGCTGTTCCGAACACGCGACCGGACGCGATCCGAGTTCCTCGATCACCTCGCGCGGCCGGCGCCGGGCGCCTGACCGTGGCGCGGTTCACCGCCCGACTCGAGCCGATCGAAAGCGGGACCTTCGTGGTCATCCCGGCCGACGTGGTCGAGGCGCTCGGGGCGACCGGCCGGACCTCGGTCGTCGGCACCATCGACGGCCATCCGCTTCGCCACCAGTTCATGCCCTACACCTTCGAGGGCGTCGGCCGGCAGGTCGTGATGGCCGTCAACAAGGCCACTCGCGAGACGATCGGCAAGAACGCCGGCGACACGGTCGAGTTCGATCTGGAGCGCGACGAACGATCGCGCTCGGCGGACGTCGAGATCCCCACCGAGCTGGCCGGACTCCTGGCGCGCGACCCGGCGGCCAAGGCCGCGTTCGAGGGCCTCGCGCCCTCGCGCCGGCGCGAGATGAGCGAGCACGTCGGTGCGGCCAAACGGCCCGAGACGCGCCAGCGGCGCGCCACCGAGGCGATCGAGCGCCTTCGAGCCTGATTTCGCGTCCCTTGTAAGGAATCGGCGTCGGCCGTCGTCAATAGGATGTCAGGGCGTTCCGCTCCGTCATGAAGGCACGCATGGCATTCCGCGACGAGCTCGCCGACTTCGCCAGCTTCTACGAGTCGACATATCAGGGCGCCTTTCGCACGGCGCTCGCGATCATGCGCGAGCCGGGCGCCGCTTCGGACATCACGCAGGACGCCTACGTGAAGGCCTATCGCGAGCGGCACCGGTTCCGCGGCGATGCACCGGTCGCCGCGTGGCTCCACCGGATCGTGGTCAACGAAGCCATCTCGGGTGTCCGGAAGCGTTCGCGTGGCCCGCGGGAGATCGACATGGGGACTGCCTGGGGCGTGACGGCGGGACCTGGCGAGGTTGGCGGGGCGGCGGATCGACTGTCGGTCCTGGACGCGCTGGAGGTGCTCACCCCGCAGGCCCGGGCGGCCGTCGTCCTGCGCTACTACCACGACTACGACTACGCGACGATCGCCCGGATCCTCGGCACGAGCGCCGGCAACGTCGGCGCGCTGCTGACCCGCTCGTTGGACCGACTCAAGACCGAACTCGAGCCGCCGCCGGCGGGCTCCGGCGTCGACGACGGACGGGTGGAGGTGCGCGATGTCCGCTGACATCGATTTCGAGCGGCGGCTCCGGTCCGACCTTCGAACGACCCTGGATCGCGCAGCCGGGCCGCATCCCGGCTGGGCGGCCTCACCCGCGGCCACGGTCGTCGCCGCCGATCCCGCTCGTCCGTCGCACGCCATGCCGTGGCGGCTCATGGCCGTGGCGGCCGTGCTCATCGTTGGGTCCATCGCGGCCGTGATCCTCGCGAGCCCGCCCGATCAGGACGACGCCGGCGTCCCTGGCTGTCCGACGCTCGCGGACTACGCCGCAGCCTCCGCGCAGCCATCGCCGCCCGACGGGCAGGCTCCGGACGTCTCATTCCCGCCGGTGGCCCCGACCGCGACGATGACGACGGGCGTCTTGCAGCCGGGCGAATGGGCCGTTATCGCGAACGCGGAAGGCCCGGGGCTGCAGCTGCGGGTGCGCAATGTCCGGCACTGCGGCCGCCTCCCCGACGTCCGCTCGTCCTACGAAGGAGGGTCGCTCTACCTCGCGACCGTCGACGCGCGCGTGCTCCGCGACGACACCGGCCTGGACTGGCTTGGTTTGCGGGGATTCGTCGGGCTCTCGATCGGGGACGGCCCGGGAGCGATCGCTCACGGATTCGGTGTGCCAGGCGTGAACACGCAGACCAGGCTCACCGTGCCCGAGGGATTCGCGGCTTCCGGCACCGTCATCCTGGACGTACCGGTCACGGACAAGCGATTGACGCTGGAGCATCCGACGGAGAACACGCACACGCTCCCGGGCCTGACGCCGACCGCGCCGGACTGGCCCCGGGTTCGTTGGGTCGTCCGGGACGGCGACCCGACCGGTGACGCCGGAGTGTTCCCCCCGGTGTTCCCGAGTCCCGGCGCGACGCCGACGACCGGCGAGATCCAAACCGGGATCGATGTGACGTTCATCGGCTCCGACGGGAACGGCGTGGCCCGATTCTTCGAGGTCGACGAAGTTCCGGCTTACCCGGGGCTAGTCCCCGCTGCGGGCAACGTATTCGTCGAGGTGCCGATGCAGGTGCTCAGTCTGGACGTCCGGGTGATGACGCC
>Ga0193738_1001037_pt1 | contig 11755 bp, 12 predicted proteins | sample L2a1metaG_FD_144927 | JGI IMG/M metagenome (GOLD analysis project Ga0193738, IMG submission 144927) | Soil microbial communities from a riparian zone of the East river system, Colorado, United States - L2a1 | ecosystem: Environmental > Terrestrial > Soil > Riparian zone | place: USA: East River...
TGAAGAACGTGCATTTTTCTTTGGTAGAGGTATTCTTAAACGGGAATCTGAGTGTGGTAGGGATACCTACAATGAGGCTACTGGTGATACAGGAGTCTGCCAAATCAATCCGGTCCATTCCAGATCAGGTTACTTTTTTGGAGAATATTACGAGCACGGATGGACTATTGACTTATTTGGCTTCACAGCTGGATACAAAGGAATTGATAGAGACGATCCCGATATTATCCCAGCATGTCTTTGGCTTCTTAGAGGCGGGAGTTTCACACCTGGAAAGTTGAATACATCACCATGGAATTTACAAAGATAACCTACAGGAGTTCATTCACGGAAGAAGCTGTTGATTTAATTTGCCCCTGGTCTGATGATTCTGATATGACCCCTCCGGCTACTTTAATATTTCACCGGGATCAGAAGAACGTGCGTTTTATGCTTTGTAGCCGAGAAGTAGTAAAGATCTGTTCATGAGGCTACTTTTAGGAATTGATCCTGGGGAGTCAACTGGTTGGGCATCTGTAACTCTAAACGAAACAGGGGTTTTGAAGGTTGTTGATTTCGGCGTATCACGAGATTTGACAACACACGAACTTTCGGATCATATTTCGGATTCTGATCTAATGATAATTGAGTCTTTTTTAATTGATCCAGCAAAGTCTCGAACAGGTGCTTTTGACCATTCTGATATGAAGACGATCCAGGTGATAGGAGCGTTGAAACTTCAATCCCGTTTACACGACACGCCATTTGTCGAGCAAAGTCGAAGCGTGAAACCTGTGGGGTACGGATATCTTCGAATGACGTACGTAAAGGGAAAAAAGAATATGCATTCGACAGATGCGATGGCTCATGCCGTATTTTGGGCGGTGAAGCATGCTGGAGCAAAGCCTCTTGGAATTGGATAGTACTACGTTCTTTAGCAGTCAATCCACCCCATATTCCAAAAGGTTCCCAGTTTTCTAAAGCGACTTCTAGACATTCGTCTCTAGATATGCATCTGTTACATATCGCCTTTGCATACGCTACTTCACCTAAGTGATCTTCATCACAAAAGAATACCTCAGTAGGTATACCTTTATTAAGACAATACATAGCACCCGTCACAAAACGTTTGCCCATATATCACCAGTGTAGTTTGCCCGATACTTTGCCGCTATAGTATTCCGATAGCTGGCAGCTATAGAATCGGCATACTTGGAGACATATTTGCCCTCAAAACAGGCTCACACGGCCCCTCTGTGGGCAGAGTCAGAATAAGGGCACTTCCGTCACCTCGGCGTCGGACCCCCTATTTCGTGCCTTGTACGTTAGGAGAGAGCGTGTACATTTGCAGATTGTTTGATCGAGATGGAATATTACGGAAAACTCTAGATTTAGAGAGATTTACAGAGTATTTATCCGTTCCTGAAAGAGAAATAAATCCTGATAAGTACTCAAAAGAGGCAGAAACCACTGTATTTAAGTCAGCCATTCCACAATCGCAATTCGTATTCACACACATCATTGATAAGGACGCTAATAACGTGGAGTGTTACTATGCCCAAAGGTAACAATGTAAACATCAATGATCTATTGAAGGAAACAGCAGACCTACTTAAATCTCTAGAGAAACACACCTGTAGGAAATGTAAGAAGCAGAAGAAAATATATGAATCTGTGAAGAATGCTGGTTAGAAAAACAGGCGGCTAGAGATGAGAAACTAACTAATGCTCGCCATATAGACGGGGAGTACGTACGAGTATACAGAGAAGGTATCCTTGTATATGAACATAAAGTAGTAATGGAAGAACACCTGGGTAGGCCATTAAATAAAAATGAGGCTATTACTTGGCGAGATGGAAATCGCCAGAATAATAACCTCGGCAATCTTCAATTGTGTTTTAAAAACGTACCTATTGAAGATTTAGTATGTACTAACTGCTCCTGTAGGGGAGCTATTTCGATAGTAGTTTTGCCCGATCCATTGCAGCCCGCAGATCAGTAGTATCGAATATTACATCTCCAGTATCTTCATTTCTAATACGGAAAGAAGCCCCATCTTGTCTAGGACTTACGTAGATCCTGTATCCATTCTCCTCAAGTTTAGGATTCAACTTCCCAAGTTCAGCCTTATACTGGTCAAGAATTCCGTACAACGCAGCCGTTTGCTGGTTGTTACTAACTTGACTAATAGGCAAACCAAGACCAAATCGTCCTGAAAGAAAGTTTCTTTTATCTCCGCTACCGGGAACTCCAGGCAATGCTTTAATGCCTCCGGCTAATTTCTTTGTCGGAGACACAAACGGAAGGAAAGAATCGGAGATATATTGGGGCGTCGAGTCAACGGCCCTCTGATTAAAGAATTGTTCCTCGGCGGCCAATTCGGGGCCCATTTTAACAAGTGGGTTTGTTTGCGACATAACATTACGAGCAAACTCCGGTACGTTGAGAATATCCGTGTTTCTATTCAAAACATCAGTGGGCAGGAATTGTCCGCCAAGAAGCCACGGATTTTCTCCGTCTGTTAGTTTTGAATATCCAATCTCTCTAAGATAAGAAGGAGTGAGCATATCTCCATATGAACCATCGTCGTCATCTAGAAAGAATCTATTCGTTTTCGCAAACTGAGAGGGATGCAAAAACATACCCTCCGCCAATGCTGGCATAGCTTTTCTTGTATACGTGTAAAACGGAAAGAGTCTCTTTAAATATTTCTTCTCAAACGCCGTTGAAGCGCCATAATCAAATAGATACTTGTTAACTCTATATGCAGATGTACGAGTAGCCTTCTCAATAGCTGTTTCTCTAGTAGTACCATTCTTTAATGCTTTAGGGAGTTCTTCCTTGAAGGCATGAAGGAAGTGTGTAAATCTAAAGAAGTCTTCTCTTTTTTCAGACGCTTCTCTAATACCGCTAGAAATTCGTCTTGGGTCTACATTCTTAACAGGACCTATTTTGGAGATAAAACCAGGTGTATCAAAATCAGTTCTCTTGAATCCACCTGTAGAAACATTCTGATCGAACAGTTTCTTAATTTCATCCCAAGTAAAATTAACTCCACCAATAGGAATTGTTTTATTAGGATCATTCTTAACTGCTCGGATAGTCCGCTTCAAGAAATTATAATCAGAAGCTCTAACTCCATCAATGAATGACATGAACATATCACCGAGTGAGTTACGAATATGAAAGCCCGGATAGTAGATAGTAGCGGATTGCTTAAACCATCTAGTAACCGTGTCTATGATATTAAGGAAACCAGCCATTTCACCAGAGGCGTTTCCTTTAGTCATGTCAACATACTTCTCAAATACTTTATTTATATCCTCCGGAAGATACCATTGATCTCCCTTTTCCAGAGTCTTTTTTCTAGCTACAGACAACTTGGCATTAATAGGAATAAGCCTATTCTTGTTGGCAGCGACACTAGATAGTCTATTAGCCATGATACCAAAGTTGTCCAATAAAGAATCTTTGAACCATGCTTGAGTCAATTGTCTATTAGACTTTAACTGCCTGAACAGAAGTGCTCTAAACGCATCTTGCTCAACTCGTAAACCCCGAGTTTGAGCAGCCGTAATATGATTGGACGCTAAAGCCTTTGATCCTTTAACGTGCAGTTTTACGGAGTCTCTGTAGTTATCTAGATCTTTTACGTAATCTTTATAACCCTTAGGCTTGTAGTAATTATAGACATAATTATTGGGCATAATATCGTCAGCTGAACGAATGCCAGCATTAACTTCGTCTTCCCATTGCTGACGATAAGCCTTCTGAATAAAATCCTGCCCTTCCTGTAGGCGTGGCGTGCTAGCAGGAGTATTAGTTAGAATTCTTTGATTAAAACCTCTACGCTCTTCTTTGGTATACTTATGCAACTTAACTATGTCTTGAACACTAGCATGAAATGCTTCATAAGCATCTTGTCCAGTAGACTTTACAGCCTGAGCGATCTGAGGAGTAATAGAGGGGAACTGTTCGGAGAACTGAACTCCCTTAAATGGGGAACCAGTGTGAGCTTTGGCAGCATGATATGCTGTACCGAGTCTTTTGAAAGGAATTTCCTTATTCCCAATACGCATACCAGGAATGTTCTTGACTTGATTATCCAGCCTATTAAAAATATCCGTGCGAGTGTCTACAATTAAATCGTCAAGTTTACTCTTAGCGTGCTCTGCCGCTTGATTAGAAATAGAGAGGATTTTATCCTTAGTTCTAGTTGAATATCTAAGCAGAATTTTTTCGATATCTGCTAGAGAAGTAGCCGGATTAGCTTGCCTAGTTAGCCTAATAATTTCATCGAAATATGCGGCTACTATGGGATCTTTTCTGAGTTTAGCAATATCTGCCTTAGTGAGTGTCCGGCTACTAGAAAGAATATCATCAAACTCAGCATGAACGGTGTCAAAATTTCTAAGAAGAAAATTCCGCATTTCGTTTGAGACATTATTCGCAATTGTGAAAGCACCGACTTGTGATCCAATGACCCTCCCTTCGGTTGCTCCCCCGCCTATTCTAACTGTCGCATTATCTAATCCACGTTGAGCAGCATCATGCAAAGCAGTACGCCCTACAGGAAGGTTAGGAGAAATAAACTTACCTGGGTTGTTAGGATCAGGTCTGCGAATCGGCTTTTGAACATCGAATTGCTTAGCCAAACCTTTTGAATCAATAGAGTCATCAACAGCCTTGCTAATTAGCCCTCTATAGACATCATCTGCGTTCTGACCACTTTTAACAGCACCGCCAACTGCTGTGAATATTTTACCGCCTACTAGATTAACGGGATCTAATGCAAGTTCTCCGCTTAATCCTCCAACTCTTTGTGCCCATTTTTGAACTTCTGCTCCTGTACCAGAACGATCTTGATAGCGACCAAACTGTTGTCCAACAGCACCAAATAAACCACCAGTTAGAGCACCTTCAATTGGGCTAACTTCTCCACTTGCACCGGCATCTACTTGAGCTTGAATTACTTCTCCAAATCCAGTCTTTTCCTTTCCAGAAAGACCAGACCAAGCTCCTCCAGCAACATCTGGCAGAGCTTCAATTAGATTTTGACCTTCACCAAGAGATTCTGATAGTTCTTTACCCGCTTCAAATGCACCATAAGACGGACGAGAAATTTTATCCAGAAGCCAAAGAGCAGGTGTCTTAGCAGGACCTACTACTTTATTAATTCCCTCACTAATAGCATCATTTCCAGGAACCCAGGAGGGAATATCAATATGAGACACTATCCCTTGATTGTGCGAATCAGTTAGAAGATTAGCAGTATCCTGAGAAAGAGCACCATACTTCGGTTCTCCGCCTTTTCGAGTTTCACGGAGTTTATCAGCGTGCTCCTGTCGATCTAGATTTTCTTGTACTTTACGACGTTGTTGCTCATTTAGAAGTCTAGCCCCAATACTTAGGCTTAATGCAACTTCTGGAGTACGGACGACCGGATTCCTTGTATATTGACCGAGCCTTCTGTTGAATTCATTAACAAAAGTTCGATTAGAGGGGTTGATATCGTCAATCGCCATACTTCGTTGTGGACGAGTTAGAAGTAGAAACACCAGTTCTGGTGCCTGTATACTTCGGATCAAACCTCTTGAAGAACTCTAGAAGTGTTTGGTACTGCTGTTGTTGAGCCTGTTGTTCAGCTTGCTTTTGAGCGAACATGGCATATACATTTCTTTGGGTAGCTGGGTTATGACCGCCACTAGCCGGAGGAAGCGCAATCTTGCCAAAGATGTTGGGATTCTCTTCCAAATACTTTGATTGCAGATACCCAACAGCAGAAGAAGGATCAGAATTACTACCCCAAATGCGATCAACTTCATCCCGCATACCGGGATCCGTAATACGTCCCATAGCTTGAACTAAGTCGGGATAGCTTTGACTGTAGTTCTCATCAGCCTTTTCCGTTAGGCTTGATTTAAACATATCAGACAAAGAGCCAGCGCTAGCTTTAGAATTAGCTGCATCTGCGGCTAATCTTTTATCCTCACTTCTAGTGCCCAGTTCTTGATTGTATTTATTCATCAAGAAATCAGCCATCAAATTATCGCCACCTGATAAACCGCTTCTGCCTTCTTGCCATTGCTTAGGAGTTAGCAAACCTTCTCTAGCTTGCATCCCTAGATTAGAACCAGTCTGATTAGCGATTACTCCGAGTTTATCATTTGTAGCAAGATCGCTGGCCTGATTAACATTGGCGACCTGAGACAGATAATTCATGTCCTGTGCAGCCTGTTGACCGCCTAAACTCTTTGCGTAATCAACTCCAATGTTTTGACCATTCCCCTGTAGGGCAGCAGTTAATGCTCCTTGACTTTGAGTACGCTGATCTATTCCACCTTGATAATCAGCTGCAATTTGATTCTTAGCTTCTCCAAAAGCCTGTTGTGCGGCACCACCAGCTTGTCCTAATCTATCCCCCAATTGATTGAGATAGTCTTGAGAATAAGGGCTAATCCACTGCCCAGGAATATCCGGTTTTCCAGCTAGGGCAGCAATCTTAGATTCAATATCAGTTAGGGGATCAACTGGAGTAGACATGGATCTAGCTCTTGAAGCTTCTCTAGCTGCACCAAGTCTATCTTCCAATGTATTAAGTTCACCACGTCGAGTATTAAGAGCAACATCCCTAGCTTTTGCATTAGGATCTACATTATAAGCATCTGGGCCAGGGAAATGTCTGCTAGTACCAACTGCTTGTCTATATAAACTAGTTGGTAGAGCGTGTCTTGAAGTTCCAACTGGCGGTTTAAATTCATATGAAGTTTGTGGATATCCACCAGGAGGCATATGACTTCCAGTCCCAACTGCCCCATAATTACTATATCCAGCATCAATTGCAGCTTGTCTAACTGCGTCACCTTCCATATCTTCTCGCAAACGAGGTGAAGCATTTTGAGCCTGAGATTTATACATCTGCTCAAGCATTCTCTGTAGCTGATTTACACCGGCTTGTCTTGATGTAGTTGGCATGATTACCTCGGAAGCAATGAGTTAATGGAAAATCCAAAGTCTTCTTGAATTTTCTGGCGAGCAATGTTAGCTAGGCGATCTGTAGTCATTTGATTAGCTCCAGCCTGAGCTTCATCTTGTCCAGCATTAATTTGATTTTGTAGATCAAAATTAACGCCAGAATGAACCATACCGGAACTTGCAAGAGAGTCGGATAGACTTCTTCTTTGCTGAAGTCCTAATGCAGCAATCTGTCGCAATTTCTGAGCATGATCTACACGTACCCTATTTGCTTGATAATCAGCTTGAGCAGTTCCCTGTCCAAGAGTATCAAGGAGACTAGTCAGTTCTGGAAGCACGTCGAGTCAACCTTTGTCTAGCAGCCATTTGAAGTTCTCTACCTTTAAGTGGTTTTGGACCGCCACTTCTAGGACGCATTTGTATGCCTGTACCCCTAGAATATATACCCGTTTTACCTTTGGCGTCAACCGGACGCATTAATTTTCGCATAATCTTGTCCATGGACATATTTTACCTCACGCTACTGGATAAACTGTAACATTAAAGCCACCTGAGTTATCTCCATGAAAAGAATCACCAATTCGCATTTGTATAGGAGAACCTCCACCATCATATTCAAACCAATATGTATTATTTGGTTGTTGGCCTGAATAAGGTCCACCAATACATTCAACATGCGTCCAAACTCCAGCAATTTTTATAGTGAAAATCCCTGCATGTCCTGGTGGCAATGAACCAAATTGTACATCTGCATCACCCAAACCACCAGAGAAGAAAGACATTGTTCCACTAACTTTAATCAAAACATTATTGAAGGAACCTACAGTAGTTTCACCATCAACATCAGTAGCATTAATGAATAGAACTTCAGCCTCAGCAGGATCAGATAGCCAACCTTCCGCAATAGCTGCATCCATGTATTCGCCTCTACAAAGATCACTAATGGTTCCTTCAAATACAGCACACATAGCATAATATCCATTAGCGCAAGCTGAATCTACATCAGCTGCTTCATCGTTAGATGCTAAGAAAATAGGTTGCAATGTTCCTCTGTCAAATCTAACACCCGTATTAATTGTAGTTATACCACTTGAGAGTAAAACACCATTTTGATAAAGAACAGGATTTGTGTCGCCAGGAGGGAAGTAGATTTCTAAAATATTCCATTGACCATTGGCATACATAACTCCAGCAGAGAAGTTTTTAAATACTTGATTAGCTACAGCGCCAGCAGAAGTTGTAGTTGTGCCGCAATATCTAGATAAGGATAAAAGAGACATACTCTCCGAGGCTTCAACACTAGGAGATTCTCTTCTCATAAAGATAAAGCCATCATCTGCAACAGCCCCACCAGGGGTAAGAGGCATATATACAACTACAACAGACATACCATCTGCATAGGCATCAAAATCCATATCTGCATAAGCAAAACAATGATCTGCATCACTAGGAACATCTCTACCTAATTCAGGATAAGTTAAACCATCTGGACCAACGTGGGTAGTAGGAGCATTACCAGCTGCTAAAATCATATCGCCAGAAAAAGCACCTGTACCATCATTAGGAACAGTTTCCGTTTCTGTGTTTAATCCATTTAATCTCCAGGCACCTAACGGATTGCAATTCACTAATGCTTCATAAAGTACAGTAATGATTTCCTCGCCTCGAAGAATCATACCCATACCTCGCCAGGTATCAGACATAATTACCTCTAAGAGAAACAGTTAGAATTTCACCATCACCAGCCGGTTCGCTATCAATGGTAACTAGAATTCTGTCACTTGCAATGAAATTTATAGGGGTGCCGAGTACATTATTATGAGTTGTATCTCCTGATGCAATAGTAGTTGTAGCAATCACTGAATATGCATAAGTAGGAGAAGAACCTTTCCACACTTTAATAACATAATCAGTGGCTGATGCTAGAACAAGAGATACTGAAACTTCAACTAGATCGAATTCTCGGAAATTATCGTATCTTCCAAGAGTGACTGTCCCACTTGGAGTTACTACGGTACCGTAAGACCATTCTTTTTCAAATGTTCTTACGTTCGAAGGAATAGCGAGGATTTGAGCCTGCAAGTCATCAATTTGATCCTGTAGGTCCCCCGTCACTATAGCTACAAGATCAAAGAAATCATCTATTTCAGCCTTTGTATAGTAAATATCCCCAATTTCGCCTACAATAATGGCATCTATTAAAGCATCTACCTCTGCTTTAGTGTAGTAATTGGTGAGATCTACTAGTTCTTCATTATCATTAATGAATTGAATAAGCTCTGCAACGTCTACTGCGTGCTGATGGTCTTCTCTAGCTGGAATAGGAGAACTACCAGTATTTGCATCCGCTGCAATAGAAATTGAAGTAGTAATCTGAGATGGAACAGGCATTGCTTCACCAATATAATGAAGATCCCTGGTCTCATGTTCTGGAACTGTCATCCCAGATTTAAATAGTTCTCGAATATTCATTAGGAAATTTCTCGACCAGTCTTCCTATGCGACTGTACATCTATCGCTGAACCTAGAATGGTATATTCCTGGATATTATTAGAGAGTATTAGCTCTAATTCAAATCTCACATGGCGGAAGAATTCTGGTCCATTAATTCGAATAATTCCCTCATGCCAGTCGGCCACAAGAGGAGTAATTGTAGCTTCGCCTCTGGTTGGGTCAGCTTCGGTCAGCCAGTTGTAATAAATATTAACTGCTTGACCATTAGCATTAGAGGGAGCAGAGAAATTTATATAACCCAAAAGGGAACGCTTTTCATCAAGCATCTTCCCACGAATTGTTTTTGACAAGTAGTAACAGTTTACTGGATCAGTTTCAGCAGCGGTAGCTAATTTAGTTAACGTATCTTGATATCCAGAATACACAAGACATTCAGCGGTAAGTGCGCCAAAGGTAGGATCAACTACTTGACCGTGCACTAGAACAATATAGTTAGCTTTTCCCCAAATATGTGCCATTTCCATATTGGAGAAGCCAGCAATAATGTCTGCTGGTTGCGTCCCTGATTGTATAAAAGTAAACTCCGTCCAAAAAATATTATCTAATTTGGAATAGAACAACTTAGCAGAAGAAACAGTCTTCTGAGTTCCAGCTGGGAATGCACCATCTAATCGTGTATCAGTTTTACAGACAATAATACCATCATCAAATGGAACAAGCTTCCATTCATAGTAAATTTCTTCTAGAATGCCAGTATCAAACTCATTCTGAATTGGTTCCGAGATAAGTTTAACTTCGTCTTGATTTGTTACCCATACTCCACGAGTATCAACAAAATAAATGATACCTTTATTTTCATAAGCACAGTTCTGATGATTTACAGCTACTGTTGCATCAACTAGTCTAACAACCCAGTTAACAGGTGATCCCAAGACAGAAACGTTGTAGAACCCAGTATTAGTGAAGATGAAGAGTTTCGTTCCAATGGGAATAATAGCATGTATTTTCCCCAATCCAGTCCCGGCACCAATATGAATAAACTTTCCATTAACATCCCAAGTTTCAGGATATGCTCCAGGACTTGCAGGTGCATCTGTGTAATAGATTTTATTGTCATCCCAGCACCACATTCTATCTTTGAAAACAAACAAACCTCGCTTACCAGCCAGATCTGTTTCAATTGATGCTTCTGTTACAGTTCCTGCCGCCCAGTTCCATCCTGTATCAGAATTGAGTCCTGAGTCATCTAAAATATAGATTTTATCTAGATAAGCTACTGCCCCACGGAAATGTTGAATAGCTGCAAATTTTACAATAGCAGTATCTCCTGAAGTTGCACCTGGAGTATCTCTATCGAATTGTCGAATCATCCAGGTATCTACGCCAACTCCCCAAATTGCAACAGGCCATGTTTCTTGTGCTACATCTGGAAGTCTAGTGTACCAAACATCATGTCCGTTAGTTGGATATGTAGATCTTGTATCAATATTAAGGGGAGGAATGAATCCTTTCCTCGTTACCAGACGATCGCCCTTAGCAATAAAATTTGAAACAATAGGACAATAACCATCTTCCAAATTAGCAGTGTGATTATATGAATCAATGCCTCTACCTACAGGAATTGGTATGCTTTCTTCACCGTAAATCACAAGAGATAACCATCTTCCTGATCCATGACGTCAGGAGCAATTTGAAAGAAAGTATCATCTCTTGCTTGCGCTTCAAATTTACGATCCGCAACTGAGGTCATGAATTTCTTATCGTAATACTCCGCCGCTCTCCAATTTTCATTACGTTGATGGAGACGACTAGTAATGAAATCTATAAGTTCCGTTCTCCAATTATCCGGCATAGAAACAGTAGAACTTAATGCTGAAGCTGCTGTCAATAATTTACTATAGGATATAACGACAGCTACAGGATCTGAAACAACCGGGCGAGGATAGAATTTAAGAAGTTGTCCAGAAGTATAATATCCTACAGGGGCTGCATCTGGGGCAGTTACACCTAGAAGTCTATCAATGAATTCCTCTGTCATAAGCGCAATAGGTTCTCCATCATATAGAACTCTATTGATTACAATAAGATCTGGAACTGCGGAAATATCATAGCCCAGTCTAACGGCGCCCCCCGTGGTTGTAACTATTGCTTGAAACAAGAGAGTTTGTCTGGCGATTTCTCTCATGCCGTCATTAAGAAAAGCTAAACAAACGGTGTCTGTCGCAATAACTCCATTTGTATCACCGAATAGAAGTTTAGCCGGCGTAATCACATCTGATGCTAGCATCTGCGTTCTACCTCTGAAGGTTTATCGTCGTGAATAGTAACCTTTGCATTACGCTCCGG
>Ga0193738_1001038_pt1 | contig 11749 bp, 11 predicted proteins | sample L2a1metaG_FD_144927 | JGI IMG/M metagenome (GOLD analysis project Ga0193738, IMG submission 144927) | Soil microbial communities from a riparian zone of the East river system, Colorado, United States - L2a1 | ecosystem: Environmental > Terrestrial > Soil > Riparian zone | place: USA: East River...
ATCTGGGCGAGTGCTTCCATGGCCTCGCTGGCCCTGTCCATTGCCGCCTCGGTCCGGTTGAACTGATAAACCCTGACCGATTGGTATACTGGCTGCGTTGTCGATTGCGTGACTGTGTATCGCGTTCCGCCTGTGTCGGGTGTGTTGCCTTCAGCATGATCAGGGGCATCGGCCTCGGCGGGCTCCTCGTCGCCATCTTCGCCGAAGTCTTCGAGGAGGTCGGTATCTGGCATTTCTTGCCCTTCGGTTTCGGCCTCGGCGGCGCGCCCTTCGGTGTGTACGATCTCGATCCGTGTAGTCTGATGCCGTATGGCCTCAGCCTCGGCGCGGGTCATCTGCCGCGTGATCCGGCCAGCGGCGACAGCAGCGCCGAATGCTTCGGGCGACAACCGGGAGAGTTCGAAAATGGTGGAGTAGGAAGGCGGCAGAATCCGAACAATCGCGGATTCTCGGAGGTGTTCTTTTCGGGCGAGGTGCATGTACTTTTCGGCGGTGTCGAGCGAGCATTTCAGTTCTTCCTCGACCATCCCCGTCCACGCGCCATAATCGAGTGCATCCTTGGCCTCGTTCAGAAGGTCGCCAACCTCGAAAATGGATTCGACGGTTTTCCGCCAAGCCGCGAGAATGCGGACTGCGAACTTGCGCCGGATTTTGTCTACGACGTTCATAGTAGATATCTCCAAAAAGGCGCACGGCCCCCGCGCGGATTGCCGCCGTAGGGACGCGCGAACGGGTTTCGGGTGCGCGAGAGCGCGCGAGCGGAATCGTTCGTCAAAGGGGGAAGATGGAGGTCACGGCCCTACTTGGCGGTCTGTCGGCCCCATGGGGGCGCTATGACGTTGCCTTGCGTGGCGAGGGTTGCGCTCGCGTGACCAGCCCTGACGGTAGCACAAGCGGGGCGGCAGTCAAGGCTATCAGATATCTACCGCCCGGCTCGCCTCATGCAGCGGTCGGCTCCGCCTCGAAGCCCCATGCATCCCATCCGGGTCGAGGCGGGCCGCGCCGGTTGAGTTCGATCTTGGGCGTGTTCGGCCAGTGCCGTTCGATCATTTCGTAGAAGACTTCGGGCTTCTCGGAGTGACGGCCAACGGGCGCAGTGAACACCGAACGGGCCTGCGTTCCCATGGCGGGCGGGACGACCTTGCCTCGGGTTCCGACCAGCAGCAGTTCATGCTCGCCGGTAAACCAGTAGCCGGTCCCTCGCCCGTTGCCGGGGCGCTGCTTGACCCAGATCGCGTGTGTCTTGTAGGCGAAGCCCCACGCCGTCATGACCGTGAGTGCATCCGGCAGCATCGGCGCGGTGGCGCATAGGAACAGCACGGCGTCCTTCGCGCTGATCGACTGCACGTCGAGCCTCATGATCTCGTCGAGGGGCGGGCAGAAGTAGTGGTTGTCGGCGGCGCGATCCATGCCGGTTTGGCGCGACCATGGTTCGTATCGCCAGCCCGGATCGGCGAAAAGGATTCCGTATCGGCGGTCGGGAAGGGCGAGGACGCGACCAGCCCATTCGGCCTCGCGCTTCTGGCGGGCGAGCGCCTTGGCGTTCGGCTTGGCCGCTTTTCGTGCCGTGCGCCTTTCCTTCGCCAGCCGCTTGCGATGCCGCTCACGATATCGCCGCTGCCGTTCGGCTCCGGACATGGCTTCGTCAAACATGGTTGGGCGGGCCATTTCGTCACGCCTCCGTCGATGGTGACGGATGGGCCGCGCCCGCCTCATCGGCTGGGTCCGGCAGCTTGTGCTTTCGGAGTCCCTGCTCGACCAGCGCCTGCGAAATGGGCGTGGATGGCGGCAGGCCGGGGCGTTCGAAACGGCCCGACCCTTCGATGGGCATCGATGGCACCACGGCCAGCGAGCCCATGCTGACGCGGTTACTGCCCAACCGGACACTGCCTAGCGCGGTGAAGAACTCTCGCCGCTCGCGCGGATCGTCGTCCTCCTCCCAGTGGAATCGCTTGGCGCGCGCCGCCTGCTCGTGGTGGGGCCGCATCACCTTGTCGATCTCGATGAGCAGCCGCGTCGGGCTTGGCTGCAAATCGTGGCCAAGCGAGCCTCGGATAATGCGGCGGATCGCTTCACAAAGCCCGTGGTGGGAGACGCCCGGCAAATGCTCGTCGAGTGCTTCGGCGGCTGCTTGCGGATCGACCTCTGGATTCGGTCGCAGCGCATTTAGCTTGGCGACCTCGACGCGCATTTCTTCCGGGGTGGCAGGCCGGAATACATCGTCCTGGACTGCCGGAAGCTGGGACGAAGCGATGGCGGGGAGATTGCTCATTGCAGCCCCTCCCGACGATTGGCTTCGGCAACCGCGCCGTAGGCTGTGACGACTTTCGGCCTATGCGACTTGGTGGCCGTATCGCGGGCACGGAAGCGGATCGCCCGCCGCCACCAGACTTCCCATGCCGCGCCCCAATCGGCCATGGGCTCGCCTGTCGCCCGGTGATGGGCCATGAACTCGGCGGCAGCATTAGCCGCCTGCGGTGGCGTCAGGCCGTTGGCAATGGCCTCATCGATGCGGGGTGCGAAGTTGGCAGGCAGGGGCAGCTTGCGCGGCCTCGCCGGTTGGCGATTCCTGTCCGGCTTTTCGACCCCCTCTCTCTCGGCTGCTGGCCGCGCGCCTCGCGCGCGACCCATCTCGAACGAAGAGAGAGATGGGTCTATATCTGACTCTGAGTCTCTCTTCGCGCGAGAAAACGTTGAGTTTTTTGCCTGACAATTTGAAGATTGTCCCGGAATTGTGCCGAGATTGTCAGCGGATTCTCGGCCAATCTCGCGGTCGACTCGGCCATTGTGGATCAGCCCGTTTTCGAGCCTCAGCTTGCCGAGATCGACGAGCCGTTGGACGAGCTTGCGGCAGTGCGAAAGCTTGTAGCAGTGCAGCGCGTGGCGCAGCACCGGGAGGTCGTATTTGATCGGCCCGCCGTCGCGGTACATCAGGCACAGCAGCCTGACATACACGCCGCATTCTTCGTTGGTCAGCCCTTCGGTGCCTTCGAGGAAGTCGCGCGGGTTGCACTTGAACCACGGAAGATTCTTGGTCATGTCGGTTTCTTTCTGAAACCGCTTGACCAGCGACGGGGGGCCGACTAGATATCACAATTGCAATTTTGGATATCTCTCCAGCCGCCTTGATCCATCGTCTCGGTCAGGGCGGTTTCTTTTTGTTTGGGGTTAAGGTCTCCTTTCCAAATCTCCACAGTGGCTATCGGGTTGAATGGCGCGGCGGTGCATTGCCGCAGCTTGCGCCTTATGAATGGTTGCCTATTCGGCGGCGGCGAGGCGGGCCTTCGCCTTCGGCTTCGACTTGCCCGCCGTGGGGCGCTGCTCCGCTTTGCGCGGCTCGCGGCGCTTCGACTGCGGCGGCTCCGGCTGCACGGCGGGGCGGCGGAGCGGCGGCTGCGGCGACGAGTCCTCCAGCCGACCGAGATCGCTCAGAAATTTCTCGATGGACGCCAAGGTGATGCGGCGGTGCGGGCCAACCATTACCAGTGTCAGGCGACCGTCCTTTACCAGTCCCTCGACAACCGGGCGGCTAAGGCCGCAGAGCGCCATGGCCTGCCGGACGCCCGCGCCGGGCAGTTGCCGCATTTGTCGCTGTTTCCGCTGGCTTGGAGCGGTCATGTGTCGTTCCTCCCTTTTGCTTGCTTGGCTCTGAGGAAAGCTTACAGCATTGCATCAGAATAGCAAGACACGTCATCTTGGCCTGCCCGCCGCCTCCAACTAGATATCAGATAAACATCTTTGGCGACCAGCCAAGATGCTGCCAGATATGAGGTTTTCATCTTTGGGAGATATCTGATAAGCCGGACCGACACAGGGCGGCATCCGTTTTCCCTACGTGGGGATAACGGGGCTGGCCCTCTTACTCACGTGAATAACACGAGGCGGGCTGCTCGACGGCGCGGCGAGGCCGGGGGCGGCATCTTTATTCGCGGTGAATAAAGATCGGCTGGCCCTCTTATTCACGTGAATAAAACGAGGCGCGCTGTTCGACGGTGCGGCGAGGGTGGGAGCATCTGTTTTATTAGCGTTAATAAAACGGGGCTGGAACTCCTCGCGATAAACGGCGGGGCGAGCCGTTTTACTAGCGATAGTAAAACGGCTCTAGGCCATCACTTGTCGAGCGCCGCCAGAATCTCGCCGATCCGCTCGGCGGCAGCCTTGTCCTTCGTGCTGTCGGAGTGGCTGTAGATCGCCAACGTCGTCGCCGGGCTCGAATGCCCCAACCGCTGCGCAACCGTGGCGAGATCGACCCCAGCCCCAAGCAGCGCCGTCGCATGGAAATGCCTAGCGCCATGCATCGGCGGACGCCCCTTGATTCCGGCGATCTTGCACAACCGGATGCAATGATGGGTCGCAACACTCGGTGCCATCGGGCGACCATCGTGCCACGGGAAAATGAGATCGTGGCGCTCGAAGTCGCGGCCAAGCGAGAGCATGAGCCGCGCCTGATCGACCTTGTGCTGCCTCAGCGCCTCGACGGCGGCAGGCGTCAAGGTGATGGGGCGCAAGCTGCCATTGGTCTTGGCGACCCCTTCGCGGATCACCGTGCCGCCGCTCTCGTTGGCAATGACCGTCCGGTTGATCGCCAGCATGCCGGTTTCGAAATCGAGGTCGGACCATTTCAGGCCAAGCAGTTCGCCCCGACGCAGGCCGGTGCTTGTCAGCAGCACCGCCGCCGCCGCAATGCCATGGAACAGGGACGCCGCCTTCTCCGAGTGCGCTGCGGCGACATAGCGGCGCGCCTCCTCGGCGGTGAAGGTCTTGGCCTTGCGCTGCTGCCCCTTGGGGGTGGCAGGCGGCAAGGCATCCGTGGCGGGGTTGTCGTGCCGCAACTTCCGTCGCCGGGCGGCTTCGAGGCATGTGCCTAGAACCGTCCGCGTCAGCCGCGCCGTGCTTGCCGAGATCGGCCTATGCCCCGCCGTGCCCTTGAGCAGCAGCGTGAGCGAATCCTCGACATGGCCGACCGTGAGCCCGACGAGCGGCACCTTGCCGATCAGCTTCGTCCATCGCCGAAGGTGCTTGGCATAGCTGCCGATGGTCGATGGCGATAGTTCGCCGCGCGCCCGCAGGCCGTCGAGGAATTTTGTGAACCACTCGGCGCACGTCAGCCGGTCCGGATCGCCGATGCCCTGCCGCTCGACGGTATCGACCATCCGCGCCGCGAACAGCCGCGCCTCGCGCTCGGTGGCGAAGTTTTTGGAGCGTTGGACACCGTTCTCTCGCCAGAAGGATTTGAACGTCGTGCGGCCACTGGGAAGGTCGATTCGCTTGTAGGGCATTCTGATCTCCGGTTGGTTTTGCTGCCACGGCCTGCTGCCACGGCTTCGATTAGAGCCCGGAAACCCTTGTGTCGCAAGGCTTTCCGGATATCTACTAGGGTTTTCGAGATATCCTGATATCTCTTTTAGCCCGTGCTTGTCCATCCTGAAACCCAGCGTTTCTGCGGCTTTGCGGGCTTGGCCGTTTTATCGCGGCCTATCGGTTTCCGGAGTGCTAACTGCCACGCTGCTGCCACGATTCGGGCCGGGGATGCCTCGCGGTCATAAAATTTATGACCGGGCGATCACCTTTACCAGCACTGGTAAAGGTAGATATCAGTCGCGCGGCTGCGCCTTGGCCTCTTTGGCGTGAACGCGGTTAGCGGCGAGCGGTCGCTTGTCGTCGAGCAGCTTCGCGCCGAAATGGCAAAGGCGGGCGACCAGTTCGGCCTCGCCGGTCACGCCGATCCCCATCAGGAATCTCCTAAGCCGGTCTCTGTCAAAGCCGACCTCGGCGGCGATGCCTTTGACGGACCAGCCGTTTCGCTTGGCGCGCTCGACGGCGAGCAGGGCTGACGTTCGGCTGACGCTCATCTTCGGTTGCTCGGGCCCGGAATCGGCAAGCCATGGCGGCGGCAGACCAAGGCGAGCCGGTTGAAGGATTCGAGGCTGGGCTGTCGGCTGTCGCCGGTTTCGAAGCGCCAGAGGGTCTGGCGGCTCACCCCGGATTCGCGGGCGATGCCGCTGTTGGTCAAGCCAACGTCCCGCAATCCTGCGAGCATCGATTGGATCGGGTCGCCGTCAGCCATCCACAAGCCCTTGTAGGGTGTGCTGTTTTGGCACACTATAGACGCATCCAGTATTTCGCGGAACTGGCTGCAAAAAGTCCCATCCCTACCGTCGCCCGCTCCGCGCGTTTTCCCCCGAATGCCCAAAGGAGCGGGCCCATCATGGACAAACAGATCGCCGAAATCGCAGCCCGGACCGCCGCCTTGGGCACGAAGGATACGCTGGCCGCGATTGCAAACCTCCGCACCGATCTCGGCATCGAAGTCGGCGTCCGCGTCGATAGCGGCTTTGACCGAATCGACCGCAAGTTGAGCGGCTTGGGCTCGACGGTCGGCTCATTGGCTTCGGCATATCGGACCAGCAAAGCGACCCCGGCGCGGCGAGGCGATCCGGGCCTAGTGATCGCCCGTGCCGCGCTGTGCAAGCTTTGGGGCCTCGATCTCGGCAAGGATGCCGACACCCTCGCTCGCGATGTCTACGGGCCCCGTGGCGAGGAAGTCGCGAAGGCGCTCAACGATCCCCGCGCTTGGCTGGTCGAGAGGACTGCCACGCTTCCGGCAATGACCAACGTCGCCGGTTGGGCCGCTGAATTGCTCGACACCTCCAACACCTTTTCCGTGATCCGGGCGATTGCGCCAGCCGCCGTCTACTCCCAGTTGGTCGGCCACGGCGCGAGGCTGACGTTCTCCGGAAACGCCGCCGTGCGGCTGGTCAACCGGGCGATGGCTGCGACGGGCGGGTTTTTCCGGGCCGAAGGTTCGCCGATTCCGGTCCGCGCCGAGTCGTTCAATTCGATCAGCGCGAGGACCTACGGCGGCGGATTTGCGACGTTGCTTTCGGGCGAACTGATGCGGCGGTCGAGCCCGAACGCCGAGAGCGTCCTGCGGCAGGCGATGGCCGAAGACGCGGCCCTCGAAATCGATACCGTCTTGCTCGGTTCGGCGGCGGCAACGGCGGTCCAGCCTGCGGGCTTGCTGTTCGGCGCGACCGTTGTCACGCCAGCGACCATCACCGCAAACGACCAGCAAACCGCAAGCCTCAAGGACGTATCGGCTTTGATCGCGGCGATTCCGGCCATCAGCGATCCGATTTTCATCGGGCAGCGGGCGGTCACGGCGCGGCTGGTCGGCTACAATCCCGCGCTGCTGTCGAGCGCATCGCGGCTGACTGTGATCGCCTCGCCGAGTGTGCCCGCCAGTACGTTGATTCTGATCGACGGCGACGATTTTTGGAGCGCCGAAAACGACGATTTCGTTCTCGACTCGACCTTCGAGGCGAGCGTCGTCAGCGCCGATCCGGGCTTGCCGATTGTGGATGGCGCTGGCGTGGCCGGGAAGCCGGTCTACAGCGCGTTTCAGATGGACCTCGCCTGCTTCAGGCTGCTCTGCGACCTCGGCTGGGGCATGCGCTCGGCGGGCCGTGTGGCCACGGTCGGCCCGGTCGCGTGGTGATTTGAGTTTCGGGAAGGCCAGTCCAGCCAAGACCGGCAACGGATTGGTCTGACCGCTGGGGCCGGACAGCGGTCTTCGATGTGCCTTCCGCTTCATGGGGCAAGTCGAACTCGATCCCGGCCACCCTTGGGCCGCGCTGGGTGCCGGACATCTTCCGGCGCGGCTTGATCGGTGGGGCGGGCGGCTGGTCTAGGGGATCGGGCCGCCCGCCTCGACCATGGGAGGAAATCCAGATGGAATCATTCGGAGTGCTGGTCGCGGTCGCCGAGTCCGTCCGCCTCGATCTCGACGGCATCACCGTCTACGATGTTTTGTACCTCGACGACGGCGCAGCGGTGCTTGATCGAATGGCCGACGAGATCGATCTAGATGGGCCGTCGCAACAGCCCGCCGTTGCGGCTCTCGCGGACGATGATTGTCTGCACGGCAACGTCGATCATCTTGCCAAGCGCCTTGCCCTGCGAGGTGTCGGAGATGACGGCATCGGGGCCCGTGTTGACGCTGACGCTGATGCGGTTGTTGTTGTTGATCGTGTCGCTGCCTAGCTGGCCGACCTTGTTTCGTGGAACAATTAACTCGCCCGGATGCGCAAGAATCGGGATGGCTCCGCCCGGAACGACGCCGCCAGCCGCGAATGACGGCGCTCCCTTCCACCATGCCGGATTGGCTGCGACACGCGGGTTGCTCGGATCGCCGACGATGCCGCCCGCCGCCATGGTCGCCGCGCCCCATGGTCCGGCGAACGCAAAGCCGCCGCCACCGCCGAACAGTCCGCCAAGCAACTGTTTGCTGAACATGGCTTCGAGGGCCATGTTGATCAGTCCGTCGATGATACGGTCCAGCATGTTGGCGAATGCCTCGCCAGCATCTTCGCCACGGCGAAGGTCGGAGATAAAGCCGCTGATCGCGCTCTTGAACACGGACGCCATCTGATCGTTGAACGCCTGCATCTGCCGCGCCGTCTCGGCCTGCGACTTGGCGAACTCCCGCTGCTTGGTCGCCAATTGCTGCGCCGACAGCCCGGCCTCGGCCATGGCCCGCGCCTGCCCCTGAATCTTCGCGGTTAGTTCCTCGGTTTCGGCGAGACCTTGCTGCTTGGCTGCGGCCAAAAGCTGTTCGGCAATCGTCGCAGCCTCGGCGGCGACCTTGGCCTCGTCCAGTTGCCGCGTCCGCTCTGCCTCGGTGATGGTCGAGTCGGCGGTGATCTCATTCAGCAGAAGCTGCTGGTCGAGGCGGCGCTGATTGGCCGCGAACAGATCGTCGAACGCGGTCGATTGCTCCTTCACCGCCGCCGTGGTGCCCGTCATCTGGACGTGCATGTCGTCGCCGATCCGCGCCAACGTCTCGAGCCCCGGAATCAGATCGACCGCCGCCTGTAGCGCCGCCGGACTGACTCCACCGATATCCGCCGCCTGCGGTGCGCGGTTGCCGACCTGTTCATGGCGGGAGGTGCCCGGACGGGCGGCAGGGCGGACGCCCGAATCGTAGATGGCTTTTTGCTCGGCGAAGGTTCGGGGTCCGCTGATGATGTGGGCTGACGGCAGCGAGGTGAACAGCTTGGCCAGCAACTGCGCGTAGGCGTCGTCGTACTGGTCGATCCGGGCCTTGATCTTGGCGGACTCGGTGCGGGTTTTCAGGAAGCTTTTCGACGCGCTGGGCGTAGCGACAACAGCCTCGCGGAAAAGTTCGGGCAAGGCGAAGGCCCCGCTCAGGAACGCGCCGCCCGGCGAAAAGCTGCCCATCTCGCCGCTAAGCGTCCGGATCGCTTCGATGAGTGGACCCAGTGGACCGGCGAACGCTTCCAGCGCCTTCAGCAGTTTTGCGAACGCGGTGGCCCCGCTCGTGCCGAGTTCGGCCAGCGCCTTGTCGAGTTCCTTGACGTCGCCGGTGCTGTTTTGGACCGCAGGGGAGACCTCCGTTCGCAGGACTTCGGCGATCTTCCGCGCCTCGGCGGTCGGCAGGGCGGCGATGGTGGTGTTGAGTTGCTTGAAGAAATCTTCGACCTCGGCGGCGCTGGCCCCGCCGTTCTCGACCTCGGAGCGTAGCAACTGCCAGCGGTTGCGAAGCGCCTCGATGTCGGCGGCGAAGGCCGGGAAGTTGTCGAACAGATCGAAGATGCGAAGCAGGCGCGGCTCAAGCTGGACCATTTCGTCGTTGAGCGGGCCGAACAGAGTCTTGCGCTGAAGCTGAAGCGCCTCGCGGCGTTTCGCCACCGTCTCTAGTTCGCGCTCGGCGGCGACGGCCCGCTTGAGGGCGGCGGGTGCTTTGTCCCATTCGTCCACCACTTGCCGGACTAGATCACGCTGCGCCTTAAGTTCTTCGTTGAGGTCCTTGGCCTCCTCCTCGCTCTCGCCGAAGAATGCGGACGCGGCGAGATTGGCGGCGGTGATTCCTATCGTGATCAACGTCAATGGACTGGCGAGCGAGCCTAGGACGGCCCGGAATGCACCCGCCGCGCCGCCCGCGCCCTGAAGCGCCTGAACGACTTGCGACCCCTGCTGACTCATGATCAGCAGCGGCGAGGTTCCGGACGCCAGTTGCGTTCCGATGTCCGCCAACTGAAACGACAGTTGCTTGCTGGCGTTCGAGGTCTGATTGAGGCTGGCGACGGCCTGCTGGGAACTGCGCTGGTAGGATCGCCCGACATTTTGGTTGGACGCCTCGAAGGCGCGTTCGGCGGCTTTGGCCGTCCTCTCTGAGGTTCGAAGGACACTCGCCATTTGCCGCTCAAACTCTTTTTGGCTTGCGACGATGTTCACAATCAGACTGTCGGTGTCGGCCATTTTTCTTGCCTCTTACTGATATCTAAAAGACGTTTTGCGGTCCCCGCGTGGATATGCTTTGCTGATATCGCGCTGCCTCCGGGCGGCGCATTGGCGCGGCACGGCATCGCTTGGCACGGAACGGCAAGGCGCGTCTCGGCGTGGCTCGTCGCGGCAGGCGCGGCTGGGCACGGCACGGCTGGGACTGGCTCGGCTGGGCTGGGCAGGCACGGCGGGGCGGCATGGTTTCGATCATGTCGCCCCATTTGCTTTCTTGATTGCCGTCCGCATCGACTTCCTGATCTCGGCCACAATCGACCTTTTGTTCAACCGCAGCGCCGGTCCCAAATACGGCTGCGCTGGCGTTCGGGTCGTCCCAAATTCGACGGCCTTGGCCAACTGGACCTTGCCGTGAGCGACGAGGGTGGATTCGTCGCCAGCGATAATCGATACCCGGAGATTGCCACGCTTGGTCGGCTCCACCCCGGTTCGCCGCAGCGTTCCAGCCAGCCTGCCGGACTCCTTTGGGACGAGCAACTTGGCGGTGGCCAGCACCCGGTCCCCGCCTTCGGCCATGCTTTCGCCGACCGCTTCCCGTAGGCCGACGCCAGCCCTACCGAGTTTCGCCTTCAGTCGGTCGAGCCCTTGCACCATCACGCGGCTCCGCTGATGTCGCGCCAGCCGGAATCGATCAGCCCTTCAAGGGCATCGACGGTCGCATTGAACGTCGCCGGGGGCACACTGGCGATCAGGGTTTCGATGCTGCGGACCAACAGGCGCTGATCCGGGCCAAGGGTGTCGTAATCGATTGGCAGGCCGCAGGCTCGGTGCAAGCCGATCACGTTGGCCACGACCAGCGCCGCCTTCATCGCCTCGTCCGCCTCGGGCTCGGTTCGGATGTCGTGCGCGGCAACCGTGGATGCGAATTTCACATGGCCGACGAACACGGCCACGACGTCGCGGCCCATGCTCTGCGCCGTGGCGATCTGCGCGGCAGTTCCGGTGCAAACCGCCCGGCGATCGAACGCCATGGCGCGCGGGCTGCGCTCGCGGCGAAGCTGCTCGCGAATCGCGGCGATCTCTGCTTGCCGTTCGGGCGGGAGCGGAAGGTCGGTGCTATCCATGGCCGATCCTATCACACGGTGGAGGATTCCGGCATGCCCGGAGAGGCCGCAGGGAAGGCCGTGGAGGGCCGCGAGCGTTCCGCGCCCCTGAGTGCCGGTTTTCCCTCGGAACGCGCCACGGGCTGCGCTGGCCTATGCGGCGCGGCCTCCCATGGCCCGATTATGAACCCTTGGGCAAGAAACGCCTCGGTGAGGGCCGCTGCCCGCTGGTCGCGGCGGCGTCGGCGGCGCTCAAGGGCGCGTTGTTTGCGGATCGCGGCGGTGATCGCCGGGTCGCGGCGGTTGCGCCATGGGCCTTTGCTCATGGTCGGAAGGTAAAACAGGCAAGGGCCGAAGTCCTAATGCCCGGAAACTAGCGCGAGGCT
>Ga0193738_1001039_pt1 | contig 11748 bp, 11 predicted proteins | sample L2a1metaG_FD_144927 | JGI IMG/M metagenome (GOLD analysis project Ga0193738, IMG submission 144927) | Soil microbial communities from a riparian zone of the East river system, Colorado, United States - L2a1 | ecosystem: Environmental > Terrestrial > Soil > Riparian zone | place: USA: East River...
GAGTTAAAAAGAGAAAAGGAGGAAAAGAGATGTCGAATAAACTCTTTTTCTCTCTTAATCTCTTAGCCTAAAACTCTGCATTCCCCGGAGTTCTTGGAAAAGCGATCACATCACGAATATTACTCATGCCTGTTACAAACTGCACCATGCGTTCGAAACCTAAACCAAATCCCGCATGTGGCACGGTGCCATACCGCCTCGTATCAAGATACCACCACATCTCTTCAATTGGGATATGCATTTCTTTCATTCGCTGCTCCAACCTTTCCTGTCTTTCTTCTCTCTGTGAACCGCCAACTATTTCTCCAATCCCGGGCGCAAGAATGTCCATTGCCGCTACCGTTTTTCCATCATCATTCTGCCTCATATAAAATGCTTTGATGGCTGCAGGATAGTTATAAAGTATAACCGGTTTCTTAAAATGTTTTTCTACTAAATATCTTTCATGCTCACTTTGCAGGTCCATTCCCCAACCTGTAATAGGAAATTGAAATTTCTTTTTCTTGTTATAAGGGCTCTCGCTTAGGATTTCAATTGCTTCGGTATATGTAACACGTTCAAAACTATTGTTGAGAACAAATTCAAGTTTCCCGATCAATCCCATTTCACTTCTTTTGTCTTGCGGTAATTGTTTTTCTTCGTCAGCTAAACGCTGTGCAAGAAATTCGAGATCTTCTTTGTTGTTATCGATCACATGCTTAATAATATACTTGATGAACTCCTCAGCGAGGTTCATGTTGTCCTCAAGATCATAAAAAGCCATTTCTGGTTCTATCTCTGCACGAAATGTCGGACCGAAAGTATAGATCTCGCCAAAGGCAGTTGCGGCTAACTCACCCTCGAGTTGTCCGCTTACTGTAAGATTCGTAGCTCTTCCGAAAAAATCTTCTTTGAAATTGATGCTGCCGTCTTCATTTCTTGGAGTCTTATTTTTCCCTTCATCAAAGGGCAATGTTGTTACGCGAAACATTTCCCCGGCACCTTCTGCATCACTACCGGTAACGATCGGCGTATGCATATATACAAAACCTTTGTCGTTATAAAATTTATGAACAGCAAATGCCAATGAATGACGAATACGAAATACTGAACCGAATGTATTGGTGCGAAAACGAAGGTGTGCAATCTCCCTTAAAAATTCCAGTGAGTGTTTCTTAGGTTGTAATGGATATTTTTCAGCATCACAATCACCCAATATTTCAATTGATGTTGCATTAAGATCCATTTTTTGCCCTTTGCCCAGTGAAGCAACAACGTTACCTGTGACTTTCAATGAAGAAGAGGTAGTGATACGCTTCAATTGATCGTCATCAAATTTTCCTAAGGCAACTACTACCTGCAAGTTATTATTAGTGCTTCCATCATTTAATGCTATAAACTGGTTATTTCTAAATGTGCGAACCCATCCCATTACAGTCACTTCCTGTCCCTGAGGTTCTAAGCCAAGCAGTTCTTTAATTCTTATTCTATTATTAAACATCATAATTTTTTAAGGGGGCAAAGATAAGATTCATTAGCGAACGGAACCCTGAATGGAGCGTCGCAACTACTGCCTAATCAGGGCTTCAATGCGGGCCCAATAATCAAAATTTGCGTTTTTGAGATTTTGCACTAATATTGTAGCGGAAAAACCGTTAAGTAAAGTACGTCCTCAAGAATTCAGTCCATCGTTGCTTCGGTTCCTTTCATTATAAATTTCAAAATAATTAGCTAATCAATTTTTACCGGAAGGACGATTCCGGCCAATCAATTAAGTTCAGTGATTCTAGATTATGTGGTTAACCTCAAGCTTTTTGTATGTATGACATTCTGCAATTGAACGACATGCTCGTTCCCGAACTGCTGGATATTGCCGAGCAGTTAAAGATCCCCAATGCGAAGAAACTCAATAAACAAGACCTTGTTTATAAGATCCTCGATGACCACAAGCGCAAACGCATTATAAAAACCTCTACTAGTCTTTCTACAGAAGAGGCAATTGTTGAAGAACCCGATAATGATAATTCTATGGCAAAAAGTTCCCGCATCGGCGGACCCAAACCCGCAGCGAAAAAAGAAGAGAAACCAATTCTAAAGCGAGGTCGCAAAAAAGATGAACCAAGTGTTGATGCACCGGTCGAGGAGATAAACGAAATTAATGTTGCAGAAGAAGCGCCTCCGGCTGCTACTGATTCCGGCAATGTTTCTGATCCTGTTCCTGCAAGTATTATTGGAGCAGAAAACCCTGCAACGGATCCTAACATTGCACAGAAATTCTATCCTCCCCGTCGCGACCAGGTATTTAATATTGAATTTGATGGAGTGATACTTTCAGAGGGTGTGCTGGAAATGATGCCTGATGGTTATGGCTTCCTTCGTTCTTCTGATTATAATTATTTGTCATCACCTGATGATGTATATGTTTCTCCTTCTCAAATAAAATTATTTGGTTTAAAAACCGGCGATACTGTTTATGGTGCCGTTCGTCCTCCGAAAGAAGGTGAAAAATATTTTGCATTATTGAAAGTAGATACGATCAACAATAAAAAACCAGAAGAGGTTCGCGACCGCGTTCCTTTTGACTATCTCACGCCACTTTTTCCATTTGAAAAATTAAACCTGTTTGATGCGGCAGATAATTATTCAACAAGAATAATGGATCTGTTTACTCCTATTGGTAAAGGACAACGTGGATTGATAGTAGCGCAACCAAAAACAGGTAAGACGATGTTGTTGAAAGCAGTTGCTAATGCAATTGCAAAAAATCATCCTGAATGCTACCTGATGGTTGTATTGGTTGATGAAAGACCCGAAGAGGTAACCGATATGGAACGCAGTGTAAAAGCAGAAGTGATCGCTTCTACATTTGATGAGCCTGCTGAGAAACACGTTAAGGTTTCTACCATGGCTTTGCAAAAAGCAAAACGCCTGGTGGAATGCGGACACGATGTAGTGATATTACTTGATTCTATTACACGTCTTGCCCGTGCACATAATACTGTTGCCCCGGCATCTGGTAAGGTTTTATCAGGCGGTGTAGAAGCAAATGCAATGCAAAAGCCAAAACAATTTTTTGGCGCTGCCCGTAAAATTGAATTTGGCGGCTCGCTTACAATCATTGCAACTGCATTAGTTGATACAGGAAGTAAAATGGATGAAGTGATCTTTGAGGAATTCAAGGGAACGGGTAATATGGAGCTTCAACTTGAAAGAAGATTGTCTAACAGGAGAATTTATCCGGCAATTGATCTTGTTTCATCTTCTACGCGTCGTGATGACCTGTTATTAGAAAGAGAGGTGCTGCAACGCATGAACCTGCTGCGTGTTTTCCTTACAGATATGAATGTTGAAGAAGCGATGAATGAATTATTGAAGCGGATGAGAGGGACAAAGGATAATTATGAGTTTTTGGCGAGTATGAACGGGTAGTGCCGCGATTATCGTGATTTTATTAGATTATTCGGATATTGGAGTTCGCCAAATATGACGGACTCTTTTTTTATCAGTTATTTTACTAATTTTCCAAAATCCATTTTAACCTGTCCTGATCCTTGGCCATTGAAAAGATAAATATTGAATACTTTCTCGAGCTATCAAAGCAGTATACTGTGATTGATGTTCGAAGCCCGGCTGAATATGAGCATGCACATATTCCCGGTGCATACAGTTTACCATTGTTTACTGATGAAGAAAGAGCAATTGTAGGAACTGCCTATAAACAAGAGAGCCGTGAAAAAGCGATCAAGCATGGGCTTGATTTTTTTGGACCGAAGATGAAGGCAATAGTTGAAGAGGTGGAGAGAATTTTAGATTTACGATTGCAGACTGCGGATTTAAACCGAAGTAAATCCGAAATCGAAAATCCCCGCCTGCCGGACGGGCAGGTAAAATCTAAAATAGTGTTGCTTTATTGTTGGCGCGGCGGCATGCGTAGTGGAGCTGTTGGCTGGCTGCTTGATGTATATGGATTTAAAGTTTATACCCTTGTTGGAGGCTATAAAAAATTCAGAAATCGTGTGCTGGATACTTTCAAACTTCCTTTTGATCTAAGAATTCTTGGCGGCTATACCGGGGCGGGAAAAACAGAAGTGCTCAAAGAATTAGAAAAAGCAGGGGAACATGTCATCGATCTCGAAGATATTGCCAAACATAAAGGTTCAGCTTTTGGAAATATTGGAATGCCAGCCCAGCCGACGCAAGAAATGTTTGAAAATATATTGAGCATCCGGTTACGAACGCTGCGATATGAATCAAACAATAACGCCAATTCAAACCCGCAATTAATTATTAACCATTCGCCGATCTGGTTAGAAGACGAAAGTCAGCGAATTGGTCTTATTAATATTCCAAATGACCTATGGCATATAATGCGCCGGTCACCCCTTTACTTCCTGGAAATTCCTTTTGAAGAAAGACTTAAGCACATTGTTGAGGAGTATGGCTGTTTTGATAAAGAAAAAATGATCGATGCGATCTTAAGAATAAAGGAAAGATTGGGTGGTCTTGAAGCTAAAAAAGCCATTGAGTTCTTAAATGAGGATAATACAATAGAAAGTTTCCGCATTTTGCTGAAATATTACGATAAATGGTACACAAAAGGCCTGCACAATCGGGAGTACATAATTTCGTTATTACATATAGTAAACTGTAATTCCGTTACTCCTGAAAATGCAAAAAAATTAGTCCAACAGCCTGTGTATCATGAAAAATCTTAACTTATTCCTGCTTCTTTTTTTTATCCCTTGCCTTGGTTTTGCTCAATCCTTAAACGGTGTTTATACCGGAGTTCTGTCAAACGATAGTACAACGATCCGCAAGGACCAGACTTTTGAACTGGCTTTGACAGAATATAATGGCAAAGTATATGGTTATGCATATTCGACTTTTGTTGTCAATGATACCCTTTATTACATTGTAAAAAGGGTAAAAGGAAAGATTGAAGGCGATATCTGCGAAGTGGAAGACGATGAAGTGATCACTCACAATTTTCCTAAGAAACCTGAGAAAAAGGTTTTTGTAACTTATACCTTAAGAAGAAATAATTCTGAGAATGTATGGACGCTGGATGGTAACTGGAAAACAAATCTTACGAAAAGATATTATGCGATCTCGGGAAAGGTGGAAACAAAAGAGGAAAAGGATCTGAGTAAATCAAAGCTCTATGAACATCTTGGCGACCTGGACCTGCAAAAAACACTTGCGCTTAATAAACCAAAAGAAAAAGCTCCTGAAAAAAAACCTGTGAAGGGTAAAGAAGATAAAAATGATGTTGCTAAAAATACAGTAAAGAATGAGGAGAAAAAGAATGCTCCACCAACTGAAAAAAAACCGGTTGACAAGAATACTGAACTAGTTGTTATTAATACAACTTCGACTACCGTAAACAATCAACCGAATCAAACTGAAAAAAAGGATGCTGTTGCAACAAACACAAATACTGTTGAGAAAAAGTCTGAAACCAATATTGTAAAAACAGAGACCAGGGTTCCGGATAATAAAACACCTTCTACTGTTGTAAACAACCAACCGAACCAGGTTGAAAAGAAAGATATTGGTGTAGCAAACACAAATCCTGTTGAGAAAAAACCTGAAACCAACACTGTAAAAACCGAGACTAAGCTTCCGGATAATAAAACAACTCCGACTGTTGTAAACAATCAACCGAACCAGGTTGAAAAGAAAGATGCTGGTGTAGCAAACACAAATACTGTTGAGAAAAAACCTGAAACCAACACCGTAAAAACAGAGACTAAGTTTCCGGATAACAAAACAACTTCTACCACCATTAGTAACCAAACCGATCCGAATGAAAAGAAAAATGTTGTTGCTGCTAATTCAACCACGGTTGATAAGAAGCCAGAGGTGTCTGTTGCTAAACAAGAGACCAAACTTCCCGATAACAAACCTGTTGTTGCCGTTAATAATCAGTCGAATCAAAACGAAAAGAAAAATGTAGCATCAACTGATAAAAAATTGACGGAGAATAAACCTGATGGACAATATGAATTCCAGGAGCTAAGAAGTAGAAGGAAACTGAAACCCGCGGCTACTTTAGTTGATGGAAGAGAATCTATTCCTTCAGAGACAATTTATTTTAAATCCGATAGCCTGTCGATCGCTTTGTATGATAACGGCGAGGTAGATGGTGATACGGTGAGTGTGATCATTAATGACGAAATGTTCATAGAAAAGCAGGGATTGAAATCTTCTGCTTTCAGAAAAACATTTTATGTTCCCCAAAACGAAAGCGACTCCCTGCTTGTAGTATTATTTGCAAATAATCTTGGAAAATATCCTCCTAATACTGGCCTGTTACAAATAAAGGACGGCGAAGAAATTTTTTATGTTCGTTTCAAAGCTGATCTTGACAAGAATGCGGCAATAGTTTTGCGCAGAAAATACAAATAATAAATCCCGTCTATATCCGAGATTTGCGGAATGATTGAACAAACAGTTTCTGCTGCTAACTCCCCTTTAGGGGATGGCGGCATTCGACTTACGCAATATTCTCATGGCGCCGGGTGCGGCTGTAAGATCTCTCCAAAAGTGTTAGATGAAATTCTAAAAGGTAACATTTCAATTCCTGATAATAAAAATCTTCTTGTTGGAAACAACAGTAAGGATGATGCCGCTGTTTATGACCTTGAAAATGGCATGGCCTTAATTTCCACTACAGATTTCTTCATGCCGATCGTTGATGATGCATTTGATTTTGGAAGAATTGCCGCTGCAAACTCTATCAGCGATGTTTATGCTATGGGTGGAAAACCACTTCTTGCAATTGCCGTACTCGGCTGGCCGGTAGAAAAACTTCCTGTTGAACTTGCACAAAAGATCATTGACGGTGGAAGAACGATCTGCAATGAAGCGGGAATCCCTTTGGCCGGCGGACATAGCATTGATTCACCAGAACCCATTTTTGGTTTGGCTGTTACGGGTATTGTCAATAAAGAGAATCTGAAAAAAAATAATACTGGAAAAGAAGGTGACCTGATCTTTCTTACAAAACCCCTGGGCGTTGGCATTTTATCAACCGCTCAAAAAAGAGGGCTGTTGCCGGAAGAATATTTGCAAGTAATGGTGAAACAAATGACAAGCTTGAATAAGATCGGTGAAGAGTTAGGAAAAATTAAAGGAGTGACCGCCATGACGGATGTGACAGGATTTGGTTTGCTTGGACATTTAATAGAAATGGCAGAAAGCAGCGGCGTAAGCGCAGAGATTTCTTATAATAAAATTCCTGTTGTGGATGGTGTAAAAGACTTTATTAAAAAAAGAATTTTTCCAGATGCTACCACCAGGAACTGGAATAGTTATCATGATAAAGTGAGATTTGAGAAGGGAGTAGATGTAATGGAAGCATTTACTTTATTACCAGACCCGCAAACAAATGGCGGATTGCTGATCAGTGTAAAAGAAAATGCAAGGGATGAAGTGATCGGTTTATTTAAAAAAGGGGGGTTAGAAAAATTTATTGAGCCGATTGGAAAGTTTATTTTAAAAGGGGAGAAGATGATAGAAGTAAAGAAATAATGGATCGAGCCAATTTCGGGTAGCGCCTCAGAATGGTATTTAAAGAACCACAAAGACACAAAGGCTCTAAGTATCACTAAGAATGTACTTTGTGCAGCTTTGTGTCTTGGTGACTTTGTGGTTCAAATCTAAAAAGCCCAGTTAAATAAATCTGTAACGATGCAAATACGCGATAAGCCACAGATCATTTCAGCATTGAATGAAAATGTAGATGCATTCAATAATTACATTGCCCCATTGACCAAAGAACAATTTGAAGTTTCGCCAAATGGTAAATGGAGTGCAGGCCAAAATCTTGATCATCTTATTCGTGCTATAAAACCGTTGCAGCTTGCTTATGGTTTACCAAAATTTGCTTTGCGAATTCTGTTTGGTAAAACCAATCGCCCATCAAAAACCTACGATGAAGTGGTAGCAAAATATAAAGCGAAGCTTGCTGCGGGGGGTCGTGCAAGCGGTCCGTTCATTCCGCCATTTATTGGTTTTGAAAAAAAGGATGATTTGCTAAAAAAATATGCTGAGCAAAAACAAAGGCTGATCGCAAAAATTGAAAAGCAAAATGAAAAGGATCTTGATGGTTATATCCTGCCACATCCCTTATTGGGAAAAGTAACTTTGAGGGAGATGCTTTATTTTACTGTTCATCACAATGAACATCATTTGGAATCACTGAAGAATCGTAGTACCTAAGAAGATGACGTAACCAATTTGGATTTGTTCATATATTTATATTTTGGTGGACTTTTTATTTATACATCATCTTATTTAACATGAGAGAATTGAATTGGATTGTGCAGACTTCATTAGACGGATTTGTTGCTGGTCCAAAGGGTGAATTCGACAACTTTATAGGTGGCGAAGAAAATTTGGAGTTTGTATGCAGTATTACAGACGAAGCAGACGCTGCAATGTTTGGCAGGATTTCTTATGAACTTTTGGAATCTGATTGGCCGAAAGCTGCAGATAAACCCGAAGCCACAAAAAACATGATCAAATATTCAAATTGGTATAATTCTGCCTCTAAAATAGTCTTGTCCAGGACCTTGCCGAAGGACACATCGAAAAATATTCACATAATAAGTGACAATCTTTTGCCTGAGATCAGCAAAATAAAAGAGCAGCATGGAAAAGACATTTTGATTTTTGGAAGCCCGACGACTGTTCATGAATTACTGGATATAAATATCATTGACAATATCTGGTTAATTGTGCATCCGGTTATTTTCGGGAAAGGAATTCCTTTATTTAGAAAAAGAAACCCGGTGATCAATCTTAGACTTTCAACTTCTAACCAGTTGTCAAATGGTACTCTCTGCAACAAATATGCATTATAAAACCCGAATTTACTATTTCATCTTTTCTCCAAAAAAATCTCCGCTATCATACATCGTACACTACCGCCTTCTGTTTTTCAATAACAGGGGGCGGGTATTTACTTTAAAGGTCAGACGAAACTTCATACATTTATTTATATACCCCACCACTAATTATTATGAAAGCAAGAGACCTTTTTACTATCATTCTGAAAATTTTTGGAATTTACCTGATCAAAGATATTTTGACAGCTATTCCGCCTGTTTTAAAAAATTTCTATCAGTTCTTAGAGGTAGATCCCGATGTGGCACTGTTCTCATTAATTTTCTCTTTTGTGGCGCTTGCATTGCATTTTACAATCGTATACCTTCTGCTGTTTAAAACTAGTTTCCTTATTTCAAAGCTGAATTTGACAACTGGTTTAAGTGAGCAACCGCTCATTATTAACTTACACAGATCCCAGGTCTACACGATTGCCATAATAATTACAGGTCTTCTTATCCTGGTGTTTTCTGTTCCTGCCTTGGTTAAACATTTTTACTGGTGGTATGAATATATCAGTTCAAGAGATACAATGTTTGGAACTCAGTCTTATGACTATAGTGAATTGCTTATTTCTATTACCGAGGTGATAATCGGATTGTTGTTTTTGGGTAACCAGCGATCTCTTGTAAATTACATTGAATATAAGAAGCGAAAAGCAAAACAAGATTAGTTTATCATTGTCGACTAATGTCAGGTCGAAAACTTTTATTTCTTCTCCAAAAAGATCTCCGCCATCATACATCTCACACTGCCACCTTCGGTTTTTTCAATAACAGGGATTGATATCTGTAATAATTTACTTCTTGCAGAAAGATCTTCTTTTTGCTCTTCCGTCAACGAATCAAAAGCAGTTTGACTCATCAATAAAAACTTTTCTCCTTTGCTGTTCTTTACCTGCAACATATTGCCGGCAAAAGAATGCATTTGCTCTTTGGAGATCCTTATCACCTCATGACCGGAGCTTTCCAACAATTGCCTTACTGCTATCAATTCCCATTCTTCTTCGATTGCCTCTTCACATAAGATGGCAAAATCTTCACCAAGCATCATCATAACATTTGCGTGATATACCGGTTGGCCGCTTTTATCTATTGCCAGAAAAATGATTGCCCTGTACTTATTAGCATTGGCAAATTTTTCCAGCATCGAAACATCTGTTCTTGGTGAATAACAAGTGTAGATCACCTTGTTCTCGTGATCGATGACCATACTGCCAGTGCCTTCCAAAAATTTTCCTTCTACTTCAAATTCACTCCAATCCTGCAGGTCTTTTACCACAAACTTTTCAGCTAACATTTTTAAAATGTCGTCTCTTTTCTCGGAGCGACGATTCGGGGCATACATTGGGAAAACAGATACTATTCCTTCCGGCGAGGTACTGAGCCAATTATTTGGAAATATAGCGGATGGTTTTATGGGTGTTGGCGTATCATCGATCACCAAAATATTTATATCGTGCTGCCGCAGCAATTCAACCATATTGTCAAACTCGTTAAGGGCTGCCTGCTGAATGGATCGGGGATCCGCTTTCGTGCCGGGTGATTGAAAAAAATTAGTTGCAGCGGTTTCTTCGTTTGCCCCGAATGAAGCAGGACGGATCATAAGTATTGTGTCAGTGATCTGCATTACTTATAAAAATAAGTAAATGCAAACTATTAACCGACCAGGGCGTCGATCTTCTTTGCCAAATCCCTGTCTTTATCGGTTACAGTATTTCCCGCACTATGGGTATTCAGCGATATCTCAACCGCATTCCAGGTATTTGTCCATGTAGGATGGTGATCCATTTTTTCCGCTTCGATAGCAACCCGTGTCATAAATGCAAATGCTTCACTGAAATTTTTGAAGGTAAATTTCTTGTATAGCTTATTATTTTCTTCTTTCCACATATACTTATGTTTTAATATGCAAATTTGAATGTGCTAATATGCAAAAGATGAACCTGATATAATTAAGAGCACAGTTTTGCACATTTGCAAAATTGCACATTAGCACATTTTAAAATACAAGATGTTCTTTATTCTTTATTTTTTCATTCGTCAGCTCCATTACTAACTGCACTCCGCTAAGTGATCGAATATTTTCTGTTTGTTGCTGCAACATTTCATCAGTAACGATATCACCCTTCATCAGCCATAAAAAATCAAGATGCTTGAATTCCGGTAAAAGATATTCACCGTCAAACTGGTTATTGTAAATGTAATGTTCCAGCGCCGTAGAGGGTTCGTGATACTCATACAAACCAAAAAAATAATTCCTCTTCTTTTTCTTTAGCTGGATCTCGATCTCATGATTTACACGAAAATCAACGCCGAGCATATTGTTTAGTTGCCAGCAAAACTGGTAATCTTTCATTGGCGCCATGATACCAAGCAGGCGGGTATTTTCAAAAAAACCATCGGTAATATCCTGTGTATCTAGAACAAGTTTGTTGCTCAAAGCGGTTTTGGTTTTACATATAAATTAAAACTGAACCTCTGTTTCCATTTCTTCGTTCCCTCTTTTGAATTTTACTTTTGCCTTGTCTCCCTTTTGAAATTTTCCAAGCATTTGCATATAACTGTCCATCGAGCTAATATTATGATCGCCAACTTTAAGGATAATATCGCCGGCCTTCAATCCTGCTTTTTGTGCGGGTCTTCCGTCTGTAACCCCATCACAACGTAAGCCTGCACCAGAATAGGTATAATCCGGCATTACTCCCATTGTTACGCTGCCACTCCGCAAAGATGAAGTTGTTTGTGTTTCTCTTGTTTTTGTAAATACAAGCTTTTGATTAGTGGTAATTGGAGAAAGCACAATGCCGCTGATATAGTTGATGATCTTTGTTTCACCGATGTAATTTATTTTATCAGCGTCGTCGCCGGGCTTATGATA